>Ga0256840_1001497_pt1 | contig 21819 bp, 18 predicted proteins | sample 355202metaG_FD_185969 | JGI IMG/M metagenome (GOLD analysis project Ga0256840, IMG submission 185969) | Hydrothermal vent microbial communities from Mid Atlantic Ridge, Atlantic Ocean - 355-202 | ecosystem: Environmental > Aquatic > Marine > Hydrothermal vents | place: Atlantic Ocean: Mid...
TCAGTAAATAAAAAAACAAAAAATAAAAATTTAAAGATTACTCTCTTCTTCTCAGTAGATAGGCAGCAGCTACTAAGCCAGCAATTGCAAACACTGCTTCAAAGCCTGGAGTCTTCTTCTTTGGAGTGGGTGTTGGGGTTGGAGTTGGAGTGGGTGTTGGAGTTGGGGTTGGAGTGGGTGTAGGTGTGGGTGTTGGGGTTGGAGTTGGAGTGGGTGTTGGAGTTGGGGTTGGAGTGGGTGTAGGTGTGGGTGTTGGGGTTGGAGTAGGCGTTAACTCTTCAGCGCTTGCAACTATCTTGACAGTCTTTATTACTAATCTATCATCGTCAGCCTTCCAGTACTTTGCATAACCATCACTTGGCTTAAGGTCGTAGTACTTCTCTATGAAAGTGGTTATGTTTCCGTTCACAGTACCCATTGTATCTCTAATGTATATCTTGTAAGTTCCGGGCGTTATATCGCTTGTCGGTATGTCTACAACAGCATATCCAGTCTTGTTAAGAGCTATACCCATGTACTTTTTAATCTTAGTTCCAAGATCCATTACAACGTATATGTGGTCGTACTGCTCGCAGTTAACTCTGTTCTCGTGTATTACCAACTTGATTGGTTCTCCCTTGACAACTTCACTTGGACACTTAACATTTATTTTGACTGGGTAGACTCTCATAGTTATTGTCTTGCTTGATGTTTCTGTGAATACTCCAGTATCTGGATCTCTCGTATAGAGGTGGATTGTTAGGGTGTATGTTGAATATGGTACTCCAGCTGGTAGCAGCTTATCACCAACTGTGTAAGACGAAACTAGCTCCTTTGTGTTTGGATTATAGTACGGATAAATTGTGGTAAACATGTAGTATGTACCGTTAGCAGTCTTGTTCCACTTAACTAATTGGTTGTTGTTGCTGAAAGTTACACCACTTGCAGTTGGATTAGCTCCCTTCTTAATATCTACTCCATGTCCCTCTAAGGTGTAGCAAGCATATACCACATCATTTGGCTTTGCATTGACTTCTATGAACAACTTCTTAGCAGATCCCTGAGTTAACGTGAACGTATCTGGTGCCTTGACTATGCCTACTGGTACTATTGTTACAGGTATCTGCAGATATGCATCCTTAGATAGATCATAGTGATATCCATCTGGAGATGCTATAACGTATAGAGTGTATGTTCCAATGCTTGCATTCTTGCAAACTTTCAAGGTTACTTCAAAAGTATCACTTCCTGCAATCGTCTTAATATGCATTGGTGTGTATGGCCAAGGATCATTTGCAGTACCAACATCATTTGAGTTTATCTCTCCAACGTTCTCAAATACATTCTTATCGCTAGTCAGTAAGAATATATCGCTAACGGGGCTTGTACCTTTGAGTGTTACCTGACTGCCAAGAGTTAATGTGCTCATGCTAAGGTTAGCTGTGAGAGTTGCCTTAACGACGTTTATTGTACCAACTGCAAGCACATCTGGTCTTTCAACAACGTAAACTTTAACTGTGTATGTAGTGCGGGCGGCCATTGGGTTGATGTACAACTTTTCAGTCTGCCAGCTGCCATCTGCAGAAGTGTATACTGTAAAGTTCTCATATGGTACAGCTGCAGTTCTATGCCAGCTGTTAGCAGGTGCAGATGTTGAGTTGTTTACATCAGTTACAAGTAGTGGGTATTGGTTCATGTTTCCTCCAGTTATGTTTATACTTAATGCAACATTGGCACCAAGGTTGCTGCTACCCTGAATGTGTAAGCCTTCACCTCTAACGTAAGTTGGCTTGAGGTCAATTGTTATAGTCGGTTCTTTAACGAGTACATAGTAATCTTCTGTATCAGATTCGTTCTTTGTTGCAGTCACGGTTACTTCTATGTGGTATGTACCAGTTCTATTGTTAGGCGCTAATTCGGGTTTCCATGATGTTGGGCACTCCCAAGTACCGTCAGATTTAATGTATATGTTCTTTGCTTGGTAAACTACTTTGTTGGCTGGATCATAAATTACTACGCTAACATTGTTCTTAACACCGTAGTCGTATATGCTACCAGTTTCTGCAACATTAGTTGTACCCTTTAGAGTTACACTCTGCCCGAGATATACAACAGATGGCACATTTAGAGTTACACTATCACCAGCAACATCAAAGTAGACAGTCTTTGTAGAGTTTCTAGCAGTAACTTTGAGCTTGTATGTGCCAGAATTCCAATTGTCTGTTGGTATTGATAAATACCATACTGTACCATTTACACCGCCAAGGTATTTCACAGAAGTATTGCTAACTCCAGGACCTGTAAGGTTTGCATACACGGGTGTTGAAGTTTCAAGACCAGTTACTTCTATCTTGAAGTATGCGTTGTCTCCCTTTGCTATTGGAGTTCTTGGGTTTTCGAGGGTTATGCTTATTGTTGGGAATGCGTTGTATATGTAGATCACATATGGATAGTAACTACTACTGTTGTCATATAAAGTATTCCAAGATGTACCATTACACACTATTTGAACGTAGTAGAATCCTGCAGAGAGACCACTAACTGTGAATTCTTTATATGACACATCTTTGGGTATTGTAAACGTATCTATTGTATCGTTGCTTGGCAATTTTATTATCTTTACAGTAGCAGCTCCCTGAGAGCTTAGCTGATTTTCAATACCAAGAACAAAACTTGTGCCATAGTTATACTCTACAACCATCACTGGATTTTTACTCGCTCCGGGAATAACTAAGCTGGTAGTATTATTTAAGTAGTATGCAACAGGGATTGTTTTAAAGTGTACTGAAAAGTTGTAATTTGTAGCGTTATTGTCTGTTATTACTATGTTACTTGCTGGGGGCACGACTATAGTACTAGTAGCACTGGCACTGCCAATTGCAATCACTAGAATCGCTATTGCTATCAATCCTATTTTCAAACTTTTACCACTCATACTATACCTACCTCCCTCTTTCGAGGACAGCTTTTTTACTTACATACCAATATATAAACCCTACTTTTTGCTGGCGATGATAGTGTCGGCAGGTATCGAGTTTTACCTGCCAACGACTACCGCCGCCACCAATGGATTTTGTTATTTAAAGAATATTTAAAGTTTTTTGTATTGTTTATTCGAAATCTTTCACGAAAATTCTTTAAAAAATGAGCATTCGAGTTATCAATATCAAAATTAAAAAGAAAATTTTAAATATATACTATATAAATTCGATTATGGTTTCCAAGAAGTTAGCCCTGTTTACTTTTTTAATTGCAGCTATCGCAGGTATAGGTGTTACTGCCTACGTTTATGAAGCAAATGTAAGCGTTAGCGTTGGAGATGAGGTTATAAAATTAAGTCAGTCAAGTATAACAATTCACATGAATGCTTCTGAGTATTATACTAAGAACATAACAGTTACTTCTACTAAGGATAGGAATGTAAAAATAAAGGTATTTCCTGCAGATTATTCAACTGCCAAAGCTTGGGAAAAAGATTTCTATGTTATAGCAAATCCAGAAAGCGTAAAAGCTAATCCGTCTGGTAAAAAAGTTACTTTGATTTTTTACTGTGATAAGCCGGGAAAGTACAGGGTGAAAGTAGTTGCAGTTAGGTGAAGCTGTTTTCTGGACACTTTCTCTTCTTTTATATATTGTTGGAGATTTGACTTTAACATTTTTAAGTATCTCAGCTGGGAAAATTGAATTTAATCCCGTTGGGCTGAGCGGAGTTTTATTTTTTAAATTAATTGCAGTTCTGATTGGAATTATTATTTATCACAGGTGGAAAAGTTTAATTGTCCCAGCAACTTTTGCTTTGTTAGGTGTGATTGCAATAGTTTCCGGACTTCTTATATAACTCTACCAAGCTGAAAAGATATGAAGCTTGCAATAGTTGGAGCGGGATTAACAGGGTTATCTGCTGCTTTTGAACTAAGAGATTTTGCAGAAATAAAAGTGTTTGACGATTGCATTGGTGGGTTAGCATCAAGCTACTGCCCTTCCTACTGCATAGAAAAATTCTACCATCATTGCTTTAGAGGAGACAACGATTTATTAAGCATGATAAAAAGATTAAAACTTAGCTCCAAGTTAGTTTGGAAAGTTGTAAGAATTGGGCAAGAATGCAATGGAAAAATATATCCGCTAAACACACCAACGGAAATTATCAGATATCCATGCATGAACTTTTTTGATAAAATAAAATTAGCAAAATTCACATTTAGCTGTAAAAAAAAGAGTTTTGAAGAAATAAAAGAGTTTGATGAAGTTAAAGTTGTTGAAGGTTTAAGAAGAGAAGTAGGTGAAAAACTTTTATCCTCATTTTTCCTTCCCCTGCTAAAGTCTAAGTTTGGTGACTATTACGAAGAAGTTAGTTATTCTTGGCTCATAGCAAGAGTGGCAATAAGAAGCAACAGGAAGCTTAAAGGAGAGGAGCTTGGATACTTAAGGCACGGATTCAATCAGATGATAGAAAGAATGGTTGAAGAGTTGAATTCCAATAACGTTATACTTAGGAAAGAGAAAGTTAAAAAAATAGAAAAATGTGGTAATTGGAAAGTTAACGGGGAGGAGTTCGACGCCGTAATCTGGACAGCACCACTTCCAGTCTTAAAGAACGTTAACGAGAGAGTTTACTCTTCAGCTAAAATAAGAGATGTTAAGTATCAGAGTTCTATTTGCTTATTGATATCATCAAAAGAGAGTATTACAGAAGATATATATTGGAGTAACGTTAACTGCAGGTTTGGAGCTATAATAGAGCACACACATTTTATGCCCTTCGAAGACTACGGAGAAAACTTGATCTACTTAGCAGGGTATGATAGAATTGATGGAAATCTAATGAATGCTAAAAAAGATGAAGTGATAAAGCTCTACCTTAAGTGCCTTAAAAAGTTCGGGATTAAAGAAAAAGACGTAAAGTGGACTAAGTTGTTCAGAGCTAAGTACAGCGGGCCAATTTACGAAACAGGCTACATCAACAAAATAACTCCTTATAGAACGAGTGTAGAAGGATTATACATTGCTGGGATGACATCTAAACCTAACTATCCCGAAAGAAGTATGAATGGGAGCATAAAAGCTGGAAAAGAGGTTTCAGAAGTAATAAAAGGTGATTTTAAATGTACGTAATTTTTAGGTGTAGGAAGTGTGGCAGATATCTCTACGCTCCTCAAGGAGTTAAAACGAGGAAGTGTATTTGCGGACATAGAAATGAGTTAAAAAGAGTTGTTATTGTGAAAAAAGTTGAAAGTGAAAGGGAAGCAGGAGAGATTGTCAGATTTTTGCAAGGAAGGAAAAGCACGTCTTTCGAATCGCTCGATAGAAAATTTAAAATCGATAAGTAAAATTTAATGTATGAGAGTTTTTACCTTAGACGTTGGGAGTGGTACTCAAGACTTTCTCTTCTCAGATACTAACGACGTAAAAACTAGTATAAAAACTGGAAAAGGAATGAAAGCAATATTACCATCTCCAACTAAAATAATCGCTAATAAGATAAAGAGGAGTCAGCATATTTTACTTCACGGTTATACTATGGGGGGAGGAACTAATAAAAAAGCTGCAGTAGAGCATGCAAAAAAGTTTAAAGTTTTTTGCACAAAAAAAGCAGCTTTAAGTTTTTCAGATTCCTTGAAAAAAGTTGAGAGTTGGGGTATCAAAATAGTTAATTCTGAGGAAGATGTAGAAGAGGATGTTGAAAAAATAGAAATGAAAGATGTTGACTGGGAGTTTTTCCAAAATATTCTAAAAGTTTTAGATGTAAACTTATCAGAGATTATATCAGTAGTTGCAGTTCAAGACCATGGATTTTCTATTGAAAAGAGTAACAGAAAGTACAGATTTGAATTGTTCGAAAAAGTTCTGAAAAAAGGAGCTGCTCTCTCAGATTTCTTGTATGAGATGAAAAAAGTTCCTGAATATTACAATAGAATGAAAAGTGTTGTAGAAAGCTATCTTGACTCTGGATTAAATGGAGAGTTATACGTTGTTGATACAGTTTTTGCAGCAGTAGCCGGATGTAAAAGTGAAGTCAAGAACTTCCCAGCCCTATTATTAAACTTTGGAAATTCCCACTTTGTCGGTATAATTGTAAATAGAGATGGAGAAATAACATCCATGTTCGAACATCATACAAAAGTAATTAAAAATAGAGGTAAGGAATGGATAAAAAACTTTGTAGGAAAGTTTATAAGAGGAGAAATACAATTTGAAGATGTTTACAAAGACGGGGGACATGGAGCTTATGTTGGGGAAGTGGTAGATGTAAAAGAGATAATTTCAACTGGACCAAGAGTGGACCTAAGTCCTTTTAAGATTGTAAGTGGGGATTTAATGATTACAGGAAATATTGGTATGTTCAAATTGCTTGAAGATTTAGTTTAATGCTATATGCTCTGGCAAGAATTCGAAGAGTTAATAAGTAAAATATTAGAAGAACACGGATTTGAAGTGAAAAGAAGAGTTGTTTTTAGAGATAAAATAGGAAGAAGTGAAATTGATGCTGTAGCTAAAAGAGGAAATACAATTTTAGCTATAGATGCAAAGAGATATACTGAAGGTTGGTACAGACTATCTGCTATTAAGAGAGAAGCGAGAAAACATGCTAAAAGATGTGAAAGATATTCAAAAATAGTGGGAAATAATGTAGTTCCTGTTGTTGTACCTCTTATAGATGATGGTGTCATTTATTATTGCGGGTGTCTGATAGTCCCGTTCAGAGCTATTAATGATTTTCTCTGTAATATAGAGCTTTATCTTGTCGAATTTGGATTTTTGTAGTTTAGTAAACTTTTATTTGCTTAGATTTAATAGAACTTCAGAAGACATAAAACATCCCTTATTTTTGAAATGTTCTATCATTTGAGAGTAAAGTCTTAGATTTGATAGAGTTTCACTATCTCCTATTGCAATGAGCTTCATCCTCGCTCTCGTTAAAGAGACATTTAACCTTCTCTCATCCATTAAAAATCCTATTTTTCCCTCTCTATTGCTTCTAACGAAAGATAGGATTATAATATCTTTTTCTCTTCCCTGAAAAGCATCTACTGTATTCACTTCGCAACTGACGAATTTTCTTATAAGTTCTGCCTGATCATCGTAGGGTGTGATAACACCTATTCTACTTTCATCTATATCAAGCTTTAACAACTCTTTAACTACTTTTTCCACTATTCTCGCTTCAAGTGGGTTCTCTTTAGATGGTGAACCTTTTCTTCTTCTCTCCCATTTGCTTTGAGATTTACTTGTATCTATGAATTGTAGTGGTTTCTCTAAAATGATTTTGTTTGAGACTTCGAGTTTTAAGTTTTTAACACTTTCATCTGCTCTCAACTTGCAATTGTAAAAAGCTTTACAAGGAAATTCCATTAAATCCTCGTTCATTCTGTACTGTATCCTAAGCATAGAGGAGTTTAATTCTACGAGTTTTTCAAACAAAGTCTTTTCTAATTCTTTAACTTCCACAGTTGGTGGAAGCTGTTTATGATCTCCTACTAAAACAAATTTACGACTTATAGAAAGAGGGATAAGAGTTTCAGGAATAGAAGATTGAGATGCTTCATCTATAACACATCTGTCAAATTCCAACCCATATTCTCTTAAAATAAAAGATGTAGAGTTCGTGGAAAAAACAACATTCGCTTCTCTAAGAATTTCGCTTTGTATCTTTTTCTCAAGTTCGATTTTCTCTTTTATCAGTTTTTCTACTTCTTTGTTAAGTCTTATCCACTCTGCCATTGAAACCAAAACTTTCAGAGGTATTCCTCTCAAAGCTATACCTTTTTCAGCTGCCTCGACTATTTCTTCATCCGATAGACCCCTTCTCCACTTCGGTTTTGGTTTTTCAAGTAAATCTCTCTTTCCAACGACATCTTTTATTTGAGATTCGATTTCTCTCACTTCTCTATAGTCGGGATGCCTTTCTGCCAAATACGGCAAAGAATGTTCTACAAGCTCTTTACTCATCCTTGCAGGGTGTCCAATTCTAACAGCTTTAACAGTTTTGTTTGCCGATTTTAAAAAGTAATTCATAAAATTATCAACAGCAATGTTACTGCTGGCAGTAGCTAAAACTCTTTCACCTCTACAGATAAGTTGTCTAACCAACTCTGCTGCTGTCTTAGTTTTTCCAGTGCCAAAGGGCCCATGAATAGCAAAAAATTCAGAACCGATTGCGAGAGATATGGCTTCTAACTGAGAGCCGTTTAATTTATCGAAAGGCTCAAATTCGACTTTTTCTCCTTTTTCAATCTTTATCAAACTCAAGTAAAGTTTGATTGCTGATATAGCACAACCTCTTTCTTCTCTTAACAGACAGTTAAGAGTGTCCAACATTCTGTTAAACGTAGTTTCGCTTGAGTATAGGTCAATTCTAACGTTCTTAAGCGCCCACTCTGGAACGCTTTTTTCAAAAGCTAAAACCAAAAACCTTCTACCTTTGTCCGCAACTGTAGCTGTTAAATTACTTTTTAAAGGATTAGATCCCATTTTACTTACTAACACAACATCTCCCTGACTTATCTCTGTTTCAATGTCCTTGGCTCTACCGTACTTGACGTAATTATAGCCAAACTGTGTAGAAATAACTTTACCTTTCAAGTTAAGCACAGCTCTTCCCACTTTTTCTCTTCTTTCTCCACTCATTCTTTTGATTTCAGATTTCATTGCTTCTATTTGCAATTCTTTCTCTTTCTTAACGAGAGAAATTAGTTTTTTCAAAAAATCGTTCACTTTGTTATCTCTAACCATACTATCTCAATTAGCTAATAAACAAATTACTAAATTAAAAAATTATTTTATGTATCCCTCTTTTACCATAAGTTCAGCGTTTAAAATGCTCGCTCCAGCCGCACCTCTAACAGTGTTGTGGCCCATTACTATGTACTTAATTCCCCACTTGTCTTTTCTGATTCTACCAACAACCACGCTCATGCCATTTCCAGTATCTCTATCTAATCTAGGTTGAGGCCTATCTTTTTCCATTCTAACAACTATAACTTTTTCAGGTGATGTAGGCAAGTCCAAAGATTTAAAGTTCTCAAAAGCTCGAACTACGTCCTCAATTTCTATATCTCTATCGAATTCGACCCAGACAGCCTCAGTATGACCATCTATGACAGGTACTCTATGGCAAGAAGCTGAGACGCTTATTTTAGCTGGAATAATTTTCTCACCATCAAATCTACCCAATAACTTTAATGGTTCGTTTTCCACTTTTTCTTCTTCTCCCCCAATGAAAGGTATTACATTATCCATTATTGCCATAGATGGCACCCCCGGATATCCAGCTCCACTTAAAGCTTGCATTGATGCAACTCTAACAGATTTTAGACCAAGATTCATTAAAGGCTTTAAAGTCAACACTAACATTATGGTTGTGCAGTTTGGATTCGTAACTATAAAACCGTCCCAGCCCCTTTTCTTTTTCTGAACTTCGACGAGCCTTAAGTGTTCGGGATTTACCTCTGGAATTACGAGAGGGACGTCTTCGACCATCCTATACGCTGAAGCGTTACTTGCGACGATAAACCCATTTTCAGCAAAGTTTTTTTCGACTTCCTTCGCAACACCTGACGGCAAAGCTGAAAAGACTATATCTGCATCAACATGCTTTGGATCCATAGGTACCATTTCAATATCCTTTACACACTCCGGAATATCAGATGACACAATCCAATCTACTTCCTCTCCATATATCCTACCTACTCTTTTTTCAGAGGCGGCTAAGGAAGTGATTTTAAACCACGGATGTTTTTCGAGCAGTTGAATGAACTTCTGACCAACCATACCTGTCGCTCCAAGAACTGCAACTTTGAACATATAACAAAGAGGAGCAAAAAGATTAAAAAAGTTCCGTTATTTTGCCGTGCAGAGGCCCACTCCAAGTATATACCCGGGACCAGCCAACCCGGCACGGGCTTTAGTGGCCGCGGACTGAACGGCTCGCCGAAGCTTGCCGCTTACATCCCGGCCCTATCAAACGGGTCTTTTACCCGCGCCCTTAAGGACGGCTCTTTTCGGGGGCGGTTTCAGGCTTAGATGCTTTCAGCCTTTAACCGCATGGCGCGTAGCTGCCCGGCGATGCCCTGCCGGACAACCGGTGGACCAGTGGCGCCGGAGGCTCGTTCCTCTCGTACTAGAGCCTCCTTCCCCTCAGCCGCCCAGACACCCCCGTTAGATAGCAACCGACCTGTCTCACGACGGTCTAAACCCAGCTCACGATCCCCTTTAATAGGCGAACAACCTCACCCTTGGCCGCTGCTGCACGGCCAGGATGGGGAGAGCCGACGTCGAGGTAGCAAGCCTCGGGGTCGATATGAACTCTCGCCCGAGACAACTCTGTTATCCCTGGGGTAGCTTTTCTGTCGTCACCCGGCCTCACCAAAAGGCCAGGGTGGTTCGCTAGGCCCGCCTTTCGGCTCGTGATTCCTTATTATGCGGAATCACGTCAGGCCGGCTTTTGCCCTTGCACTCTACGGCGGATTTCTGACCCGCCTGAGCCGACCTTTGGGCTCCCCCGATACCTTTTCGGGGGAGTGGCGCCCCACCCAAACTGCCCACCTACCGATGTCCCGCCGAAGCGGTTAGCCGCACAACTGGAGGTGGGTGGTGTCTCATGGACGCCTCCACCCCGCCCGGAGACGGGGCTTCGACGGCTCCCACCTACGCTGCGCACCCCCAGTTATGCGGCAACGGCAGGCTGCAGTAAAGCTCCACAGGGTCTTCGCTTCCCAACGGGGGTCCCCAGACTCTTCACTGGGAAGTCGGGTTCGCCGGCTTCTGGCCGGGGACAGTGGGGGAGTCGTTAATCCGTTCATGCAAGCCGCCAATTAAGCGGCAAGGTATTACGCTACCTTAAGAGGGTCATAGTTACCCCCGCCGTTTACGGGCCCTTCGCCCGGTTGTACCCGGGTTTCAGGTACCCGCACTGGGCAGGACTCAGGGGCTGTACTAACCGTTGCCGGGTTGCAGCCCCCTGTGTTTTTAGTAAACAGTCGCTCCCCCCTAGGCACTGCGACCTGCGGTCCCCACTTGTAAGGCGAAGACCGCAGGCACCCCTTCTACCGAAGATACGGGGCTAATTTGCCGAATTCCCTCGGCCAGAGTGTTCCGCCACGCCTTGGCTTACTCAGCCAGGGCACCTGTGTCGGTTCTCGGTACGGCCCACCCGTCCCCTTTTCACGGGCCCCAGGAGTCGGCCGACTTACGCCATCACGCCTTCACCCCCTTCTCTCCATTACGGACCTCCGGGGGCTTCGACGCTTAGACCGGCTGGCAGCTCCGGCTCGGCCTATCCCGAGGCGTCGGGATAAGCGACGGGCGGTGCGGGAATATTAACCCGCTTCCCTTTTCGGCCGCGTCGAGTTACGAGCGGCCTTAGGACCGACTAACCCACGGCTGACGAACGTGGCCGTGGAACCCTTGCCCTTCCGGCGGTCGGGATTCTCACCCGACTATGCTGCTACTACCGCCAGGATTCTCGTTGCCGACGGCTCCACCCGAGCTTACGCCTCAGGCTTCTGCGCCATCGGCACGCCCCCCTACCGGATCACCTTTCGGTGCCCCGGGGTATCGGCGGCCGGCTTGAGCCCCGTCCATTTTCGGCGCCCCGAGTCTCGGCTGGTGAGCTGTTACGCACTCCTTAGAGGGTGGCTGCTTCTAAGCCTACCTCCCAGCTGTCTTCGACCCGGGACCTCCTTTATCGTTTACACTTAGCCGGCACTTAGGGGCCTTAACCCCGGTCTGGGTTGTCTCCCTCGCGGACTGGGAGCTTACCCCCCAGCCCTGTCTCCGCCCATCTACGGCGGCGGTGGATTCGGAGTTTGACAGGGGGGCGAGGGTGTCACCCCCCGACACCCCCAATCAGTGCTCTACCCCACCGCCTACCTCCGGACGGGTCGTACTGCGGTATGTTTCGGGGGGAACCAGCTATCCCCGGGCTCGATTGGACTTTCACCCCTAGACGCGGGTCAGAGGAGCGATTTGCACATCAACACCCCTTCGGGCCTCCACGAGGCTTTCGCCCCGCTTCACCCTACCCGCGCCTAGATCGCCCGGCTTCGGGTCGTACGGGAGTGACTACGGGCGAGCACACCCCGCCCCTCGTTGCCTGCGGGCTGTCGGTTTCCCTTCGGCTACGGAGTTACACTCCTTAACCTCGCCACTCCCGTACACTCCCTGGCTCGTTCTTCAAAACGCACGCAGCAACCCCGGCATCCCGGCTCGTACTCGCGCCTCGCGGCGCTTTCCTTCGCCGGGCTTACCTTTCGGGCCACTGCTCACTATCCCCGGCCGGTTTCAGGCTCTTTTCACCCCCCTTCCCGGGGTGCTTTTCAGCTTTCCCTCACGGTACTACTGCGCTATCGGACTCGGGACGTATTTAGTCTTGGGGGTTGATGACCCCCAGCTTCCCGCGAGAATTCCAACCCGCGGTACTCAGGATACCCCACCTTGTAACCGTGGAACTTACGCCTACGGGGCTATCACCCTCTACGGCGCCGCGTTCCAGCGGACTTCGGCTTCGTTCCACGGCATTAGGCAGGGTCCTACAACACCACATCCACCTTGCATTACTGCAAGGTGTTCGGTTTGGACTCTGCCGCTTTCGGTCGCCCCTACTCACGGCATCGCGTTTGCTTTCTTTTCCTGCGGGTACTCAGATGTTTCCTTTCCCCGCGTTCCCGCTCCTTACGGAGCGTCCCCGAAGGGACAGGATATCCCATTCGGGAATCCCGGGTTCTACGGCTCCCTGCGCCTCCCCCGGGCTTTTCGCAGCTTGGCACGCCCTTCTTCGGCGCCCGAGCCGAGCCATCCACCGACCGGGATACTCGCCGGAAACGCCGGTCCCGGTATGTATCCCGGAGTGAGCCTCTGCACGGCTTCATATAGCTTAAGCTTACGCTTAAGCCATCAGCCCTTCCCCGACGACTCTACATCGCCGGGTGCACCGGGCTATAACAGTGGACTCGTCGGGATTTGAACCCGAGGCCTCCGCCTCGCAAAGGCGGCGCTCTGCCAGCTGAGCTACGAGCCCAACGAGTCCAGTGGGTCCACCAGTATTTGGACTCCGGCAGGCAGGGCTGGACGCTCCGTTAGGAGGTGATCCAGCCGCAGATTCCCCTACGGCTACCTTGTTACGACTTAGCCCCCCTCGCGGACCCTGGGTTCGAACCCGCCCTACGGACGGGCCCTCACCCCTGGCCCACTCGGGTGGCTTGACGGGCGGTGTGTGCAAGGAGCAGGGACGTATTCACCGCGCCATTTTGAGGCGCGATTACTACGGATTCCAGGTTCACGAGGGCGAGTTGCAGCCCTCGATCCCAGGTTAGACCGGGTTTAGGAGATTACCCACCCCTTTCGGGGTCGGTACCCATTGTCCCGGCCATTGTAGCCCGCGTGTAGCCCGGGGGATTCGGGGCATACGGACCTGCCGTTGCCCGCACCTTCCTCCGGCTTAGCGCCGGCAGTCCCCTCAGTGTGCCCGGCATCCCCGAAGGGATCCGCTGGCAACTGAGGGTGCGGGTCTCGCTCGTTGCCTGACTTAACAGGATGCTTCACAGTACGAACTGACGGCGGCCATGCACCACCTCTCAGCTAGTCTGGTAGGGTCTTCAGCCCGACCTTCATCCCGCTGTCTCCCCCGGTAAGCTTCCCGGCGTTGAATCCAATTAAACCGCAGGCTCCACCCGTTGTAGTGCTCCCCCGCCAATTCCTTTAAGTTTCAGCCTTGCGGCCGTACTTCCCAGGCGGCGGGCTTAACGGCTTCCCTCCGGCACCACCGGAGCTCGTAGCTCCGGTGACACCTAGCCCGCATCGTTTACAGCCTGGACTACCCGGGTATCTAATCCGGTTCGCTCCCCAGGCCTTCGTCCCTCACCGTCGGACCCGTTCCAGCCGAGCGCCTTCGCCACAGGTGGTCCTCCCGGGATTACAGGATTTCACCCCTACCCCGGGAATACCCTCGGCCTCTCCCGGTCCCTAGCCCAGCAGTATCCCCCGGAAGTCTGATCGTTAAGCGACCAGATTTCCCGGGGGACTTACTGGGCCGGCTACGGACGCTTTAGGCCCAATAAGAGTGGCCGCCACTCGGGCCGCCGGTCTTACCGCGGCGGCTGCCACCGGCCTTGCCCGGCCCTTGCTATGGGGTGCTGTTTAGGCACCCCGACAGCCCGTGCAATGCACGGGCACTCCGGCTAACCCCGTCGCGGTTTCCCGCATTGCGGAGGTTTCGCGCCTGCTGCGCCCCGTAGGGCCTGGACCCTTGTCTCAGGGTCCATCTCCGGGCTCCTGCTCCCACAGCCCGTACGGATCTTAGGCTTGGTGGGCCGTTACCCCACCAACTACCTAATCCGCCGCAGACCCATCCTCGGGCGCTAAGCGCTTTCGGAGATGGGGCATTCCAGCACCCATCACCTATGGGGGATTAGCCCCAGTTTCCCGGGGTTATCCCCCACCCGAGGGCAGGTTGTCCACGTGTTACTGAGCCGTCCGCCGGTGCTTGCACCCCCGAAGGAGTACAAGCCCCTAGACTAGCATGGCTTAGTCCCAGCCGGATAGCAGCGGCCTCTGGCAGGATCAACCAGAATTCGGCGGGAGGAAGGTGAATACGTCCCCAACCTGCCGGAATTATCCTACTGGTGGACCCACTTCAGACGTGTCTCGCGACACGTCCTCACCGATGTGTCGCGGGTGGGAAACACTCCCCCTCATCTCGGGCTTGCGCCCATATCGGGGTTCGTGCCGGACCCGCGATTGGTAAATTAGTATTGTAGCATTGTGATTTATAAACCTTACGCCACATCTCCTATTTCAGTACAGGTGTTGTTACACCCGCACCTCATCAAAAGGTGTAACTGCATCGATCAGTGCGGATATTTAAACATTGTGCTCAAAGAATAGTAGAAAAAAATTTTAAATTTTAAAAACAACTTTACACAAATTATCTACATGGCGCACAGATGAGTCAACACAACAAGGAATATCTAAATGATTAGCCATGGCTTCGAAAATTTTTGGAAATATACAGGCTGTTCTTGGTATTGACTCATCTACCGATCTTATACAAAGTTTACAGTATTTACTTTTGACAAATACAGCGATTCCTTCTTCAACTTCTTCAATTTTTGTAACATCTTCCATTCCCATAACTTTACACACATCGTTTATCATTCGTTTTAATCCAGATTTATTAGATTCATATTCTCCAACAAGTCCTTTAGCTTGCAAAATTTCTACAAATCTTGGACCTACGTCTTTACAAATAATATTCACTACCCCCTGAGACAATATTTTACGTTTAATTAAAGATCCCATCACAAGACTACATAGTATCTGATACACGTTCATTTTTCGAATTTCAATCAATTCTCTAAGTTTTTCTTCTGTATATATCTTCATGCTTTGTCAACACCTCATTAAATGATTATTATTATAATTAACATGACTCTCTTAAAAAAGTATCGGTAGAATGGTAAGACAAAGCAAATATACAGCCTTAAATAGGATGAAAGTATGAACAATAAAATGAACGACAAAGACGAAAGTAAGTGTTTGCTCAAAGCGGGAATAAGAAACCTCGTAAATGAATTAATAATAAACCATGAAAATTTAGAAAAAAAAGTAAGAGACATAAAAGATCCAGAATTAGCTTTAAAAATCGCTCTCGAAGAACTTGCTGGTAGTGAAGCTTTCAACTTTTTGTGTGACTTTGCACCTATAGCTGAGGGGGATTACAATACTATAAAGAAAGTATTCTCAAGAAAATACGAACCAAAAACACTCGATAGACTTATAGAAATAGGAGCACTGGAAAAGAAGGGAGATAGAGTAAGATTGCCTATTAGAAAGTTAAAAATGGAGTTAAAAGGAGATATGAAAATTGTAGCAGAATACTGGAGAAAAATGATGGAATTAGAAGGAGGTCCAAAAGAAATTTGTGAATTTCTAAACGCTGCAATAGATGCTGGACTAATGAATGAAGCAATAGACCTATTTTTAAAGCAAGAACAACCATCCGATAAAATGGTAGAAATTGGAGAAAAACTATTTAAAACAATTGATGAAAATGAGGAATTTAAAGAAAAATTGGACGAAAAATGGGCTGAGATAGTTAAAAAAGTCGCAGATATATGTTTTGATACGGGTAGAAAAAACGAAGCTGAGAAGTACTATTCTGTTGCAATTCAAGAATATATAAAATTAGCAGAAAAAGATGATAAAAAGATCGAAGAACTTGCAAAAATACTGTACAATATGGCAAACTTGTACCACTTTATGAGAAGATACGAAGAAGCAGAAAAGAACTATGATTGGTCTGTAGAGTTAATGAAGAGTAGAGGCATGAAAAAAGAACTAGCAGTTGTCTTAGATAGTCTTGGTTTGTTGTGTATGAATCTTGGAAAGCTCGATAAAGCAAAATCTTGTTTAGAGGAATCTGCAAAAATAAGAAAAGAGTTAATAAAAGAAGATCCAAGCATTGTACCAGAGTATGCAAAAACAATAAACAATCTTGGAGTTTTATATAAAAGAACAAATGATTTAAAGAAGATAGAAGATTGTTATAAAGAAGTTGTTGATATTCTAAGAGATATTGCTGGAATAGATCCCGAACTAATTCCCGAATTGACCACTATACTAAACAATTTAGCTTCATTCTACATAGAAACTGGTAGGTATGATGATGCAGAAAAGTTAATTGCAGAAGTAATGTTATATGAAGATTTTCTACCTAGTGACATAAGAATGAGATATTATATAAATCTAGCAAAAGTACTTGAAAATAAAGATGAAAAAACTGCCGGAGAATACTATTTTAAAGCAGCTTGTCTCGCTTTTAACTTGTTTAAGAACTACGGATATAATGCTCCTAATTTCATATACTTATTTGAAAAAGCAGAAAAACTCGCAGAAGGAGAAATTAAAGGGGATGCAGCAATAATGAAAAATGCAATAATGAAATTCTACTACAAAGTAGATACAGTTCCACCAAGTGGTGTTAAATATAGTAAGAGGGGAGAACTAATTCTCAAAGCAGCAAAAGGTGAAGCTATGAAATTCACTGTTCAGAGTGAAGAAGATGCAACCGCACATATAATTGCAAGAGATATATTACCGAAAGCAAGAGCTAAGATGAGAAAATATAAAGATAATTAACAATTAACCACTGGTAAACATTTTCCAATGCTCAAAGCATTCGTTGCAGCCTTAGAGACAAATTCCTTAGCTAAATTTATAGCTTCAAAAAAACTAAAATCGATCATATAACAAGCTAAGGCTGTAGAGTAAACGCAACCAGTTCCATGAACTTCAACACCACTATGTTTCGCAGAGATCTTTTTAATTTTTTTACCATCGTATGCAACGTCAATTTTGCCAGTAATAACAACATAACACCCCAATTCATCGTATATTGCCTCACACATATCTTCTTCATTAAAGTATTTAACATTTAACTTCTCACAAATAGCCTTGGCCTCATTTACGTTTGGGGTTATAACACTACAATGCTTAGCTACCTCTATGCATTCATCAACATCTGAAAATTTAAAGCCAGATGTAGATCCAATTACTGGATCATAAATTAAACTAACGTCAAATTCTTCAAGAAATTTAGCACAGTCACTCTTTACAAACGCTCCAGCCTTTGCAATATCAGCTTTTATATCATCCAAAACTGCCAATATTTGATTTTTAACTACATTTAAATCTAACTCAAAAACACCTTTAACCACACAAGTGTTCTGATACGTTAAAGCAGTAATAATTGGGCATGGATATACCCCAATAGAGTGGGCAGTTTTTAAGTCAGCAGCCATTCCGGCTCCACCCGAGGGATCTAAAGCTGAAAGTATAAGTATTTTCTTCATCTCAACATCACCTATACAATCCTAAATTTGAAAACGATAACATAACAAAAGTTAGGACCATCAGTATTATAACCAAAATTATTGCAAATATAACAGCTCTACTGTTATTCCCAAATACAATAGGTATTGGTCCAATCATAACTACTCCACCAAAATCAACTTTTGATTTATTCTTTTTTACATCATCTTCTAAGGATTCTTTATTTTCAAATTTTGGAGTCTCAAATTCATATATTTCATCCACTTTCTCATATTTGCTTGTTTCTTCAAATAAACCGGATATAAGCAAAATTAAACCTGAAATTACAATTATGAAACCTAATACATACAGCATGGACAACATGCTACCACCCTAAGCATTCGATATTTTCACAACTAAGTATCACATTCTAAATAAAAATATAGTGAACAAAAAGAATATTAAAGCTATTACTAAAGCAGAATAAGCCATCATCGGGTTATTCCCAAATACAATAGGTATTGGTCCAATCATAACTACTCCACCAACCTGAATATTGTTAGTGTTTGCAATCGTTGAGAGTGAAAGCAGTGACAACCCTATGAATATCAAAGTTATACCTACAAAGACTTTAAAAGGATTCATAGTTGGGTATATAGTTAATGTGGAATAAAATTTTTATGACCGTTATGTATTTCTATAACGAAGTAATACCACATATAGATGTTGTCGAAAAAAGAGAGGGAGTTCATACAAGACTGGCTTGATTACATTGAAGGTAAAATAGACTTAAATGAGTTCGTAAATAAGTGGAAAAGTGAAGGAAGAGACTGGAAAGTTTATATGAGAGTTTTAAGGCACAGAATTGCAAAAAAATATGAGGCAATGTTAAAAGATTTATTATTAATGAAAAAATTTCTTGACTTAGACAGGCATCCTTAAAATTTAGAGTATTATTTCTATACCAAGTTTTTCTGCCAGTTCTTTGTATCTATTTCTAATAGTTACTTCAGTTACTCCCGCTACTTCTGCAACTTCTCTCTGAGTTCTTCTTTCTCCACCAAGTATTGATGCTATATATATTGCAGCAGCAGCAACACCAGTAGGCCCCCTACCACTTGTCAACTCTTTTTCTTCAGCTTTTTTAATTATTTCAATTGCCTTTTTTTGCACATCTCCACTAAGGTTTAAAGCAGCACAGAAACGAGGAACATAATCTGCAGGAGAAGTAGGCATTAATTTCAAACCAAGTTCTCTTGCTATAAATCTATAGGTTCTACCTATTTCTTTTCTATCAACTCTTGAATAATTAGCTATTTCATCAAGAGTTCTTGGTACACCGGCCTGCCTACATGCAGCGTATAATGCTGCGGCTACAACACCCTCTATACTTCTACCCCTTATCAGATTTTTATCAACTGCCCTTCTATATATAACGGACGCTATTTCTCTCACAGGCTTAGGAAGACCGAGAGCTGAAGCCATTCTATCAAGTTCGCTTAAAGCAAATGCTAAATTTCTCTCAGTAGCATTACTAATTCTAATTCTTCTTTGCCATTTTCTCAATCTAAACAATTGAGCTCTATTTCTTACTGAAATAGACTTACCGTAGTAATCCTTATTGCTCCAATCAATAATTGTAGTTAAACCTTTGTCATGAATTGTATATGTAATTGGGGCTCCAACTCTGCTTCTTTTTTCTTTTTGTTCACTATCAAATGCTCTCCATTCAGGACCAGCATCTATATATGTGTCTTCAATAACAAGACCACAATCCTGACATAGATACTCTCCTCTACGATAATCTCTAATCAACCTAGGACTTCCACATTCAGGACAAACCTCAAGTGTGTCTTCTCTTTCTATTTCCTTTCTTTCTACTTCCTTTTCCTTCTCCTTTTCCTTTCTTTCTACTTCTTTTATCTTTTCTATTTCCGCCATACTCCACCACCACAAACAATTCATCAAAAATAATTTTTTCAATAATATTTTTATTTGCAGGTCTTACTATTGCAAAAGGAGATTTTACAGGACCGATTATGTCATAAATGTAGCCAACTTTATGCATTTTTCCATTGACGACTTCAGCGCCCAACTTGGGCAAACTACCTTTTAAAGGAACAACAATATTACCAGTTTTAGATGGATACCCTTTACCGAGTTTTCTTAGTTTCATGCGATCCTCTCGGCACTTAAGTTTTACAAATGGATTTCAGCGAAAGATATTTATTTCGAGAGCAATTGTACTATATATATTTTTCTGTCTTGAGTTGTATTGTCAAGCTTTAACCAAAGTTACAATTTGTAGTTGATTATATCACTAATACATTGTGCTACATAATTTGTATATTTGTCGCTAAAGGTTTGTATATATTGCATGGGGTCCCGCATCACTGTACTTCCTTACAAACTACTACATAGTAAGTTTAGTTTCTACTCTCTCCATGATTTTGCTCGGCAAGAAAATGAGAGCTTTTCTTTTACTCGCGTTAGTAATGCTTATGCGGATTGCCGTTGATTTTTCGTTTTCTTCTAACATGGCGCTTCGACTATTTGCCGTTTTGTTACTTCTAATTATATGGTCTGCTGTTGTTTACCTGATAAATAACAGAATATCAATAGCAAGCATAGCTTTGGCGACTTCGAGCGTAACGCTTGGTTTAATTGCAGTGTTATTCATATTACTCGATATCGGATCGATTTCAGCGTCCTGTGGTCCTACCTACCTCTAATTCCTCTTTCTCGTCAGAATTCTAATGATCATATTTTCGTTCTTTTTGGAAGATTAAGATGTCTTTCATTAGGAGTTTTCAAGATAATACTATAAAATATAAATGCGAATATCAAAAAGTAAACTCAGGTGGTAGTCTTGGAATCCCATATATTTAGGAAAATTTTTGTATTATTTTCTTACACAGCCGTTATCGTATCCTCTCTATCAAGTGTAGGTAAGTTCACTATGCCTGCTTTGAGTTTACTTGGTGTCATTATCTTCATAATTTCTATGACTGTTGCATCTAAAATACATTCCATGTTCCCTAAGGGCAAGCACAACAAACCAGATGATTTTGAAAAGTTGCTTACAGATGGTCCTTACTCCTACTGTAGACATCCTTTTTATCTCTCCTTAATCATCAATCAACTGTCTATCTCACTAGTGCTAATGAGTTGGCTCGGCTCAATAGTATGTTTGCTCCTTTTTCCCGGATGGTATGCGTTGATTAAACTCGAAGAAAAGGAATTAATTGAGTACTGGGGTAACCGTTATTTGGAGTACATGGATAATGTGCCAACAATACTACCCTTTATTAAGCGTAGGAGGTAAAAATAAAACCCTACTGTTTGAATTTAGAACTACTATTGGGCTTAAAATACCAGCAAGTAAGATTCCCGTTGAAGTGTATCCGAAGTAGTGGAATATTAAAGATGTGTGTGACTTTAAGGTTGGGAATTAAGGATGCCGTAGCTGTCTCTGCTCTTTTCAGTTATGTATAAACTCTTTCAATCCCTTAAAGGTCTGATTTTAACGTTGTTTGTGTTGTTCTACAGCTTCTTGGTAGTCTTTCTTTCAATCCCTTAAAGGTCTGATTTTAACAAAAAATATTGGGTTAATTGTATTTAAAATATTCCAAACTTTCAATCCCTTAAAGGTCTGATTTTAACGCCGGCAGTCGTTGACCTATTGTCTTAATGAAACTTGTCTTTCAATCCCTTAAAGGTCTGATTTTAACTCACTTGTGAATAACATAAACCTACCTAAACCTACTCCTTTCAATCCCTTAAAGGTCTGATTTTAACAATAACAGTAACAGACTTGCCTTAACTGTAATAAATCTCTTTCAATCCCTTAAAGGTCTGATTTTAACACTGATTTCACTAGAACTTGCGGAAATAGAAACTAATCCTTTCAATCCCTTAAAGGTCTGATTTTAACTATATGCAATTTTAAGAGTTTTGATTATTTAAACGTTTCTAAATCGTTTTCTCATTTAAATACTGTCTGGAATCTTCAATAGTGCAACTCATATATAA
>Ga0256840_1001498_pt1 | contig 21809 bp, 18 predicted proteins | sample 355202metaG_FD_185969 | JGI IMG/M metagenome (GOLD analysis project Ga0256840, IMG submission 185969) | Hydrothermal vent microbial communities from Mid Atlantic Ridge, Atlantic Ocean - 355-202 | ecosystem: Environmental > Aquatic > Marine > Hydrothermal vents | place: Atlantic Ocean: Mid...
CTTGGAATTATTGCAATTTATTTGGGAGTGACTTTAAGAAATGCCTATTAGACTCTGCTCATCATCACAAACACGCGCAATGCTTTTAGAAAAAGCAGGCATTGATTTTATTCAAGAGAGTGTGGATTTTGATGAAGAGAGCATAGTCGCAAGTTGTCCAAAAAACTTTGTTTATCAGGCAACTTTAGGTAAGTACAAAGCAAATCTCAAAGCATTTGGTTTTGAAGAGTATCCGCTTTTAGTAGCAGATACGGTTGTCACAAGTCAAGGGCATATTTTAAGAAAAGCACGCTGCAAAGATGATGCTCGTAATATTTTATATACACAAAGTGGAAATATTACCAGTATCATTACATGTATGATATACCATTCAAAAAAGCAAAAAATTATAGATATTTCTAAAACAGATTATCTGTTTGATAGTTTTAATCCGGAAGATTTAGAAAGCTATTTAGAGAGTGGTGAGTGGCGAGGCAAAGCAGGGGCTTGCATGGTTGAGGGATTTTGTAAATCTTACATCAAAGAAGTGAAAGGGTATGAAAGTACAGCCATGGGGCTGAGTGTTGAAGTTTTACAAACATTTATGGAGAAGTTTTGATGCAGTTTTACAAAAAATACAGTTTTGTTATTAATATTCTTTTAGTATATTCATTTATAATTTTTGTTACTTTAAAATTAAGTCTTGTCTGGATAATTGTACTTGTTACACTTTTATTTGTCGGTATTAGTGTTCTTTTTTATAGATATGATAAACAAAAACATTACTACAAAAACATTATTGATAATTCTACAAATATTGTCATTGTTAGTGATACCAACAAGCTTGTTTCTGCGAACAAAACTTTTTTTTCATACTTTCATGGCTATAAAAATATAGAAGAATTCTCACAAAAACATGACTGTATATGTGAGTTTTTTGAAGATGAAAAGGGGTATCTCTCATCTATAAACGATGGATTGAGTTGGATAAAATATTTGATTGGGGATAAAACTGTATACCATAAAGTAAAAATGAAAATTGATGAGGATGAATACTATTTTGCTGTTTCTGCTTCTATACTTGATAAAACAGACAATTTGTATGGCATAATTTTATCTGATATAACAGAACAAGAAAACTATAAAAAAGAGTTAGAAAATTTAGCAATAAAAGATACATTGACAAATATTGGTAATCGACGCTTTTTTCATCAAAAACTTGATGAACAAATATTGTTGGCACAGCGTTATAACCATCCTTTTTCATTAATAATTTGTGATATAGATTTTTTTAAAAAAGTAAATGACAATTACGGGCATGACATGGGCGATAATGTGCTTGTACAATACACAAAATATATAGCATCTATGCTAAGAGAAACCGATATTTTTTGTAGAATCGGCGGTGAAGAGTTTATAATCATTTTACCAGAAACAACAAAAGATAAAGCCTATCTGCTAGCCCAAAAATTAAGAGAAAGTGTTGAAAACTATAAAAATGTCTTACCTATTACCATGAGTTTTGGTGTTGCGGAATATGAAAAAGGTGATGATGATACTTCAATATACAAAAGAGTAGATGTGGCGCTCTATAAAGCAAAAGAAACAGGGAGAAATAAGGTAGTCCTTGGATGATTTTTTTTCAAAAATATAAGTTTTTTATTACTACGCTTACTTTATTGATTGTGGTGACTATTTCTTTTGCTGTTTATTATGGATATGTGCAAGTACAAGAAAAGAAAATCAGACAAAATGAATATATAAAAAGAGCACAGCAAATACAAAAAAAAGTTGCCAATGCCATTGTGCTAAAAGAAAAAGCAACACTTGCTATAGCTCTTGCCTTAATGAATCAAAAAGATTTTCAATATAGTATGCTTAAAAAAGCAATTCCTGCAAACTATTTTGATCCCATTATTAAACAATTTAGACAAAATACTTTGTATAAAAATATCTGGATACAGGTAATGGATAAAAGAGGAAAATCTCTTTACAAAAGTTGGACAAAAAAACATGGAGAAAATCGTACTAAGCTAAGAGAAGAGATTGCAACAATACAAAGAAAAAAGAAAATTCTTAATATTGTAAGTGTCGGGCAATATGATTTGAGTATAAAAGGGATGATTCCAATTATGTCTGGAAGAAGAATGCTTGGTATTTTTGAAGTGATTTCGCATTTTAACTCAATAGCCAAAAATTTCAAAGAAGATGGTTTTGAGTCTGTCGTTCTTGCAACAAAAGAACAATCTAAACATATCAAATATCCTTTTACAAGACTTTTTATAGGCGAGTATTATGTTGCAAATTTTAATGCTGCTAAAAATCTTCGCGATTTGCTTGGGAAATATGGAGTTGAAAATATTGTTAAAAAGCCATATAGTATAATTGATGGTTATTTTATAGTTCCTTATTTTATAAAAAATAGTAACAAAAAAGTAATAGGATATGATTTTATTTTTCAAAAACTGAGTGCGCTCTCAAATAGGGAGTTAGAGCATTTTACTTTCAAATGGATGATTTTAGGTTTAGTCCTTTTCTCGTTATTAGGTGCTTTGGTTAACACTACTTTGTATTTTTTTATGAGAAAGCAAAAGATTTACTATAAAAATATTATTGATACTTCCAAAAATATCATTATTATTAACGACAAAAAAAAGATTTTAGAAATAAATAAAACTTTTTTTAAATACTTTCAAAATTATAAAACACTTGAAGCATTTCGAGAACAAAATGTTTGCGTGTGTAATTTTTTTGTTAAAGAAGAGGGGTATTTAGACCAAGGCGATGTTAGCTATTATTGGCTTGATGTTATTTTGAAAAACCCTGAAACTAAATATAAAGTAAAAATGGATATTGATAACAATATATATTATTTTTCTGTAAGTGCTGTATTAATAGATTCAGAAAAAGATTATTATAGTGTAGTGTTTTCTGACATCACACAAGAAGAAATTTACAAGAATGAATTACAAAAATCTGTTATTACCGACCCTCTTACCGCTCTTCACAACAGAAGATACTATTATGAAAAAATAGAAAAAGAGATGTATGAAGCCAAGCGTTATGGGCTTGCTTTGAGTATTATTATGACAGATATAGACTTTTTTAAAAAGGTAAATGATACCCATGGACATGATGTAGGAGATGAAGTGTTAAAGGTTTACTCAAAACTGTTGCAGGAGAGTTTACGAGAGAGTGATATCATTTGTCGTATAGGTGGTGAAGAATTTATTATTATTCTTCCACATACGGATAAAGAACATGCATTTAAAATTGCTGAAAAATTAAGAAAACTTGTTCAAAAGAGTAAAAAAATTCTTCCAATTACAATGAGTTTTGGTGTGACAGAATACATCAACGGTGAGAGTGAAGATTATATATTTAAAAGAGTAGATGAAGCGCTCTACAAGGCAAAAGAGCAGGGTAGAAACAGGGTTGAAGTTGGATGAATTTTTATGACAAAGAACTTAAAGCACTAAAGCGTTCAGGTCGATACAGAACGCGTGAAGTTGTAGACAACAGACTGCATGATTTTGCTTCAAACGATTACCTTGGGCTTTCCCATCACAAAGAACTTCATACACTTACATGTAAACAATTAGCCGAGTATCCTTTGAACAGTTCTAAAGCTTCACTGCTTGTAAACGGCTACCATCAGATACACAAAGATTTTGAAGATGCTTTATGTGAAGTGAATGGCTTTGAAGCAGGCATAGTTCTTGGTAGCGGTTTTAATGCAAATATTGCTTTGGTAGAATCGCTTGTTCGCCGTGGCGATACACTCTTTATGGATGAGCTTTATCATGCTTCTGGCGTGCTTGCATCACAACTTCATGCTATCGATGTTGTATTTTTCAAACATAATGATATGCAGGAGTTGCAAAATTTACTGCAAAATTCAAATGCCAAACGAAAAATCGTTGCAGTTGAAGGCATTTACTCTATGGATGGAGATTTGTGTGACAAAGAAGTTTTTGATATCTGTGACAAAGAGGAAGCGATTTTGATTGTCGATGAAGCACATAGTGGCGGTGTAGTCGGAGAAAAGCTGATGGGTGTTTTTGACTACTATGACATTGCAATCAAAGAAAACTATATAAAAATGGGCACACTCGGTAAAGCGTATGGAAGTTTCGGTGCTTTTATCCTCTCTTCAGGGCATATCTCAGAGTATCTGCTCAACCGTGCAAAACCGATTATTTATGCGACTTCACTCTCTTTGTATGACACGCTTTTGGCACATAATGCACTGAACTATATTCTCAAAAACAATGAAGTCTTAAAAAAAGAGATAACACTTCGCCAAACAATAATTTTAGAAGAGTTAGGCTTACATGTAACAGGTCTTATCGTATCTGTGCCTATTGGTAATAATAAAAAAGTGATAGAAATAAAAAATAAGCTGCTTACATGTAACTATAGTGTAGGTGCCATACGACAGCCAACGGTTGCATCTCCAATTATTCGTCTGATAGCCAGACTAGGCGAGAGTAGTGAATCTTTACGAGATGTATGTAAAAAACTAGCAGGTATGCTGTGATGAATGTTTCAAAACTCAAAATTATTTATAATAATGAGGCTTTAGTAGATATCGCATTTGATATTTCTTCTTCATTGGCACTAATAGGGCAAAGTGGGAGTGGAAAAAGTTTAACGATTAAAGCACTTTTAGGGATGTTGCCAAAAGAGATGCAATTAAAATTAGAAAATACTTTTGATTTTGAGCTTATTGCCGGCAAGACCGTCTCTTTTGTTCCGCAGAATCCTTTTACTGCACTTTCACCACTTACAAAAATAAAAAAACAATTTTTTAGTGATAAAAAACGAGTGCAAGAACTTTTTGATGAAGTAGGGTTGAGTTATGATTTGCTTGAGCGGTTTGCGCCGGAACTTTCAGGTGGACAGCTTCAGCGTGTTGTCATCGCAATTGCGTTAGAATCAAAACCGAAATTACTTTTACTTGATGAGCCGACGACGGCACTTGACCCGGATACAAAAAAGATAATTATAAAACTGCTTCAAAAACTGCAAAAAAAAGAGCAGTTTAAAATGCTTTTTGTGACACATGACATTGTTACTGCAAAAGCTTTATGCGAAGATGTGGCGATTATAAAAAATGGAAAAATTATTGAAAGTGGGAAAATGAGCGAAGTGATGCAAAACCCACAGCGAGCATATACAAAAACATTAATAGAGGCAAATTTTGCCAACAGGAAATTTAGAATATGAAAAAAATATTTAAAAGAACATTATTAACACTTTTTATTTTAGGGTTACTTTCTCCGTTTATAATCCTTGGATATTATATGACTGCTTATAATTATGATATTTCATCATTAGTAAATTATAAGCCAGCACTAACAAGCCGTATTTATGATAAAAATGGCGAAAAAATAGCAAATATTTTTGATAAACAAGATAGATATTATGCTTCGTTTAATGAAATTCCTCCAAGAATTGTCGAAGCACTTGTTGCCATAGAAGATACAACATTTTTTGAACATTCCGGCGTGAATTTTGATGCAATTTTTCGGGCAATTGTCAAAGATATAAAAGCTGGAAAAATGGTTGAGGGTGCGAGTACGATTACGCAACAATTAGTTAAAAATAAATTATTGACACGAGAGAAAAAACTTTCACGAAAAATTAAAGAGCTAATTTATTCATTCAAATTAGAACATGCATTGACAAAAGAGCAGATACTAGAGCGCTATTTAAATGAAATTTATTTTGGACATGGATACTATGGCATAAAAACGGCAGCAGACGGATATTTTCATAAAAAACTCTCTGATTTGACACTCAAAGAGATGGCAATACTTGTTGGACTACCAAAAGCACCAAGTACTTATGCCCCTACAAAAAACTATGATATTTCTATGGGCAGAGGAAATCGCGTTATCACTAGAATGCATACACTTGGGTGGATTGATGATGCAACATACCAAAAAGCTTTGGCAGAAAACCCAGTAGTGTATGATGATACGCTTACACAAAATAAGGCACCGTTTATAGTGGATGAAGTGGCTCGTAGATTTAGAAAAATGGGCATAAACGACTTAAAAACTGGTGGGTATAAAATTTATACGACGATAGATCTGAAACTTCAAAAAGTTGCCCGTCAATCGTTAAAATATGCCTATAATTTAGCACTGAAAAGAATTGAAAAATACAAAGAAAAAGATGAAAAAGAATTAGAAGTGCAAGATGTGAATGTTTCACAATTAAATGGTGCATTAGTCTCTCTTGATTCAAAAAGTGGAGATATTTTAGCTTTGGTCGGCAGTGTTGATTATAAAAAAAGCTCTTATAATCGAGCGACACAAGGGCGTCGTCAGCCCGGTTCTGCTTTTAAACCTTTTATATATCAAGTGGCAATAGATTTGGGATATTCGGGGGCGACAAAGCTTGTTGATATTGCTAAAACATATGAGTATGAGAAAAATGGAAAAGAGATGAAATGGCAGCCTAGAAATTATGAAAAAAATTATGAAGGGCTTATTACACTAAGAAAGGCATTGATTCATTCGCGTAATCTTGCAACGATTAACCTTGTAAATGACATAGGACTCTCTCAATTACTGCGGGAATTGAAAAAGTTTCATATAAAAAACTTGCCAAATGACTTGTCTATTGCCCTTGGAACTATGTCAATGTCACCACTTGAACTTGCACAATATTATACATCATTTTCGAATTATGGCATTCAAGTAAAACCACATTTGATAGCAAGTATTGATCAAGGTGGTAGTACTATTTATAAAAAACAGGATCTTTCTTATTATATTACCTCGCCGACACAGTCTTTTATAATGACAACGATTTTGCGTGATGTTGTAAGAAGAGGAACAGGAAGACGCGCAAGAGTCAAAGGTATAGAACTCGCCGGTAAAACAGGGACGACAAATAATAATGTTGATGCTTGGTTTGCCGGTTATTCTCCTACGGTTGAGACCGTTGTATGGTTTGGAAATGATGACAATACCCCAATGTATCATAAAGAAACAGGGGGGCGTGTTTCTGGTCCTGCATTTGCTTATTATTTTAGAAATATATTACAGCTTTATCCACAAATAAAAAGAAAATTTGATGTTCCTAAGGGAATTATTGAAGTGAATATACATGGGAAAAAAGAGTATTTTAGTGATATTTCAAAACCGCCAAGAAGCGAACAAGAAGTCGACCCGGAGGCCGAACTTTTATTTTAATGAAATGCTCTGTTGAGTGCGCAAAACATAGCTTTTATGGAGGCTATTGTGATGTCGTTATCTGCACCGACTCCAAAACAAGAAAGCACCTCTTTGCTTTGAATTTCTATGTAAGCAACGGCTTTTGCTGTACTTTTATCACCACAAGAGTGTTCTGAGTATGATTTAATGCTAAAGTTATTTTTATACTCTTTCATAAGAGCATCTTTACAAGCATCTATAGGACCGTTGCCCTCTCCTTGTGATGTAATGATGCTGTCATCATACTTATATGTTAGGGTACATGTAGATGTTCCATTGTCCGAAGAGAGTGTAAAATCTATAAAAGAGATATGTTCTTCAATACTAAAATAGGTATTTTTAAATACTTCCAAAATCTCATCACTCTCTAGTTCTCGACCCTTTTCATCACTTAAAGTCTGCACGGCGCGCCCGATTTCAGGATGCATTGCTTTTGGTAAGTGATACCCATAAGGATGTTCCAATATATAAGCAACTCCACCTTTTCCCGATTGTGAGTTAATACGGATAATACTCTCATATGTTCGTCCCACATCAGCCGGGTCTATTGGCAAATAAGGTACTTCCCAAAATGGGTCTTCTTTTGCCTGTTGATACGCAAGTCCTTTGTTTATTGCATCTTGGTGAGAACCTGAAAATGCCGTATAGACAAGCTCTCCGACATATGGATGTCTCGGGTGTGTCGGAAGTTCTGTACATTTTTCTACTACGGCAACAACTTTATTGATATCTGAAAAATCAAGTCCTGTATCTATTCCTTGTGAGGTCATATTTAAGGCAAGGGTTATGATGTCCACATTCCCTGTTCGTTCGCCATTGCTTAAAAGTGTTCCCTCGACTCTGTCGGCTCCTGCTAAAAGAGCTAACTCTGTTGCAGCTATGGAAGTGCCTCTGTCGTTATGCGTATGGGTTGAGATGATGACATTTTCACGATTATCCAAATGTCTGCTCATCCACTCTATTTGGTCTGCATAAATATTTGGCGTTGCCATCTCCACCGTTGCGGGAAGATTTATGATGACTTTTCTATTTTCATTTATGCCCCATCTCTGTGTTACGGTATTTGAAATGCGTGCTGCAAAATCTAACTCCGTTCCTGTAAAACTCTCCGGAGAGTACTCTAAAAATATTTCTCCATTATGATTAGCTTCGTATCTTTTGACTAAATCAACACCCTCTAATGCAAGGTCGATGATTTCATCCTGTGTTTTTGAAAAGACTATTTTTCTTTGCGCAACCGAGGTTGAGTTATAAAGGTGTACCGTTGCTTTTTTCACACCCTCTAAGGCTTCAAATGTTTTAGCAATCAAATGTTCCCTTGCCTGAACAAGCACTTGAATAGTAACATCATCAGGAATCAAATTGTCATCAACAAGTGTACGCAAAAAGTCAAATTCTATTTTAGAAGCAGATGGAAAACCGACTTCTATTTCTTTAAAACCGAGTTTGAGTAAGAGTGCAAATAATTCAAGTTTTTTGTTCATGTCCATCGGGTTGATAAGTGCTTGATTTCCATCACGCAAATCAACACTACACCAAATAGGTGCTTCTGTTATACTATTGTCCGGCCATTTTCTTTTTGGCAAATCAATTTTTGGATAAGGCTTATATTTGCCTTTGGGAATATTCTTCATAAAGAATCCTTTTGTACTTGAATTGTTTAATAGCTGCACTCTTATACAAGACTATTAAGAGTGCAATTATATCGAATTTTTGATTTAAGTTTACATCAGAGTGAAGCGTGGCAGTGAAGTAGTAACAGCCGGCACTGAAGTACCGGTTCCGAGCAGAGAGGCGTTGCTTTTTGGAACCCGTACTTTAGTGCGGGCTGAAAGTGGCAAAGAAGTAACAACAGCCGGCACTGAAGTACCGGTTCCGAGGGGTTTTGGATTTAGTTGATTTTAGATAAAATATGACAAACAATCCAAGGGCAGTAAATGTTTCAAAAATCACTCCTGAAAAACTTCGTCAAGTCTTTTAACACTCCTAATTTTAGTAGTATTAGTAAACTTGTTACAAAAGAAAAGTTTATAGCAGAAGATGCAAACGGTGCTGAATTTCTCTCTTTGCTGGCAAGTTTTTTGCATTGGTCTCATTATGACAGAGAAGTTAAAAACTCGACTGATATGAAAAAAGCCGATGGTGTGGTTTATAATGAAAAAAAGGAACCCATAGCCATAGTAGAGTTAAAAAGCAGTGATAAAAAAATAGCAAATCGTGACATCATAGCCCAGGCTTTCAGATATAAAAATGAAAAACCTACCTGCCGTTATGTCATAATTTCCAATTTTAAACAGCTAGATATTTACAGCGACAGCAGTGATGTGTGCTACTCTTTAGATATGACTGCGCCACAAAGCTACACTACATTTTATGCACTACTCAATCAAGCATCATTAGAAAATAACGAAATAGCAAGACTGAAAAAACTCTCACGCTCACAAGATGAAATCACAAAAGCAGTCTATAAAGAATACAGCAATTTTCGTCTCAAACTTTTAAATAACCTGATAGAAAACAATAAAGACTTGTCAAAAGATATGATTTTTGCAGCAGCGAACAAGCTTTTAGACAGGTTTATGTTTATACTTTTCGCTGAAGACAGAGGCTTAATACCCGAAAACAGCATAGATACGGTCATAAAGCAGTATGAAAACAATAATGAATGGGGAGACGATACTCCGCTGTATGATTACTATAAAAAATATTTTCATTTTATAGATGTAGGAAATGTCAAAGTAAAAATTCCTAAATATAACGGTAATCTGTTTAAAGCAGATGAAGTGTTAGAAAATTTAATCATAGACGATGCAATCATAAAAGATGATTTGTCGCATTTGTCTGCTTATGATTTTAGCGATGATGTGGATGTTGAAGTTTTAGGGCATATATTTGAACAATCGTTAAATGACTTGGAAAAAATAAAAGAGTCACTTTTTGAAGAACACAAAATAGTTGACACAAGAAAAAAAGACGGGGTGTTTTATACGCCTAAGTTTGTCACACAATACATCATCAACAATACTATTGCACTTACATGTAAAGAGAAAAAAGAGGCGTTAAAACTCTATGATGAGTTAAAAGAGACGAAAAAAGCAAAAGAAAAGAGAAGAAGTGTTTTACATGTATACAGGGAGTATTTGGAGGGTTTGAAAATAGTAGACCCGGCTTGTGGAAGCGGTGCTTTTTTAACGGCAAGTTTTCGCTACCTTTTAAGCGAGCATAAATGGATACAAAATGAGTTAGCATATGCAGATGCAGGACTTTTTGACTACCACGATGTTGATAAGCAAATTATAGAAAACAATCTGTTCGGTGTAGATATAAACGACGCTTCGGTAGGCATAGCAAAACTCTCTTTATGGTTACAAACGGCAAAAAGAGACAGACCGCTTTCAAATCTTATGGGAAATGTAAAATGTGCAAACAGCCTTACATGTAACTGGAGTGAATTATTTCCTGAAATAATGGCAAATGGCGGGTTTGATTGTGTTGTGGGGAATCCTCCGTATTTTAATATACAAACATTAGGGGCAAAATCAGAAGTTACCAAAGAGATACAAGAAAAATACCCGCATATTTGGCAGGACAAGAGTGATATTCTTTTTTATTTTATCGCTAAAGCTATAGAAATCACAAAAAACAAAGTAGGATTCATCACATCAAATGCCTTTTTACACTCGGCTAAAGCTGTAAAATTAAGAAACTTTATTTTAGATGAAGCACCTATTACAAAAATTGTCAATTTTGAAAAATATATGGTTTTTGAAGATGCTTTCATTACCTCGGCAATCATTATTTTAGATAAGCAGGTAAAAGCAAAAGAGTGTTTGGCTTATAATTTCAGAGAAAAAAAGTACAGTCTCAATGAAATAAACGAGACGCTTGCAGAGTCGAGTAATTATTTTGCGGTAAGTTTCAAAAAAGATACTGTTTTTGCCCTTGTCAATAAAAATATAAGCAGACTCAATGACAAAATAGACGCAGAACATCCAAAATTAAATACTGTTTTTAAAATTGGCAAAGGGATGGAAACTGCTGCAAACAAAGTCTTTCTTTTTAAAGAGTACCCAAAACAGTTTCCAAAAGAGTTTGTCAAAAAGAGAATGAGCGGAGAGAGTATAAAAAAATATCTGCCGGAGGGTTTAAAGGAGTATGTACTCTATTTTGAAGATGTAGAAAATTTTGAGGAATTAGCGCAAAGTATTCAAAATCATCTTTTGGCAAATAGAGAATTTTTAGAGAATCGGGCAACCGTAAAAAATGAAGGAAGAGTTTGGTGGAGATATAGTCGTCCAATGCACAAAGAGTTTTACCATTTCAACAAAATCTGGTGTTCGTATAGAGCAAAAGAAAATATCTTTTGTTTTGATGATACACAAGAGTATATAGGACTCACAAACACTACTGTCATTTTTGATACGAATGAGGAGTTGGACTTAAAGTATTTACTGGCTCTTTTAAACTCAAAAACCCTCAATTTTAGATACAAAAGTATAGGCAAACAGACAGGAAGTGGTGTTTATGAGTATTTTGAAAACGGAGTAGGAAAATTGCCAATTCCTAAAGTATCAAAAGAAGAACAAGAACCTTTTATAAATCTCGTAAACACCATCATAGAAGCAAAAGAAACCATAGCAAAATATAACAAACATTTCGAGAGTCTCAGTGCCGTTGATAAAATAGAAATACAAGAAGCAATAGAAAAACTTGAAACAGTTGTGAAAGAGAGTATTGAAGGGATTGATAGGCTTGTTTATGGACTTTATGAGTTGGATGAGAATGAAGTAAAGATGATTGAGAGTGCGAAATGAGCCAATTAAGAAATACAAAAAAACTAGAAATAAAAAATGCGGTATTAAAATCTGGATATTTTACACTTGATGATTTTGAAATAGATTTTAATTCAAAAAATGGTTATTTGGTTATTATTACATTTATTGCTTATCCATATTTCAGTTTTACAATACTTGAAAATGAAGTAAAAGAAAAAATAAAAAGCAGCTATTTATCTTTACAAAGTGAATATAAAATAAAAAATGTTATACAGACAAGAGAATGCCCGGGAGATTTTAAAGAAAATGAAACGAAAAATTATGATGATATGGATAGTTGTATTTATAGAATTGATCAATGGGTTAAAAATTTATATGATGATTTAAGAAATATAAACTTGAATCAAGAAAAAGAAAATAACTATACAAAAGATATAAAAGAAGAGCTAGACAAACATTTTAATGATACGGAAAAGTTTAATCGTGAAGAAATCGACAAATTAAATAGTCTACTCGATGAGCTAAATGATAGAGTTACCGAATTGGAAGAAAAAGAAGAAATAAATAATGATGAAGCTAGCAAGTTAATTCGTATTGTTAAATATAGTAAAAATAATTTAAACTTAATGCCTAAAAAAACTTGGTTTATATCTACTTGGAACAAGTTTAAAAATATTGATACAAATGTAAAAACTGCATTGGGTTTTAAGGATACCCTCTTTAATCTTATTGAATACGCAAATAAATTATTGAACTAAGGGAAATGACCATGACAACGAATCTAAAATTAAACATCATAACAAGTATAAAAAAAGAGCAACTAAAAATCATAGATATTTTAGAAAATAATTATACTAAAAAGCCTAACTCTATAGACTATGAAGATGAATTAAATCAAGTAGATGAAATCACAAAAGGGTTAATTACACTTGTCGAAAAAAAATCAAAATATTTTATACAGCTTGTTAGTAGTGAAGATGAGATGCTTAAACTTTTTGATAGATTTTTTAATGAGATAAATCCGATAATAGATGAAATTATGTCTCATTATATACACTATAAAGCGTCTACCTCGTCTGAGATGCGGAGTCTTGCACATAATACAAGTTTACTTATAGTTCAAAATATATTAAATGATTATTTAAACTTTTTAATTAAATTTGAGGGTGCTATTTTAGGCTTGTATGAGAAAAGTGTCATTTTGAAAATTGATGTAAAAGAAGAAATAGAGATAATTCAATACTTTCAAAAAAATGAAAACCAATCAATATTTATGCCATTGCTTCTTTCTTTTGGTGTTGGGTATTTAGTGGGAGATATGGAGTGAAGAATAGCTAAATTTTTTTGGAACCCATCCTTTAGGGTGGGCTAAGAGTAGCATGAAAATAACAATAGCCCGCACTAAAGTACGGGTTCCGAAAAAGTGCTTAGCACTGGTATGTAGTTTTGAACTCGTACGCAGTTGGGCGACCTTCATCAGGGATGACATCACGCTCTAATCTATACTCTAAATAAGTTTTGATGAATGTTTCAGAAAAGACTGGTTTTAAGAAATCATAATCACCTGCAAGACCTTCAAGTGCTTCACGCAATGTGTGAGGCATTTGAGGGATTTTACGCTCTGCAATTTCTGCTTGAGAAAGTTCAAACAAATCTTCATCAAGTGGACCAACAGGAATATCTTTTTTGGCAATTCCATCAAGTCCAGCCATCATCATAGCAGCAAACGCAAGGTAAGGACAAGCCGTACTATCTGGGAATCTCATCTCAATACGAGTTGCTTTTTCACCTGCACCATAAGGAACACGACAAGCAGCTGAACGATTTTTAGCAGAGTAAGTTAATATACTCGGTGCTTCAAAGCCCGGTAACAAACGCTTGTATGAGTTTGTTGTTGGGTTAGTAAATGAAGCAACTGCAGCAGAGTGCTTAAAAATACCAGCAGTATAATTAACAGCAAGGTCAGAAAGATTGCCATAGTTTCCTTCTTTATAAAAAAGATTTTTACCATCTTTCCATAGTGATTGGTGTACATGCATACCGTTTCCGTTATCACCATAAAGTGGTTTTGGCATAAATGTTGCAGTTTTACCGTTTAGGTGTGCTATCATTTTTACAACATATTTGTATTTTTGAACATTGTCACCGGCAGTAATGATGTCACCGAAAACGATTCCGATTTCACCTTGACCTTGTGCAACTTCATGGTGACCTAAAATAACTTCAAGCCCAACCTGCTCTAACACTTGCATCATCTCAGCACGCATATCTACCATAGAATCTGTTGGTGCTACTGGGAAGTACCCACCCTTAGTTCCTGGTCTATGACCTGTATTGTACATATCATCATAAGAAGTATTTGAATTCCACTCACCCTCTTCAGTGTCTACTTTGAAACCGATTTCATTGATACTGTCAACGAATTGAACATTATCAAAAATGAAAAATTCATTTTCAGGTCCAAAATATGCAGCATCTGCGATGCCATTTTCAGCAGCATAAGAAAGTGCTTTTTTAGCGATTGAACGAGGGCATCTTTCATACAATTCATTTTTGTAAATGTCATATACATCACAGATAAGAATAATAGTTGGGTCAGCAGTAAATGGATCAAGAAATGCTGTTGGTACATCTGCTTTTAAAAGCATGTCAGATTCATTAATTGGTTGCCAGTTTTCAACCGAAGAACCATCAAATGGAAAACCATTTTCTAAAATCTCAGCATTCACAGCACTGTAACGGTATGAAAGGTGATGCCATGCACCTTTGATATCACTAAATCTTAAATCTACAAACTGTACATCATTTTCATTACAAAATGTAAAGAACTCTTCTATATTATTAACGAATTTTCCCATTAATTTTCTCCTGAATTTATCTGCAGTTAGTATATCTTATTAAAACAAATGTATCACTTTTAAATTGATGAAAATATAATCAATCTTGTACTATTGTTTCATTTGGTACTGTTCTTGTCTATGTATCTGTAAATTGCGTTCTAATTTTTAAGAACTCTTCTAAATTTTCAAAGAAAATATCTATAAGTTGAGGGTCAAAATGTTTTCCTCTTTCTTCTTTAAAAAGAGTGAAAATCCTATCATCATCCCATGCTTTTTTATAAACTCTATCAGAGCCTAGTGCATCAAAAACATCTGCTAACGCCGTGATACGACCGTAAATATGAATATTCTTTCCTTGCAATCCTCTTGGGTATCCTGAACCATCCCATTTTTCATGGTGTTCATAAGTGACTATAGCGGCAGCTTGTAGGAGTGGTCTTTGCGAATGGTGTAACATTTGGTATCCAAGCTCTGCATGCGTATCCATGATGGCTCTTTCTTCTTCATTAAAGCGTCCCGGTTTGTTTAATACTGCATCCGGAATAGCAACTTTTCCTATATCGTGCATAGGTGATGCTTGTTTGAGCATTTCGGCTTCTTTTTCTGAAAGTCCGTAATGAAGAGCTAAAATACGTGAGTATTCTGCTACTCTTTTGACATGATTTCCTGTCTCTTTAGATCGCGATTCTCCGATAGCTCCCATTGTAAAGACAACTTCTTTTTGTGTACTTTCAATTTCTTGATTGAGTTTTTTGTTTTCTTGTTGGGCGGTATAAATACCGTAAAGCATGTTGTTAAATGCTTTGGCAAGTTTACCTATCTCATCATTTGTTTGTATCTGAATAGATTTTGAATAGTCTTTTGTTTGCGTAATATATTCAACAAGACTAGAAAGATTAATGACGGGTTGAATAAGGCGATTTACCAAATAAAAAGAGATAAAAGCAATAACAATAATGCCAAAAAGGAATGCTGCAAGAAAAATATACTCATAGTGTTGAAGTTCTGCCAAAAATTTGTTTTGATTTTGTTCTAAAACAATTATGATATTCTTATTTGTTCTTAGAGGAAGTTTGACATTTATTGAATTATTTGAATTATTATTTTTATAGAGAGCTTTATGTTTGTATATGAGATAATAGTACCTCTCTTGTGTATTGGTAAAGAATTTTTTTAAATTTTCTAAAGAAAAATCAAGAACAAGTGTTCCAATGAGTTTTTTATTAAAAAGAGAATAAATCGGTACACTGAAAAAGGGCACTTTGTTAAATTTTTGAGAAACCATCCGCATATCACTAGATGCAATAATTATGTGTTGTTTGTTAAGAAGGTGAAAATTCCCAATAAGGTGTAGCTCTTTCTTTTTTAGTGCAAGTAGATTTGAGATACGATGGTCAATATCTTGTGAATAAATATCATTCATAATATCTAAGTGCGCGATAAATTTCATATCTCTTTGGATAGTTTGTAAATATTGTTCAATTCTGTCAACACTGAGCGAAAGTTGCATTTGTAATTCTTTACTTGTATTAGCATAATATTTATCATGTAAGAAGCTGCCTGCATTAATCATTATAAATATATAAGGTACTAAACTGACAAATAAAATAAGGGAAACAACTTTTGTTCTAAAACTCATAAAGAACCTTTACATCGGAATCAATTTTAGTCAGTGGAATATAGCCTATGGCTCCTGTTACATTCTTAATAAATAATTTTATAGAATTTACTGATGACTGTACAGTCGGTGGTCTAATACCTTGGAAATGTTGTTTTATCCAATAATGATTTAAGGTACTTCTCTTTACATGTAAGACTTCTCTTTCAAAAGCTTTGCGAATTTGTGAAGAAGATGTAATATTAACTGGAATAATTTTTATATGATTTAAAAAATGTTTTTTCATCATAAAGATATCTTTTAGTTGCTTTGGTGATGCTGTACTAATATCGGAGTGTGCATTCGTAATGACGGCATATTCAAATCCAAAAAGTATTTGTTGCATAAATATAATAAAAAAGATAATTTTTACTAACATTAAAAAAGTACCGAAAAAGAAACTATTGCTTTGTTTAGTTCACTATGTGAATTGAATTGATACTCTGCTTTCATTGAAATTGCATATACGGGACGGTAGCTGTAGCCTATAATGCCTATATGCTGTTCTCTTGGAAAAGCCGTTATTTGTGTATCTCTAAAATATTCATAACGACTTACGATAGCATGTTGATTGGTAAAATTATAGATTCCCTGTAGATAACCGCCAAATTGTTTTGCTTTGCTTACGAGTGTTTTATTTTTGATATCTGTATATGCCCATTCTGTTTGTATAAGGTAGGGATAATTGTCATATTTTGCATTTATTTGGGCAAAATAAACATCTTTTTTAATCTCTTTTGTTTTAAAAAAGCCAAGCGTTGTTCCTAGATTGATTTCATTTGAAAAATCATAATTTAAAGATGTTCCAAGAAAAAGGTTGTTTTTTATATTTATATAATCCTCATCTACATCATTTGTTACTTGTACATACAAATGGTACTGTAAAGTATCATCTATGTTCGTATAGCCGTGAACATCTACTCCCGTTACAAATTTTGGAAAGAGTAATGAACTATAAAGAGGATTAGATGATGTGTCGCGAAGCACATTTATAGGTTCTAGATTCCAATAGCCAATAGGCGTGATGAACTTTCCGACACGAAGAGAAAAGGCATCAGAGTACATGTAGTCGGCATACGCTCTTTCATAATGAAATTTTAATTTTTTTTGACTTGAGTTATTTTTATAATCTTTAACATAAGTAGGTGCAGATTCGAGCTCAAGAAGGTAGGAGAGCTTAGAGGATAATACTCCATAAGCCAAAACAGCGATATCATCAAGCCGTGCCCTGTCAATACCTGTACCTTTAGAATAGTCAGTTGAAAAGTAAGCACCAAGAGTAAGCTCTTTACTAAGTTGCACGCCTTGCCCTAGCTTGTAGTCCTCTGCTTGTAGTAATATAGATAATAAAAAAACACCCATAAAAAATAGTTTCATATAAGTACCTATCCTATAATTTTTTTTAATTAAGTCAGTTTATAGGAAATATGCTTTATTTTCACTTTATGCTTATAGTAATGAGCTGAGAGCCATATGTTTAGGCTCGTTTTTTGCAACTTTCTTTTGAGCAACGAGTATGGAATTTATAAGTTCTTCCGTTAGTGCAGTTTCTGTTTGCGGTGTAATGAGTAAAGAAGCACTAGCAGTTAAAAGAGGAAATTTGCAGATTAGCTCATTTCTATTTTTTGAGATAGTGTAGCCGTTTTTTTTGTCTTCTTTGTTATAAAACTCTTTTGCCGAATTTTCAAATGTCTGCAAAATATTTTGTATATTTTTTATATGCGTGATTTCGTCCGTAGTTTCACAGGCTACAAAAAAATCATCACCGCCTATATGCGCTTTAAAAATATGACTTGAAAGCTCTTTTCTCAATATATCTGCAAAAAGTTGAATGATTCTATCTCCATTTCTAAAACCGTACACATCATTAAATGCTTTGAAATTATCTAAATCAAAATAGCATAAAATATAAGATTTTTCAGATTGAGAAATTTTATGTATATATTTTTCTATCATTGTATTTCCGGGAAGTTTTGTCAGTGGATTTTGGTCTCTTGCTTGTAAAACATTCTCTTCGTGCATCATATTGATGATGGCTTTTGCTGACAAAAATCCATAATAGGCGGAATTTTTTGTGATGATTATACCGGGAGATTCTGGATTATTTACAAAAAGTTCTATGAGCGTTTCTGTAGTATTGCTAATGTCTGCATTAGCACAAGGTAACAATAAATCTTCTAATTTTGATTTGTTTTTTTCATTTAAAAGCAAAGACATGCCATAAGGAGAGTAAAGAAAATCTTTGATGTCGGCTTCGAGCAGTATGCCTAAAGGCTCATTTTGTGTATTGATTATAGGGACTATCGGCGTGTTTCTGTTTTCTTTAAAGTAGTCTATAACGATGGTCATTTTTGTTTTGAACTGCAAAGGTTTCATTGTCTCTATATTTTTTATAAGGAGGGTGTTTTTGTTGTTATGGCGTCTGTCTCTACTAATTATATTTATAATATCGGGATATTCTTTTAGGATTTCATGCGTATTTTTTGTTGGTTTTTGTATTAAGTAACCTTGTGCCAAATGACAGCCTATATCTTTACATGTAAGGTATTCTGCTTTTGTTTCAACACCCTCAGCAATGACCTTTATACCAAGCTGAATGGCGAGATGCGTAATGCTCCGTACCATTAGCTTTTTCTTCATATTCTTTTCAATACTCTGAAGAAAAAATCTGTCAATTTTAATAATATCTGGAGTAGAATCATAAAAAAGTTTATAGCCGGAATAGCCAACACCAAAATCATCAATGGCGATGGAAAAATCTTCACTTTTGTAATGTTGTAGAATTTTTTCAAGATCAAATTCAGTGGAAATTTCTTGTCTCTCAGAAATTTCAAAACAGAGGTTTTCTTTTTTTATATTGAGTTTTTTGAGAATTTTTGTTGTATTTCCAGTAGAAAAGTTTTTCATTTCTAACAGTCTATTGTCGAGATTAAAAAAAAGTTTTATATTTTTGTAATTCTCTATCTGTGTATATTTTTTAAATGCTTTTTCTCTGAGTGCCAAATCAAAAGAGTAGAGGAGTTTTTCATTATATACCGTATCAAAGAGAGAAAATATAGACTTAAATCCAATATCTTGAAAGTTTCGCAGAAGCGCTTCAACCCCGTAAATTTTTCCTGTATGTATGTTAATGATAGGCTGAAAAGCAATGTCAAGAATTTCAAGATTATTTTTCCAGCACTGTGAGAGTTCTACATCCATTATTCTATATACCTCTTTCTTTGGGATTTTTTTATTTTGGCGATTTCAACGACTATAAAGCTGTCGATACAGTTTGAAAAATCATGGTCTATGTTGTAAGCACAAAACTTTATGCCACCTGCTTCGCATAAATCAGCATATTGTTTGTACAGCGTAGGTACATTTGTATTTATACTGCCTAGGGCTTTTTTGAGCGTTTTGAAGTTTTCTTTGTATTCTGTGGCATTGAACTCTTTTTTCAGATTTTCTATGAGTGTTTCATCGGTTTGAAAATTATAAGAAATTTTTGCATCAACAAGATTTTGTGCATCTTTAAAATTTTTATCATAAAAATATAAAATCATATCTTTGGCTACTTTTGAATAGTTATCACTCAAAGAAACAGGACCGTACATGTAACGGATATGTGGATTGTTTTTGAGGTAGGCTCCTATGCCGTACCAAAGGTAATCAAGTGCGCGTGAGCCCCAGTATTTTGGCTGGACAAAGCTTCTGCCGAGTTCTATGGCATCAGGAAGTAAAGGAAGAAAATTTTCGTTGTAGTCAAACAAGGTCGTTGTATACAAAGCTTTTGTCCCAAACTTTTGTATAATCTCTGCACACTCAGCTATGCGGTATGCACCGACAATTTCAAGCTCATCTTCGTCCCAGAGTATAATGTGTTTATAGTATCTGTCATATTTGTCAATATCTCGTTTTTTATTGATGCCCTCTCCGACTTTTCTAAAAGAAAGTTCTCTGAGCCTGCCTATTTCATTGATAAGGTTAGACTCATTATCATAACTACTATATAAATAAATTTTTTTCCCGTCTTTGGTACTGCCTAGAAGTTGTGAAGATTTGAGTTCTCTTTTTATGTCTCGCCTGTCTTGAGGATGGGCTATAGCCTTTTGGGTAATGAAGTAACTCTCATTTTTTTTCAGTCCGTAGAGATGTTTTTTGTAAAGTTTAATGAGTTTGTCTTTTTGTATGCCTTTTGGAAAAATATTTTCATGCAGAATAATTTCTCCTACAAGTATTTGAATAGATTTATTTTTTTGCTTAAACATCTCATGTGAAAGCAGTAATGTTGCTAGTTTCTTGTTGAGTGCTGAAACAGAGTAAAAAGTTTTGGAGTTTTTTCCACCTATAAAGACAGGGAGTATAGGAGCATTGCCTTTTTTTGCAAATTTTAAAAAGCCTTTATACCAGATCTTGTCTTTAATACCTGTTGGGGTTGCACGGCTTACTTCCCCTGAGGGAAATATAATGACGGCTTCTTCTGCATCAAGCGCTGCATAGACCTGTGCAATGGCTTCTTTTTTTTGTCGTGGTTTGAAGTTATTGATGTTGATTAAGATGCTTTGTAATGGAGTGATAACTTTTAAAAAATCATTGGCAACGATCTTAATGTCTTTTCTCACATTACTGATGAGTTTTATCAGTGCGATGGCATCCAAAGAGCCTAAAGGATGGTTTGCGATAATAACAACGCGTCCTGATGCGGGGATATTTTGTATATCTTTGTCCGAGACCGAAAAATTAAAATTGAGATATTCCAGTGCTTCGTCTATAAATGCAAAACTTCCCAGATGTTTATTTTTTTCTATAAATGTATTTATTTGTACTTCATGCACTACGGAGTCCGCAAATTTTGAAATCGCACCTTTGATAATTTTACTGTTTTGGAGTTTAGGATACTTTTTTATAATCATTTTTTCAACATCAATCATATAGAACTCTTTTTGTATTGGTATTGAAAATTATAATAGAGGGATATTACGAGGAGGTTACGGTGTTGTCTTTTTCTTGTTTGTCTTTTTTTGTTTTGGCAAATCCTGCCCCTTTTTTTGTTTTTGCTTCTAGTTCTAAGCTCTCTATTTTATGTTTATAGTCTAGACCTTTGTTGTGCATCGCAGCAAAGCATTTGGCTATAACGGCTATAGTGTTTGGCACTTCACCTTTTTTTTTATAAGATTGAATGTTTTTTTCACTCACTTTAATGAGTTTGCTAAATTTCGGCAGACTTATTTCTGCATCTAAAAGAAGTTTTTTAAATTCTATAAATGTCATTTTTACTCTCTTTATATGGTTACATGCTCTACTATTTTCTTGCCATTCTCAGCCCGGACTGAAGTCCGGGTTCCAA
>Ga0256840_1001499_pt1 | contig 21797 bp, 20 predicted proteins | sample 355202metaG_FD_185969 | JGI IMG/M metagenome (GOLD analysis project Ga0256840, IMG submission 185969) | Hydrothermal vent microbial communities from Mid Atlantic Ridge, Atlantic Ocean - 355-202 | ecosystem: Environmental > Aquatic > Marine > Hydrothermal vents | place: Atlantic Ocean: Mid...
TATAAAGAAGCACCGAAGGGAAAATTTAAATTTGTATCAGGCCGACATGCCTTGCAAACGCAGAACTCCACTGCAAATAACATTATGCTCTTAGATATGATGAGAGAAAATTATCTCTGGATAAATAAAGAACAGGCTGAGGAGAAAGGAATAGGACATGGTGACTTAGTTGAAGTGACAAGTTCAATTGGAACAATACATATAAAAGCATACCCCACTATTAAAATCATTAAGGATGTGGTCTTTTATGTTCATGGGTTTGGACAAGAGTCTACAGGACTTACTTTTGGCTATCGAAATGGTGCAAGTGACAATATGATAATAGAAGATACAACAGAGGCTGTTTTTGGCTCAGCAGCCATGCATGAAACGCTTGTTGACATTAGGAGAGTAGAAGTATGAATTATGCAATGTCTTTAGATTACCAAAGTTGTATAGACTGTAAGGCCTGTGAAGTTGCCTGTAAAGAAGAAAATGGTGTACAATTGGGTGCAGATAAACAACGTATATGGATTACACAGGTGGAAACAAGTATATTTGGGCAACCATCTGTTTCACTTCATCCATCACAGTGTAACCACTGTTTGGATGCGCCTTGTGTTGGTGTTTGTCCAACAGGTTCAAGCTATTTTGGATTAGGTGGAATAGTCATGACGGATAAGGACTTATGTATTTTATGTAAGGGATGTATGGAGGCTTGTCCTTATAATGCACGTTTTGTTGATGATACACATGTAGCTGTAGATAAGTGTAATTTCTGTTATGACACAAGACTCGTCAATGGCGAGATGACTACAGCTTGTCAAGCAACATGCCCTACAAAAGTAAGAGTTTTTGGGGATATAGATGATGAAGAATCTGACTTGATTCAAATGCTTAAAAAAAGAAAGTTTTATGTGCTTAAAGAGGATGAGGGAACTGTACCGAAGCTTTTTTATCTATTACCAGAACATGATGACTATTTTACGATAAACTCTGTAGCTAAAGATACAAAGATATATACTTGGGAGACATATCGGCCTATTATAGAAAAAGCAAAAGCAAAAAGGAAAGCACAGTGGAAGGCAACAGCAAAATAAATTTAAGAAAAAATGGTCTGAACTTAAAACTATTATTGACAGATAGGGTTATGCTTATCTCGTACTTCTTTTTGGCAATAGCTGCGTTTGGTTTAGTTGAGATGATTTATGAAAGGTATTTTTTACTCTCAGCAACAGCTTTAGATGCAGGGCTACACCCTGCAAGCACGGAGATGGCAGCGGCCATGAAAGAAGCTGTTTTTGGTTCAGGTGGTGAAGTTAAACGGGAATCCCCATGGTCTTTGTATATTGTAAATTATATGTATATGATCTATGTTGGTTCAGGTATTATATTTTTAGTAGCTGTTGCAGAGCTGTTTGAAGTAGAAATCATTCTTAAGCCTGCTGCCGGCTTTTTAACGCTTGGTCTCTCTATGGTTCTTGCAGGTCTTTTCACTATTATGGCAGATTTAAATGTTCTAAACCTACATTGGATGGTTTTATCTCCCCAGTACAATTCTGGAATGTGGCTTATGCTACCACTTTACATGGTTATAATACCTTTGGCTATTTTAGAAGTGTATTTGATAGTAAATCATCAAAAAAAGTGGATTAAAAAAGTTGCTTTTTTAATTGTTATTGTAGCTCTTTTAGTTGAGTTTGTAGAATTTTATATTCAAGCAAAATTATTTAATATGAATTCAGCACGACATTTATGGACTAGCTATCCTTTGCTTCCCTTATATTTTATGATATCCTCATTTGCAGCTTCCATTGCTATTATGGGTCTCTATTCATATATTGTTTGCAAAAATATTATTCTTATGTATACTTTGGAGAGAATAGCATTTGCTTTTGTTGTGGCACTTGGTAGTTACGAAGTTGTTTCTTATTTATTTATAGATAAAAAATGGGCACAAATCATTCTATTTGGAAGTTTCAAATACTATTTTTACCTTTATATCCTTTTGGCTGCTATTATTCCTGCTGTACTTTTGTTTAAACATTATATGCATAATTATTTCAAGTTGATTGCATCACTTTCAATTATTGCTGGAACTTATTTAGGAAAGGCAATTTTTGTATATGGAGGAAATGCTTACCCCATGAGTGATAGATTTGGAGTAGGGTTTGAAAAATATGGAGAGTATAAAGAGGTAAAAGATATTATATTCTTTATGCCTCCTTTAAGTGAGATTGCTATTGTAATAGGTTCTGTAGGTGTGATTCTATTTGTTTATAGAAGTGCTGATCTTTTATTTGGCATTACTGCAATGCAGAAAATTGATTTGAAGTAGTACAAAAAATAGATAAGAAACTATATGTTTTAGTTTAAATTTACATAAGATAGTATACACTATAAAGAATAGCTAAAATAAATTTTCAAGGAAATAATATATGTGTGCAGATTGCGGATGTAGTATAACAGGAACAACTTTAGGAGATGGGCATAGCCATCATCATAAACATGAACATTCAGAGGAAGATTCACATTCTCATGAACATCAAGCAGCTCACGAGACACTGCACCATAACCCTCAATTAAATGATAAAAAAACCATAAGTATTATTACAAAAATACTTGATAAAAATAATCATGAGGCTGGACATAATCGTGCCCATTTTGATAAAAATAATGTTTTAAGTATCAACTTAATGAGTTCTCCAGGAAGTGGAAAAACGACATTGCTTGAACAGATGGCAGAACTAGCGAATTTTAAATTTGGCGTTATAGAGGGAGACTTAGAGACTTCTCGTGATGCAGATAGAATAAAGGCAAAAGGAATTCCTGCTTATCAGATTCAAACAGGGTCAGCATGTCATCTTGATGCTTTTATGGTTCACGAAGGGCTCCACGATATGCCACTTGATGAGATTGATGTATGTTTTATAGAGAATGTTGGAAACCTTGTTTGTCCCGCTTCTTATGATGTAGGTAGTCATTTAAATATTGTTCTTGTTTCTGTTCCAGAAGGAAGTGATAAGATTGAGAAATACCCAGTAATGTTTCGTCAAGCAGACTTGATTCTTATAACGAAGATGGATTTAATAGAATACTTCGATTATGATATTGAACATGAAAAAAAAGAGGCTCGTAAGATTAAGCCAGGTGTAGATATTTTAGAAGTAAATAGTAAAGATAAAGAGTCTATTCAAAGAGTAATCGACTGGATAGAATTTAAAAGAAAGATGAGGGACTAATATGTGTTTATCAATTCCAAGTAAAGTAGTAAGTATAGACGTGGAGCGTAATGTTGCAAAAGTTGACACGATGGGAGTTACTCGTGAGGCTGGTCTTGAACTTATGGAAGAGGGGGATGTAAAAGTTGGTGATTATGTTTTGCTCCATATAGGGTTTATTATGAACAAGATAGACGAAGATGATGCTCTAGAGTCACTGAAAGTTTATAATGAAATACTAGAAAAACTTGATGAAGAGGAACGAAGGCAGATGGTCATCAATGATGACAATTGTGAAAATAGAGGTCAGTAGATGAGTGAACTACAACTGAAAGATCTTTATGATGGATTTCGTGATCCTGAAGTAATAAGTGGGTTTGCAAAGCTTATCGAGCAAGAGGCGAAAAAACTCAAAAAACCGATAAATATTATGGAGGTGTGTGGAGGTCATACGCACTCTATTATGAAATTTGGTTTGCCTCAATTACTTCCGAAAAATATCAACTTTATTCATGGTCCGGGATGTCCTGTCTGTATTATGCCAAAGGAGAGAATTGATCATGCTTATGCACTGGCAGAACAAGAGGATGTCATACTTTTAACGCTTGGCGATATGATAAAAGTTCCTGGAAGTAGAGGGAGCTTACAAGATGCTCGTGCAAAGGGTGCTGATGTGAGATTTTTATACTCTCCCCTTGATGCTCTGAAGATCGCTGAAGAAAATCCAGCAAAAAAGATAATTTTTTTCGCCATTGGTTTTGAGACAACGACCCCAATGACAACTGCACTTATAGATATCGTTCTTAAACGCAGTATTAAAAATATTTTCTTTCATATTAATCATGTAACAGTGCCTGAGGTGATGGTGGAGCTCATCGACTCTCGTGATGAGCATGTAGATAGTTACAACAATAGAATAGATGCCTTTTTAGGACCCTCTCATGTAAGTGTAATCACTGGGAGTAAAATATATGAAGAGTTCCCACGTAAGTATAACAGACCTGTTGTAGTAGCTGGATTTGAGCCAGTAGATGTGATGGAAGCAATACTTATGATAGTGAAACAATTTAATGAAGAGAGATGTGAACTTGAGATAGAGTATAAACGCTTAGTGACACACGATGGAAATATAAAGGCACAAAAACTTATAGAAAAGTATTTTGAAAAAGCATCTCTGTTTAAGTGGCGTGGACTAGGAAATGTTCCAAAAAGTGGCTATAGACTTAAGAGTGAATATTCAGCTATAGATGCAGAAAAAATTTATGCTGATATTCTTCCTAAGGATGAGATAGAAGATCATAAGCTTTGTATATGTGGTGATATTCTTAGAGGTATGGCTAAACCGCAAGAGTGTACTATATTTGGAACTGCTTGTAAGCCTAGTACACCTTTAGGAAGTTGTATGGTAAGTAGCGAAGGTGCTTGTGCTGCTTATTATAAATATGGAAATTTAATATGAATAAAACTGTAACCTTAGCCATGGGAAATGGCGGTGAAGAAAACAATGAACTTATCTCTAAAGTTTTTTACAAGGCTTTTAAAAATGAGATATTAGAAAAAAGTGAAGATGCTGCTGTTATTCACGGAGGTGAGCTAGCATTTAGTACCGATAGCTTTACTGTAAGTCCCCTTTTTTTTCCGGGAGCAGACATCGGTAAACTAGCAATTTGTGGTACCTGTAACGATTTAGCTATGATGGGTGCAAAGCCAAAGTACCTTACTTGTAGTGTTATTATAGAAGAGGGTTTTTCTGTACGCGAATTAGAAAAAATTGTTCGTTCTATGAAGATAGAGTTAGAAAACAATGGTGCCATTATTGTGAGTGGTGATACAAAGGTTGTTCCTCGTGGAAGTGTTGATAAGATTTTTATAAATACTACCGGAATTGGTGAAATAAAGAAAAAAGGTATAAGTTCTAATCTTATCTCAGAAGATGATGTCATCATAGTAAGCCGTGATATAGGATGTCATGGTGCGACAATATTTGCAGCGCGAGAGAGCATAGAGTTGAGTACAAAGCTGGAGAGTGATTGTGCCTCTTTAACGCATCAAGTTCAAGCACTTATAGAAGCAAATGTAAAAATAACAGCACTTAGGGATGCTACACGTGGTGGTGTAAGTGCTGTTCTCAATGAGTGGGCAACACAATCAAATATATGTATAGAAGTGGATGAAGAGTCGATTCCTGTTTCAGAAGAAGTATATGGGATTTGTGAAATTTTAGGCTTTGAAGCAGTCAATCTTGCGAATGAAGGTACCTTTGTTCTAGCCATCAAAAAAGAGGATGCACAGAAGGCACTTGAGGTATTGCATGGCTTTGAGAACTCTGCAAACGCAGTAGAGATTGCAACTGTGAGTGATCAGTATCCAAAAAAAGTGATTTTAAAAAGTTCTTATGGAACAAAACGGTTTTTAGATGCACCTACTGGCGAACTCCTACCCCGTATCTGTTAAAACTCTATGAAAATCGCTCTTATAGTCAGCTCCTTTAACTCACTTACTCAAGTACTCTACACAAGGATGCTTGATAGGGGTCACACACTTTGTGTAGTATTTGCCATAGAAGATAGGCAAATTCTTCAAGAAATAGCGACGTTTACTCCTGAAATTATACTCTGCCCCTATCTGCACTTTTTTTTAAAGAGTGAGATTTATGAGAACTATCCGACCTTTATTTTTCACCCTGGCCCCAAAGGCGATAGAGGGGCTTACTCTTTAGAGAATGCACTGCAACATCAAGAGTGGGGAGTGAGTATTTTAGAGGCGAGTGCACTTTATGATGGAGGGGATATTTATATTGAGAGAAGCTTTAAAGTGAGAGATACATATAAAGCTTCTCTTTATAGAGATGAGGTAAAAGAGGCATATTTAAGTGGGATAGATGAATTTTTAATTAATTATGGAAGTGCTTTTAAAATACCACAAAGTCTTCGACCTCTGCATAAAAAACCACTTATCAAGATTAATTGGAACAATGAAAGTTCTTTAGAAATTATCCATAAGATAAATCTTCTCGATAGTTATCCAGGTGTAGAAGATGAGATAATGGGTGTAGAGTGCCATCTTTTTGGGGCATGGCTAGAGGAAAAGCTAGCAGGAAAACCAAAAGAGATAGTAGCAAAACGCGATGGGGCAATATGCTTAGGAACAATAGATGGTGCTATCTGGATAAGCCACTTAAAAGCAAAAAACAGCTTTAAGCTTCCGGCTACTTATGTTTTAAAAGAGAAGTTAAGCGGAGTCAAAGAGAGTAGGCTTCCTCTGCTTTTTGACAAAAGCTACGCTACATTTTATGAGATAAGTGTAGAGAAGAGAGAAAATGTAGCCTATCTCTGTTTTAACTTTCATAATGGTGCTATGAGTGCGCAGCAGTGCATACGGCTAAAATATGCCATAGAGTATCTTAAAGAGGAGTGTGAGGTTTTAGTCCTTGTTGGAGGTCTTGACTTTTTTAGTAATGGTATCCATCTTAACATCTTAGAAGACTCAAAAAAGAATGGTGAAGATGGCTGGAGCAACATAAACGCTATGAATGATTTAATAGGCTCTATTTTAGAAGCTGATGAGATAATCACTGTAGCTTCTTTAGCAAAAAATGCAGGAGCGGGTGGTCTCTTTTTAGCCCTTGCTTGTGACAGAGTAGTAGCACATGAGAGTGTAACACTTAACCCTCACTACAAAACTATAGGTCTGAGTGGGAGTGAGTACCACACGTATACATTGCCAAAAAGAGTTGGAGAGAGCGTAGCAGAGGAATTGCTTAATACAATGCTTCCTTTATCTTCACAAAGAGCCTTGAAACTCGGAATGGTCGATAGAGTTTTTCAAAAAGAGAGCTACTACGAGAAACTCCATAGCTTTGCAAAAGAGAGTTACTCTCAAGAGAAGATCTGGGAAAAACAGGATATTCTTGAGCTTGAGAGAGAGAAGATGCAGTTATGCAAAAAGAGAGAGATAGAGAGGATGTACCTTGAGTTTTGGGAGCCTGCGAGTGAATTTCACACTTTACGAAAAAATTTTGTTTATAAAAATTGCCCTACAAAAACACCCCAACATTTAAAAGAAGGAAAAAAATATGCATGAATATAGTATTGTTCAAGCTCTACTAGAACAGATAGAAAATACAGCAAAAGAGAATGATGCGACGAAGGTTACAAAAATCATTACAAAAATAGGTGTAATGAGTGGTATAGAGATTCATCTTCTTGAGGTGGCGTTTAATACATTTAAAGAGAGAACTATTTGCGATGGAGCAGAATTTATTATAAATGTACAGCCCATAACAATAGAGTGTCATAGTTGCGGGGAGATAAGCGAACTTGAAAAGATAGAATACTGTTGTCAAAAATGTCAATCGGTAGATATAAAAGTAATTGATGGGGAAGATATGTACCTCATGAGTTTAGAGATGGAATAAAGGAGAAAATATGCACGAGTATTGGGAAGGTTACATGAAACCCTTGGAGGGTAATAAAGCAATGATAGCATTTAATGCAGGGGTATCTGACTATGTGCCAGATGAAGAATATCCGTATATGGCATTTATGAAGGTGAAGCTGAATACTCCTAAAGAGGATGGACTAGTTGATGAAGAAGAGTCCGACGACATAGGTTTTATAGAAGACAGACTAGAGATGGAGTCTCTTCGCTATAAGGCAGGACAGTATATTGGTCGGATTATTACAAAAGGCGAAGTCAATTTTATCTACTATCTCAAACTTGATTTTGAATGGAAAAATATTGTTGATGATACTATGGCTTATTTTAAAAATTATAAATTTGAGTTCGGTTCAAAGATGGATATGGAGTGGGAGATTTATACGAAACTTCTTTTTCCAACATTAAGAGAATGGCAACTTATTACAAATCGACATGCTTGCGCACAACTTCAAGAAGAAGGAGATACTTTACAAGCAAAAAGAGCGATAGAACATACTATCTATTTTAATACAAGTGAAGATAAAGAGTCTTTTAAAAAACTGATGGAAGTTGAAGGATTTAAAACTTTAAAAGAGATTGAACTTACTGACAAATTGGTAAAATTTGGATTAAAGTTTTATAGAGTAGACGCACCAGATTATTACAACATAGATGCGATTACAATGAAAATCATAGACATGAGTGAAAAATCTCAGGGACAATACGATGGATGGGAAACGAGTTTAGTTAAATAACATATGCCTCGGATTTTTATACGCAATGAAACATATTGCGTATAAAAATATTGTATTAATGTTCTTGTGAAACAGTGGAAACACTCAATAGAGTATCGAGAAATTTATATGCAGCTAAAACAACTCCTAAAGATCCAATAACTACAAGTACTTCTGAAAAATGAGGTAAAAAGAATAAAAACTCTTTGACCACTTCATATTCAGAATATTTTTCAAATCCTGTACCAAAACGGTTACTCATAGGATAGGCATTCCCACCATAAACAAAAATATAACGTCCAATATAAGTACCAATAACAGCAAAAAATGCTCCTGAAATAATAAATATTTTATGGGTATGGCTTTTAAAATTCAATAAAAAAGGCAAACCAACAGCAAACACTAAATAGATATAAAAATAATATTTAAACTCACCAAAGAGGATAATGGCACCCCATTTTTTATCAATAAAAAGATAAGCTACTGCTTCATACATTGCCAACAAAGCAATACAATAAAGGAGAGAAATACGCAAAAAATTCACAAGTTTCATAAATTCTTCTTGTAATTTCTCTTTATATACAATAAAAGTATAGAGTAACATAACGGCAATACCAGCAACAAATGCAGAAACAATAAAATAGAGTGTCAAGAGTGGATAAGTTGTCCAAAGATGCCGTGCTGTATTCATATCAAAAAGTTTGGCTTGAATATAGTACTCAACAAGGTCAATCACAATACTTATAAGTAAAATAATCCATGCAATTTTTTTTACTAATGTTTTATTTTTTGTCAGTAAAAGATAAATTTCAAAACAGACAAAAGGAATATAGATGGCATACAATGGTAACATAAGCCACATTCCTGCTGTAATATTTGGGGTGAGAAACATCGATAACATATGTAAAATATTTAAATCTACAGCAATAGTAAAAAGCCCTCCAAAAACCATACTAAGACCAAAAGTCATGAAGCCTGCTGCCGTTTTTTTAATGATTTGGACATTAAACAGTTCTGCAAGGGCTACAAAAAATATTATAGCACTTCCTGTATAAATCATATACATATAATTAACGATATAAAGTGTCCATGGTGCTTCCCTTTTGACTTCTCCTCCATCACCAAATATTGCTTCTTTCATAGCCATAGCAACTTCTCTACTTCCAGGATTCAAACCTGCATCCCGTGCATTCGCTGTTAAAGAGAAGTATCGTTCATCAAAAACTTCATACACACCATAAAATCCAAGAATCAAGAAAAGATAAGCAAGCAACATAGTCTTGTTAAAAAACAGCTCCTTAAGTGAAGTTTTATTGATTTCTAAACCTGCAATTATAAACTTGTCCATTGTTTACTCCTTTTTGCTTTTGCCATATCAATAAGAGGTTTGAATGTCTCCCAAGTATGAATTGTTGTTTCATGCCCTATAGAGTTTTGAGCAAAATGATCATCATGCTCTGGAAAGAGATAGAAAAGTTTTGGAACTGTTCCTTCATTTTCTTTTAATACAAAAAACTTGCGTGATTTGAGTAGTTGTACTAACTCACCTTCTTCATCATCAAGATCGCCAAATAAGCGAACCTTCGTAGGACAAGTTGCCTGACATGCTGTTGTTGCTTTTCCTTGTGATATTCTTGTATCAAAACAGAATGTACACTTATCAACTGCAGCTACTTTATCATCAACAAAACGAGCATCATATGGACATGCTTCCATGCATCCCTTACATAAAATACATTTCTCTTGATCTACTAATACTAAACCACCATCTGCAAAATGGCTTGCATTTGTGGGGCATACATCTACACATGGAGCATCAACACAGTGATTACATTGAGAAGGATAAAGACTTAAGATTGGTCGACCGAAAATACTGTTTTCTGTAACGCCAACCCAGATTCTCTGCTTATCAGCACCCAGCTGTACTCCATTTTCTTCTTTACATGCAATTTCACATGCTTTACAGTTTATACAATTTTGATAATCTAATGCCATTGCAAAATTCATTTTACACTCTCCTTATATCGACAATTGTCTCATGCATTACTGCACTTCCAAATACTGGCTCTATAGTATCTTCAATAATCATATTATCGCTTGCTCCATTTCTGTAACCGAAAGTAAGTCCTGTACTCTCAGCTCCAAAGCCATGTACATAAAAAACGACTCCAGGAATTATTTTTATAGTTGGATAAGCCTTAATTTGTATTTTACCAACACTACTTTCTACTTCAACAAGGTCACCAAAAGATATTCCTTTCTCTTTTGCTTCCTTATCATTTATCCAGAGATAATTTTCTCGCATTAAGTCTAAGAGCATAACATTATTTTGTGTAGAGTTTTGTGTAAATTGTGCATGTCTACCTGTGACAAATTTAAATTTACCTTTTGGTGTTGGTACGAGATATTTATCGTGCCATGTTGGCATTGAATCTAATCCTTTTCTTTTCATAAAACCAAGTACACACTCTACTTTTCCAGATTGAGTTTTAAACTTTTTCTTCAAAGCTGCTATCTCTTTCTCGCTTATACAACTGTCAATTGGCATATCTTTAATTGTTGAACCTTTTTTTACAGTATAGTATTTTTTATCTTCTGGGTAATATTCATATTCATTTTCTGAAATTTGTTTAAAATATTTTTCCATCTCTGGATAATAAACGCCTTTTTCTTTAAGTGAGTGATAAGCTTTTTCGCCATGCACACTCACTACTAAATGTTCATTAATTTCTTCTTGAGATTTGTTAAAAGCATCTGTTAAGTCAAATCCATCCTCAAAATAGACTGCTTCTTCTCCTCTTTCTTCAATTTCATCTTGAACATCTTCATCATATTTCTTTGTGATTTCAAAAAGAGGCTTAGAAATTTTTTCTGTTAATCCCTTCATAATTTCCATTACAGGTTTTGTCTCATACATAGGGTCGATAACTTTATTTCTCAGAACAATTGAAGGTTGCGTCCCTCCAAATGATTTTACAGGATCTTCCCTCTCTAGATAGGTACACTCAGGTAAAACAACATCTGACATCATAACAGTATCGCTAGGCATAGTGTCTATAGTGACAACCAAATCCATTTTTTCTAGCATCTTTTTAGTTTTTGCAACATTGGGTACACTAAGCATTGGATTTTGTTTATAAACAAACATACCTCGAATAGGGTATGGAGTTCTATCCTCTACTATCATGTTCCTAAAGCCTATCCAAGTACCACTGAGTCCGACTATAGCTGCTTCTTTTGTGTCTATTCTTGAGAGAGAATTGGCGTACATAGGTGCATTGATTGTATGACTTCCTAGAGGAACTTTTGCTCCAAAAATAATACCGCCTTTTGTATCTATACCCCCACCTAAGGCACTAAAAATTGCTTGTGCTCTTCGTAATTGAAAATCGTGTTTACTCCAAGCTGTTCTTCGCCCTTGATAGTAGATAGAACGTGGTGCTGATTCCATAAATTCTCGTGCTACTTTTCGAATCATTGAAGCACGGATACCTGTTATCTTTTCAGCCCACTCAGGCGTATAGTTGCTTTCTAGAATATGCTTTCTGTATTCTTCAAAAGAATTCATATTAGTTTTGACAAACTCTTTATTGTAGAGTACTTCATCTAGGACAACGTAGGTAAGTGCTAATACAAAAGCTAAATCTGTTCCTGGTTGTATAGAAAGCCATTCATCAGCTTGAGCTGCTGTATTTGTAAAGCGTGGATCAAGGACAATAAGTTTTGCACCTCTTCCTCGTGTTCTTTTAAAAAGGTCCATCGTATCTGGTGTTAAAATAGCCTCAGCTCTATTTGCCCCAGCCATAATGACATAAGAGGCATTTTCCAAATCTGCTTGTCCATATCCTCCAATAGTTAGCGAGTACCCAGAGAGTGTTGTTTGCAAGCAGATAGACGCATGGTTGACAAAGTTTGTGGAGCCAAACTTATCTGCCATAAAACTTTTATAAGTATGTTCTGCCATACCTTCACCCGAACAGTACCCTATGGTAGAACGATTATCTTCTTCCTCTTCTAAAATTGTTTTTAGTCCTTTAAACTTATCTGTTCCATTTAAGATAGCTTCATATGCCTCATCCCATGTTGCACGCTTAAATTTTCCTTCCCCTTTTTCCCCAATTCTAATAAGTGGATACTTTAATCTATCAGGATCATAAAGAGCATGAACTCCTGCCACACCTCTAGGACAGAGCATATTTTTAGATTTTGGAAAATGAGGATTTGGGTCTAATTTTGTAACGATACCATTTTCAACTCTAGCAAATGCTGCACATTTATTTACGCACATTTCACATAGTGTTGGTACTTCTTTAAAAGTGTATTCTTTTTTTATATCTGTTTTTGTTGATGCGAGTAAGTTGTTTGAAGCAAGTGTAGCTCCACCAAGAATACTCAGAGCAACACTACCTTGAAGAAATTTTCTTCTTGAAATTTCTACTTCCATTATATTTTCCTTTTTTTATTATTTTAAATAATACAAATTATTATTATAATAAATATGATTACTTAAAAAGTTTACTACATATAATCTTAAAGGTTTCTTTTATAAAAAAAGTATTTGGAAGAACTTTGATGAAGAGAAAATGTATTGTTCATATCACAAAAGAAACTCTTTTGTGATATGTTTGGGATTAATATCTATATCTAAAATAAACGCGAATATCTTGTGCAGTTTTTACGGCATTCATCCCAATTGCTTGAGGACTGTCAATCTCATAAGGTGTACCATAATCGCCAAAGAATCCATTTGAACCTGTGAAGTCATAATCTAAATAAGTATAACGTACTTGCATAGAAAAAATATCTTTACTACCTTTTTTTACTAAAGGCTGTGTCCAATATGCTTCATATGCTGAACCACGAACAGCAATTTTTGAACCAATCATTGTATCTTCACCATATGTAAATGGTCTCCAGTATTTACTACCATGGTTATACTCAAGCCCAAAATGTCCACCCGTATAGTTTGGCATTTGTGTACCTATCCAGTAAGATGTACCTGTTTTGCTATCGGTAGAACCCATCATTGCTTCGCCATCATCGGGATGAGAAATAGATGTTGCAAAAGAAGCAAAAACTATAGTATCATCGAGAAAATCATTAATTTCATCACCGATACCATTGACCATAAAAGAGATAGCAGCACCATCTTCATCGCCCATTGTTTTCATAAAATCATCTGTTGGAGTTGGTGTCCCGTTCGTACTCATTCCTGGAAGTGACATACCTCTGTACGCCGTAGTTTTTACTCTGTATTGACCATCATCATAAGGCACAAAAATAAATCCAGCAAAATCAGAAGTGTCTAAACCTGTTGTAGTAGTAATATAATTCATTCCTGTATTATTTGCCCAACTTGCAGCGTTTGTAAGACCACGGCCAAGACATACTTTAAAGTACATACCAGGAACATATTTGTCGAGCATAACAGCGGCACTTCCACCATCAAACTCCATATTAATGACATGTCCGAGTGGGGACTTTTCTTTTGCATCATCTTCTCGTAAATTTGCTAAAAAGCCATTTGTTGAAGGACGACGACCAATACTAAAAGTTGTCTTAAGACCACCAACAGTAGGTTTCCATATCCAATATGCTTCTCTAAGTTTTATAGTATCATCAGTAAGGTTTTCGTTGATAACCCAGTCAAAAGTATCAAAACCTGCTCCTGTAGCTCTTTGAGCATAACTTGCACCAAAAGCTTTATTAAAAGCAAGTTGACCTATAAATGTCATGTTACTTGTAGGTGCATACCCCATGCCAAGCCATAAACGATTTGAGAAAAGTCCGGAAGTATTTTCGTATGTTTTTCCATCCGTCGCCTCATAACTTACAGCATCGTATGATGTTCTTAAATCTACATTAAACTTGATGTTGTCTTGTGCAGCTAAAGCATTTACTTTTGAAACAGCTTTTGTATTTCTTTGCTGCTTTTTTTCTAATTTTTCTAATTTTTTAGTAAGCATATCTACTTTAGATTCTAAATCAGATATATCCTCAGCATTAGCACTTGAAACTAATAAGCTTATTGCAACAACAGATAATAGTGTTTTTTTCATAATAACTCCTTTGTTATTTATGTTAATCGTTAGTATTACTTTGGTTTAGCAAGAAGGAACATTTCCGCTATCACTTGCATAATCATGTACAAAATCATATAAGTGTTCAGAATATCTTTTTTCAAATTTTGGACTATCAAAGAACTTTTTACCACCTGGACATACTTCAATCATTACATCTTTGAGTTTTCCACTCTCTTTAGCTTCTTCCCATTCTGCTTGTGTATGCTTTGCGGCAAAAATTGCGCCATTAAAACCACATTTACTTTTAAGTTTTTTTAAGTATAGTCTTTGCCCTTTAGAAGTGTCAGCATTTGCAGCAGAACCTAGTAAGCCTAATCCAATAATAGCAGCAAGTGCTATGTTTCTATATTTCATCATATTCTCTCCTTAAATATACTGTTTATTCTATCAGTAGAACAACAGTATAGATATATTAAGTTTAAAATTAAATAAATTTCTTAAAAAATATGTAAATTATAAGTGATTTGTATAAAAAATATTATAATATATGTTATTTAGCTGAGGGACTTACAGATTGCATGGGCTAAGTTTTTTTTATATTGTGCTAAGTCTGCTTGCAAAACCTTTTCACCATGCAAGAAGGTAATACCTCCTAAAATCCCTGAGATACAGGCAAAAGAGATATAAAAATCCTGATTTGCAAATTCTTTAGATGCAATACCGTCTGTAACAAGTTTTTCAAGCTCTTTGATAAATGATTCTGCAAGTGAAAAACCAGAGTCATCACTTTGATAAAAGACTTCTCTGTTAGCAAGATAAATTCTAAAAAAATACTCTATCATTTCTGGGTGCTTCTGCAAAAATTCTAAGTATTCTTCTACAAAACAAGCAACTTTTTCTTTTGCTGGAATATCCTGAGCGTTAATATTATGTAAAATAGTTGCTAATTTCTCTGTAACAAAAACAATAGAAGCTTTCGCTAAAGACTCTTTAGAGGGAAAATAATTATAAACATTTCCAACACTAATCCCTATATGTTTTGCAATTTGAGATATCGTTGTTTTATAAAATCCCTGTTTGGTAAATATCTCTAATGATGCTAAAAGAATAGAGTTTTTCTTTTTTTCTTTAGACATTAATCAACCTTTGGAGAATCCCCATAAAATATATTTCGTCCATCAACTGGCAATTCATTATTATAATAAACTTGATGATTGATTGAACAATCAAGGTCGAGACGAGCAAAAAGTTTTTTATTCTCAAGAAGCGATCCCGCTACAGCAACTGCTGTTACACCCATACTATTTTTTATTGTATCGAGTTCGTTAGATAAAAACTCTACAAAACTTTCCATAATACCATATGAGAGTGTAAGCTCATCAACACCTGCAAGCCGAAAACTCATAGCACTTTGTATAATCAAAAGAGGATTCATAGTCACCTTGTCATTTATTTTTTCAAGCTTATAGTCTATACGGGGGCCTTTTTTTCCTAAAAATGAGAGATTATTGTTTTCTATGATTTGCGAACCTTTTATAATATCCAAATCCTCACTATATCCGAGTATAATAGCAATAATCCCCCAAATTCTGTAAATAGAGAGGTTTGCATCTTCCCAAGAAAAAGTGATAATTTTTTCATAGAGTTCTGGAAATTTTTCACGATAATTTTTTAATAATCGAGCTGCAGTTTCATTCTCTTGCATCTGTTCAAAGAGTTCGGCTATGGATTGAAATGTAAAACGTAAAGAGAGGTATTCTACAACACCATATTTCTTTCCATAGACTATAATGCTATTGTTGTACTCTTTGCTGAGATAAATACCGACTATATTTTCATCTTTAAGTTTATGTTCTTTAATAATTGAGTATAAAGCACCAACAGCAGGCACAACACTCTCAATCTCAACAGGAAATTCTGGAATTCCCTTCTCTCCCTTTACAACAACAGAGTTTTTTTCTGAGACCACCACTTCAATAGGCTCAATCGATTCTTGTTCTGGAAAAAAGGAGACAGTAGTATCAAAAGCAATCGCTTCTTGTGTTATAAAAAGAATATCCTCTTCTAATTTATGCAACTCTTCCATGAGAAGATGCAAGATGAAATCATCAGGTAACTTAAAGCGAAGCAACTCTTTTTGTAAGGAGTCATAATTACTTTTAAACTGTAAATTTGTTTTTAATTTTACCAAGGGCTTTTCAAAAGAGGCAAGGGCATTGTATTCATACTCTTGTGAATCTGTATATTTTTTCACTGTAGCATAATCATATACGAGTAAATCATAAGCAACACTATTACAAATTTCACAAGGAAGACCGACGTTATATCTTCCGTAAAATGTATCTATCTGTACAATTTGTTTCTCTTTTATTTTCTGTGCTAGTGTTACAAAATCCTTTTTGTAATTCTTGGCTTCGCCAGTAACATCATAACCACACACTTTACATGCAGTAAAAATATTATAGTAATTTTCGCTTTTTTCATTACTAACATCTGCTAAACAATCAAGACAAAAAGGGAGTGGTACTTTTCTTTTATCTAAAACTAAAGAATCCTTTTTCGGTATCTCTACAACACTGACTACTTCTGTTTTATGTAAAAAAATACTATAAGGCAGTCTCTTTGAGAATGTTTCAACAAAAACTTCTAACTCATCTATAGCGCTCTCTTTTACAGCAACATAACATTGCAGCAGAAAACCATCTCTAAAAATTTTACCCTCTAGCCCAAACTCTTGAAGTGTTTTTAAAAAAATTTTCTCATATACCTGCGAGGAGGATCGATAGTCTATCTTATACTCAAGTACTAGCATTTAAAACCCTTCAAGAAGATATGTCTGACTCGCTACATCATTGACGGTCAACTCTTTTTTCAGTTCTATATTGACATCAAACTCTCGAACAAAATCAATCACAACTTTTTCCATGAGTTTTGCTCCTTTTAACACTTCTGGTGTCATTTCAAATGTAGAGTTCTCTCCTATAACATATGGAACAATACCCACAATTTTTGTTGGTGGTAAATCTCCCATAAGTTCTATCATTTGAAGGGTTTGTAGCATTTCAACTTCATGCGCACTTCCTTCCCATGTAATATAGTCGGGTACTTTGTTAAAATCAAAAAAGTACACTTCACCTATTTTCGCATCATCAACACTTACACAGTCCATAATAATAACATGATCATACTCTGTAATAATAGGAATGAGCCGAGTTGCTAGTGTGCCACCATCTACAACATCAATAGTATGCTCTTTGGAGACAAATTCATACTTTTGATTAAGCATATTTGCCATATGTGCACCAACACCTTCATCTCCAAAAAGTACATTTCCTATACCTAAAATTAATATTTTTATAATAATCTCCTCTTTTAAATATCACTCAAAAAGGAGAGAGTTTATCCTCTCCTTCTAAACTAGTATTTAATGTTTTTTATGCCATTTCATACCAGAAAAAATTGCATCCATAGAACCATCTTTACCAAAAACTGCATTATAAATTGCCATATAAACATGGACAGTTACAAATAATATAACACCCCACATAGCAATGTGATGCAACTCTCTTACCCATGCCAAACCGCCAAGTAAAACTTCTAGTTCACGCATAAATGGATAGAAAAAAGCACCCAATCCTTCATGATAAACATGTACATATAAAATCAATCCTGTAATTATCAAAATAAAAACAAGTGTATAAAACCCCATATATGCAATAAACTGTAAAGGATTATATGTCCCTTTTAAGTGAGGATGCTTAGATACCAAAAGGTAATAACCAACTTGTTGCATCCATACTTTAGGATTTAAAAAATCTTTTATTGAAATCATTTCACCTTTATATCTTTTTGCAAAAATAAAAAGATAACTTTTTAATAAAACAACAGCAATTAGTATAAATCCAAAAATTTCATGCCAACTTCTAAACAGTGCTTGCATGAAGTTATCAGGTTCTGCACTCTGTATTGGTGTTACAAAAGGGTCTGCAATATAAAAACCAGTTATTGTGAGCACTACAATAGAAAAAGCTCTAATCCAATGTTGCCATCTGTAAGCAGGAGAAAATTCCATCTCCCTATTTACACAGTTCTCGTCTGCTTCATGTTGTTTATGAACAGCTTCCATTACCTACTCCTTTTATACACCACAGCTACCATAGAGTGGATTTACTTTATATTCACTCAATTTATTTCCTTTTGTATCCATAACATGCACCGCACAAGCAATACAAGGATCATATGAGTGAATAATTCTTATAATCTCTAAAGGTTGAGAGAGATCTTTTATCTTTAGTCCAATTAAATCTGCTTCATAAGGTCCCTTAACGTCGTTGTGATCTATTGGACTTGCATTCCAAGTAGATGGTACAACTGCCTGATAGTTTTCACACACACCATTTTTGATACGAATCCAGTGGCTCAACATTCCTCGTGGAGCCTCACCCATACCACGGCCTTTGTACTCTTTATTATTATCTATTGTATAAGGTGTACATGTTGATTCATCAACTTTCAGGTTTTCTATAAGACTATAGAAAGCTTCTACAGCATGGTCTGCAATAAGTTCACACTGAATAGCTCTTGCGGCTGTTCTTCCAAGTGTTGTAAATAGTGCTTCTACTGGCAATCCTGTCTCTTGCAAGAAGTTGTCAACATACTTTTTAATCTCTTTATTTCCTTTTGCATATCCTACAACTAGTGTTGCAAGAGGTCCAACCTCCATAGGTTTTCCATCATATCGTGGTGACTTAATCCAGCTATACTTTCCTTTTGGATCAATATTTTCAGAGTGAATCATCTTCCCGTCAGGACCAACACTTTCACCTTTTACAAAACCAGTATAATTTGGATTAGTTTTTCCTTCGTATGGGTGCAAGGCCTTATCATCTTTATACCAAGAATGTGTTGCCTCTTCTGTAATGAGGTCTTCATTAATTTCAAATACTTTTGAAAGATCAGCATTAAGTATATAGCCACTTTCAAAAAGGTATTTTTCTCTTCCGACAAGTAACTCTTCATAAGACATAAAATTCTTCACACCAATAGGCTTTGTAACAGAAGGTTCATCTGCATACATTTCAGCAGCCATTTTAATATCTGCTATATAAGCATTTTTAACAAATACTGCCATCTCTTTGTATTTTGTGAGATATTCACTCATGCGTGCAGGATCTAAAATATCCATAACACAAGTTACTCCACCAACAACTAATGACTGCGGGTGTGGATTTTTTCCACCGAAAATTGCCATCATTTTTGCTAAAGTTCTTTGTACTTCAAGAGCTTTAAGATAGTGAGAGAGCGCAATGAGGTTTTGTTCAGGAGTAAATTTATAAGTTTTGTGACCCCAGTAAGCATTTGCAAATGGACCAAGACCTTGTGGGCTTTTTGCAAGTTTTGCTACTTTTTCTTTAACTACTTTGAGCTCATTTTCTCCTGTGCCTACAGGATTGTCACTATATTTAAATGCTAATTTGCTTGCTTTTGCTTCATCAGCATCAAGTGCTGAAACAATATCAACCCAGTCAACACCATGAAGATGATAAAAATGCACAACATGATCATGCATGAAAAGTGCCGCATTCATAAGTGTTCTCACAAGCTCAGCATTTAAAGGTATCTTAATTCCTAATGCATCTTCAACTGCCATAGTACTTTTTAGATAGTGGGAGTAAGTACATACACCACAAATTCTTTGCATTAAAAGAGGCACATTTCGTGGATCTCTATCTTTTGCAATAACTTCCAAACCTCTCCATAATGTAGAAGATACATAAGCATCCTCTACAACTCCATCATCATTGACAACAACTTCAGCACGTAAATGCCCTTCAATTCTTGTTATTGGATCTACTACTACTCTTTTTGACATAATTACTCCTTTTTTTATTCTTTGGGTGGTTTTATTGCTGATATTGCTGCATGTGCTGCAATACCTACAGCTGTTACACTTAAGAGTCCAATTCCAATTTTGTCAGCAGTTGCATCAGCTCCTAAGCCACTGAAAGTTGTATTGTACAGTCTATCTTTAAGGGGTTCATTAACTGTACCCATAGCATCCCAGAAGTCTGGTTCACTACAGCCCATACATCCAAATCCAACTTGTACAGGCCAAGAAGTTCCTTCATTAAACTTGTTTTTTGAACAATTATTAAATGTATATGGACCTTTACAACCTACTTTATAAAGACAAAAACCATCTTTTGCAGCTTCATCACCAAATTGTTCGACAAATTCTCCTGCATCAAAGTGTCCTCGTCGTTCACAAAGGTCATGGATTCTCAATCTATACGCCCACTTTGGTCTATCATAAACATCTAATGCTGGAAGATTTCCATAAAGTAAAAAGTACATAAGTGTACCGACGATATTTGATTCACTTGGAGGACACCCAGGAACATTAATAATTGGTTTTTCGGTAATTTTACTCAGTGCCACTGCACCTGTTGGATTTGGAATAGCAGCTTGTACTCCACCATATGCAGAGCAAGTACCAATGGCAAAGATAGCTGCTGCATGTTCCGATGCATCTTTTGCTATATCTTTCCCTTTTTTTCCATGTCCACCTACAGTTAAATAAACACCATCATCAGCAGTTGGAATACCACCCTCTACCATAAGTACATATTTTCCTTTGTATTTTTCCATAGCATGTTCAAGGTTTTCTTCAGCTTGCCATCCGACAGCTGCCATAAGTGTTTCATGATACTCTAAGGAAATATGATCAAAAATCAAACTATCAATTGTTGGGTTAGCCGAACGCAGAAGTGCTTCACTACAACCTGTACACTCCGCCATGTGTAGCCAAATGATAGGTAGCCTATCAACCACTTTAATAGCATCTGCTATAAGTGGTGTAAAATTTGATGGCAGTGTCAACATAGCTGTCACTGCTCCTGCCCACTTCATGAAGTCTCGTCTTGAAAAACCTTCTTTCTTTAAAACATCTTCAAGAGGTGTTTCCTCATTGATTGGGGTTTCTCTCTTTAAGCCTTCTATTCTTTGTTGAAACTTTTCATAAAGCAAATCATATGATATTTCATCTGCCATAATAAACTCCTTCTTTCTTATATGAATGATTATTCAACATAATACTGAACAAATACTTAACTGAAGATAATAGTTTGTATTTTTAACATAAAATAGAAGACTTGATTTAGAATGGAGTAAATTACAGACTGTAAAACTCTATATGAAGTGTTTTTTAGTGAAATAAATAAAAAATTAGCTAGTTTGAAATGAGGTAAAATTGTATTTGTTTCGTGTTTTAGGGTGTTTTTGAAGTGTTGTTGTATGGTGGACCCTCAGGGATTCGAACCCTGGGAGGTATGACCCTCGCCGGTTTTCAAGACCGGTGCATTCGACCAACTCTGCCAAAGATCCACGTTGTAGTAGTAAATTGTTAAATAACTGGAGGTGCC
>Ga0256840_1001500_pt1 | contig 21797 bp, 20 predicted proteins | sample 355202metaG_FD_185969 | JGI IMG/M metagenome (GOLD analysis project Ga0256840, IMG submission 185969) | Hydrothermal vent microbial communities from Mid Atlantic Ridge, Atlantic Ocean - 355-202 | ecosystem: Environmental > Aquatic > Marine > Hydrothermal vents | place: Atlantic Ocean: Mid...
TTTGCATATGCTCAGTTATCTGATTCATATTGTTAGTTAATGTCCAAATCAGAAAAAACATGGCTATTCCCAACACTGCTAAGCCAAATAAGGTAAAACGAATTATTTGTGTCGTGCGTTTTGCTATACGAAGTGAAAAATCTTCACGCGCCTGCATTGCAGAGTTGAAATCATCCATACCCTGACGGAATTCTTCCATCATTTCTTGGGATATTGTATTTTTACTCGTAACAGCCATAATTTCTATTAAAAAAATTCAAAGATGAAGGAGTATAACCTCATTTTAATAGTCATAACAGCCCTATAAGCTTCTGTTAATAATTCCAAAAAAGTATAACCTGAATCCGTGAGTCCACTACGGAACAGTGAATAATCTAATGTTCTTGATGCTTTATTTAAAAGAATTGCTATAATCTGGTGCTTGCTCGCGTAACTCAGCTGGATAGAGTGCTCCCCTCCTAAGGGAGATGTCGCAGGTTCGACTCCTGCCGTGAGCGCATATTTTTGCTCCATCCAATAACTCTCTACCTCTTCGTTTCGTCTTTTGATTTCATTCCTAAGCTTTCAGTCTTTTGGTATGCGTAAAAGTTATTCACTCAGTGAACCAAATATGCTTCTGCCAATCAAAACTTATGACCTAATCGCTCTTTTTTATGGTTGTTGAATAGGTTGGGAGGCGAACTACTTATGAAATTTTTTAATTATTTAGTGCTTGTTTTTTTATTGATGACACCAGTGCTTAGCAAAGCTACAAAATCTGTAGATTTAAAAAATATTGAAAAAGAAATTTCTGAGCTACTTGAGCAAGACTGGCTGGATACTGTCCGCAATGGTGAAACACTTAATTTTTGCCCGTCTTATATTATTAAAACAAATAATCAATTAATACTTCTTCAAGAAAAAGGAGCAACTAATAAAAAGCATATCGCTTTCTTAGCTAATGAAAAAATTAACTGTCTAAATTCAAGCAAAGAAGCATCCTTAGTAAAACTTGCTAAGCGTGCCAAGCAAATTATGTATCGCTATGGAGTGTCAACTTCGGTAGAGAGAAAGTGGCTTGAAATGCGCCCTTACTATATAGATCGTGAGCTTTATCATGCGGTAACTACAGACAATTTAACTCTCTACTTTCGTTTATTAGCGTATGGTGCGTATTATGGAAATACAGCTATAGGTCATTCTGTTGTTAATTTAGCGTTAGAATCTGAATCAAACAAGATTATTGAGTATTTACTAAAAGAAGAGAGGGTCGATCTTAACTGGACAATTAGAAATGGATCTGCTCCCTTGTCTCTTCTTATTAATCATAAAAAAGTAAACTACAATTTTCTTGAGTATGCCTTAAGAAATTTAAAAACAAACCCTAATTATAATGGCGAACACGCCCGCTTTCCCATATCAGTTGCTTTAGAAAACAATGATGAAAAATCAATAAAATTGCTAATAAAATATGGAGCAAGAGTGAACTTAAATACGTCTAATTATTTTGGTTGTGCTAAAGAAATGCTAATGGATCGGCAATAAAAAAAGGTAATAGGAGGATAATAAAAGTACTCAGAAATGCAGGTGCCAAAACCTATAAAGAGTGCCGAAAAAAGCTTTAGGGACGGGGGCAGGCTTGTAGGGGATCTTTTAATAGTGTTTGCCTGTTTGTGAGAAAGCAACACTTTAATTGCTATCCCTTATACCATGCGCCTTACCACTTTTTAAAAAGCAGGAAACTTCAGTAAACCCATCCCCCCCCTTTTTTTGCACTTTTTGAAGCATCTAAGTATCTTTGCTACTTGCCTGATTCTTTTTTATTCTTATTCTCTATACATTTTTTATCTTCACTCTCACTTTCTTCGTAAGGGAAAGTGACATGCCCATAACGCACAATCAAGACTGCAATGCTAAGTAAAACAATTGTTAAACCAACTTCGAGCAACTGCCATTGATTGAATGACTTAGCATCTAAAATAATAAATCTAGCTAGTGCAACAATGGCGATATAAAGTGGGTAGCGTATAGGGAGTCGATGCTCTTGATAGTAAATTTGTATCATTGCTATCACTTCAAGGTAGATAAACAATAATAGCAAGTCTTTTAGTACAACCTCTCCTGCTTTGTAGATACTAAAAATTTCTTGACCGACGGCAATAATTGTTGCAATTAAAATAAGCAACAAACCAAACTGCTCTACAATGTGAAGTGATTTCTTAACAAGTTTATTTTTATTCATAGTGATAATAGAATTGTCAGTAGATATAATTTGTATTATGCAGGTCGGATTAGCGATAGCGTAATCCGACTGATAGTGTTTCTTTGGGGTTACTCTGTTGTATCTTCACCCCATTTGATAGCATTAAACGTAGCCAGCTGTTCTTCTGAAGCTTTGGTTTGGTATTTATCTTTAAATTCTTCATAAGTCATACCATATACAGCCTCTCGCGCTTGATCATAATCCATCTCAATGCCACGCTCTTTTGCTTCACCCATATACCATTTTGCAAAGCAGTTTCGACAAAAACCAGCCATATTCATCAAATCAATATTTTGTACATCGGTACGTTTTTGAAAGTGACTTAACATTTTGCGCCACGATGCAGCTTCGATTTCTAATTGAGTTTGTTTGTCCAAGGGAATCCTCATAAGTTTAATGTGGTATTAGAGTATACCCATCCCCCCCTTTTTTTACATATTATTTAGAAATATAAAGAATATTCTATTGTAATAACTATTTATATGTTAAATCAGTCAGTTGTGACAAGTTGTCAGAAGAATCTATCGATTTTATATAAAACTAATTGACATATAGAATAATAGCATTCAAAATCTACCACACTTTTTAGTGACTTGCTTTGAAATATTGCAAGTTTACTCAATTTAACTCAATCAAATTTTGGAGAAAATAAATGTTCAGTCAAATACGGAAACTCAAAAACTAAGTCTCCCCATGCGATTTGCTGGGAGCCTAGTTTCAAACTAGCATTGCTCAGCAAAAGCATACAGTTTTCTGTATGAACATTTAAACCCTGAGTGATGCCCCATCCTCAGGGTTTTTTTATGCCCTGAAAAAATTAAAAATGCAAGGTGAGCTTTGAGGCTTCCCCTTGCATAAAAAATAAAAGAAGGTATAGGTTATGCCAGTTTTTAAAACGTTAAATAAAGGCAAAGTCCCCGTTAAAATATTCACCAATGATGTTGATAGTGCGTCAATGACACAGTTAACAAATATGGCACAACTGCCATTTATTCATCATCATATTGCAGTTATGCCAGATGTGCATTTGGGTAAAGGAGCCACGGTTGGATCTGTGATTCCCACTAAAAATGCCATTATTCCTGCTGCCGTTGGTGTGGATATAGGTTGTGGGATGAATGCTGTGCGTATCTCACTGAAAGCACATCAGTTGCCTGATTCCCTGCGTCGATCACGGCGGGCGATTGAGGAGAAAGTGCCAGTAGGTTTTGATATGCACAAACGCGAAGCAATAAACGCATCGATGTGGAACTCAATGGAAAAACCATTGCGTAAAATTTTGGATAAACATCCAGGATTAATCCGCATGGTGCGTAATTTTCATCACACTTGGGGTCGCCAAATAGGCACTCTCGGTGGAGGAAATCACTTTATAGAGCTTTGCGTTGATGAGAATGATGACATCTGGATTATGTTGCATTCAGGTAGTCGTGGTATTGGCAATGCTATAGGGAGATATTTTATCACCCTTGCCAAAAAGGATATGGGTAATCAGTTAGGTCGATTACCCGATAAGGATCTTGCTTATTTTACTGATGGCTCGGAGCACTTTGATGATTATGTCGAAGCTGTTACCTGGGCGCAAGATTACGCGATGATCAATCGTCGTGAAATGATGCGGCTATCAGTAAAAGCCTTGCAAGCTGAATTACCACCTTTTGTAGCAACCAAAGAAGCGATTAATTGTCATCATAACTACGTGCAAAAAGAAACGCACTTTGGTGAGAATGTATTTATCACTCGCAAAGGTGCAATTCGTGCAGGTGTCGATGATCTGGGGATTATCCCTGGTAGCATGGGCGCTAAATCTTTTATCGTTCGCGGTAAAGGTACAAAGGCTTCTTTTTGTTCCTGCTCTCATGGGGCAGGACGCAAAATGAGCCGTGCGATGGCAAAGCGACAATTCAATCGTTTTGATCTTGAAGCACTGACCAAAGGTGTTGAATGCCGCAAAGATAAAGGGGTGGTTGATGAGATCCCGTCTGCGTACAAAGATATTGACGAAGTCATGAAGAATCAGCACGACCTTGTTGAAGTTGTACATACCTTAAAGCAGGTACTTTGTGTTAAAGGTTAAGCCTTAATCAGGGTTTTCTTAAAAAAATGGATGGGTATATTGAATATACCCATCCCCCCTGTTTTTTTACATATTTTTGTTAATAAATAACGATAAGGAGAGCAATAATGCCTACTCGACAACTACGTCATCAAAGACGTAATCCCGTCGCTCAAGCCGCAATTATGCGCAAAGGCGGGGTACATGAAGAAAGCCGCAAGGCAAAACGACAAAAACAAAAGCGTGAACTGTGTAAAATGATTTTAAAAGGAGAGGATTATGTTGAATAATCTACCGAATAAATTAATTGAAATAAAGTTACAAAGAATAATTGAGTATATTAAAACCAGTAGTAATAAAAATTACTGCAAAAAAAATGACCGCATATTGCGGTCATTTTTTTTGAATTATCTGTTCTGTCTAGAACAAGTTTCTTAGGCTGTCAATACTATGTATGGCACCAGCTGCACTATTTACTGCGCTTGCACCTTCTTTAATTGCATCAGTACTTTGACGACGTTTCATATTTTCAAGCTGAATTTCACGTGCTGTTAAGCGCTGTTGACGTGCATATTGCTGTTCTTGAGCTGCACTTACATGAGCCGCTGAACTACCACGAGATGCATTCATATATTTAGTATCAGAACCTGCTGCCATTGATCCTGTTGTGCCTCCACAAGCGGTTAGCATTGCTGAAGAGACTAGAAGTGCTGCCATTAAAATCTTTGTATTTTTCATAATAATTTCCTCGTAATTAAGATTATTTTCGTTTTATGTAGATTCAGGTACTACTTAGGGACTATTACCGTTGTTGCGGTATTTGTAGAAGTGGGTGAATAACTTAAACCACCTTTTGTATGACGAGTTGCCCGAGCAAAAGCATCTGCGCGTCGATTTCTTTCGATGTTATCCCGATCTCGATCATGTTGTTGTAATTTTTCCGTATAAGCACGATTAGCACTGGCTTGATTTTCACTGAGTGCAAAATTATTGTTTGCAGAACATCCGACTAAGGTGCTTAAGCAGGTAACTGCTAGAGTGGCTTGCAGAGAGATTGCCATTTATTCTTCTCCTGTAGTGGTTAAATAATGAGCTTTTTTGAATGCAGTTGTTATTAGAACATAAAAAATTGTACTTATTCTGTGATATTTGTCACTTTATAAGATTAGCTCTTACCTGAATCCGTGAGGTCAATGCGGATAACAGAGCGTAAGATATTGGTTTAGCACGGGATTTAAAAAATCTTAGCTTCACCCGTAGGTTAAGCGGGTATTTTTAAACCCGTGATGAATCAATAGCTTGCGTCCTGTGCCGTAGTGATCTCACGGATTCAGGTCTTAGGCAACCTTTTAGGAGGTTGTCCGAGAATAGAGAGCTACTGCGGAAAAGCTGATTGGATCGATTAGAATTTGGTGCAGAGAAACCTGTCACTATTTTTCACGAAGCTAAATAATAATTGGACTGGATCAGAGGTTCCCAAGTAGATAGTGGATTATTTATTGTGACTTAGCTAAGGTTTAAACTGGAATTTCAGCTTTTAAAAAGCTATAGTCAGAGTAGCTAGGTTATGCAGTATGTGGCGATTTGGGTAGAAAACTTTCATTTTTACGCCTAATAATAATATAAATACTGCTTTCATGTTTAATAATTTTGATTAGTATTTTGCTAATCTGTAATTACAATATCGGGTGGTACTCCAACCATTCTACGTTTGTTAAAACAATGGAGTCGATGTGGATAAAAGGAATGTAAAATAATGTTAAAAAACAAACATGTAAAAATTTTTGTTATGAAATCGTGTCTGATAATGACATTGGGCTTTGCTTCACCTCAATTATCACATGCTGCTGAAATAGTTACAGTTCGTAGTTCGGCATCTAGCTCTCAAACTGTTTTGGGTAGCACGGTTATCCCGTATAAAGAAGTTACTATTACTGCTCAAATGCCAGGTAAAGTTGTATCTTTAATGGGTGAAGTTGGTTCCATGTTTAAAAAAGGTGATACTCTCGCCAAGATTGATGATTCCCAGTTGCTTGCAAAGAAAAATACTCTTTGGTCTCAAATAACTGCGGCTCAAGCAAACCTCAAAAACTCTCAGGCACAATACCAACGTGAGGTTGTTTCTCCTCGTAGTAAAGATATTACTGCGATGCCTGGTATGGGAGTACCCTCTATGATGGATATCTATATGACTCGTCCATTTTATGAAATGATGGGTGATAGTGATACAGATTATAACCGCTATTCTGATCTCTTAAATAGTGCAACTGGTGTTAGGCAAGCTGAAAGTCAGTTGATGACTATTTGGTCTCAATTAAATGAACTTGATACTAAGCTTAAAGATACTGTCTCTATTGCTCCATTTGAAGGCATTATAATGGCAAAAATGGTTGAAATAGGAGATGCCGTTCAGCCTGGTATGCCATTAATGAAATATGGTTTTATAAAATATTTGCGCTTGAAGGCTGATGTTCCCTCCATGTTGGTTTCTAGCTTAAAAAAAGGAATGGATGTTCCTGTGCGTATTGGTAGCATCAATAAAGCTATTGCACGTGTTTCACAAATTTATCCTGTTGCTGATCCTTCTAGGCATACAGTTGTTGTTAAATTTGATTTGCCAGTTGGTATATTAGCTTCGCCTGGTATGTACGCTGAAATATTCCTCCCTGACTCAATGTCTGGTAGTAGTACCGTAATTACTATCCCTCGAACAGCATTAATTGAGGGGCGTAGTCTTCCTACCGTATTGGTTGCGGATGAGACAGCAAAAACATCATCATTGCGTTTAGTGCGTTTGGGTGCTTCTCAAGGAAATGGTATCGTTGCAGTTGTATCAGGTTTGAAAGCAGGTGAGAAAGTAATTAATAATCCTCCGACGGGGGCTTCTTCAGGTTGGTATCCAGGGTCTTGATGTTTTATAAACATAAGTAATTCTGTTATTGATTAATTATTAGAAGATTTTCCCCATGAATGATAAAAAAACTCCGCTAGAAAACAATAATGATAATAAAAAAGTAAATAACCTTGGTATTGCAGGTGGAATGGCAAAGATGTTTATTACATCTCCTCTTGCATTGTTGTTATTAATAGCCTTTTTAGCTTTGGGTTTGTTAGGGATGCAGGTAACTCCTCGACAAGAAGACCCTCAAATATCTGTTCCGATGGTGGATATTTTTGTCAGCTACCCAGGAGCTACGGCTTCAGAAGTTGAAAGTCAGGTGGCAAGACCGCTTGAAGCCATTATGTCTGAAATTACGGGGGTGAAACATGTATATTCTGCCTCTTCTCGTGGTCAGGCATTAATCACTGTTCAATTTAAAGTGGGTGAAAATTTTGAATCATCCATTGTCAAATTGAATGACAAGATAACATCAAATAAAAATAGGATGCCGCAAGGTATAGCAGGTTTTTTGGTTAAGCCTGTTGGCGTCGATGATGTTCCTGTAGTTTCTATTACCTTATGGTCAAATAATGTTGATGACGCTTCTTTAAAATTAGTTGCACTCGATTTGCTACAAAAGCTTCGTGAAGTACCTAATGCAAGTCAGAGTTTTATTGTTGATGGTCGAACTGATCAGCTACGAGTTGAAGTATTGCCTGAGCGATTGGCAACCTATGGGGTGTCATTGGCACAGGTTGCTAACGCGATTCGTATGGCAAACTCAGAACGTGATGCTGGGTCAGTGGAGCCTGGTGATCGGTTTATTAAGGTTATAACGGGTTCTTTCTTAAAATCTTCTGATGATGTTAAACGCTTGATGGTGGCTGTGGTTGATGGTCGCCCTGTTTATGTTCGCGACATTGCGACAGTTTCAGAAGGACCGAGTGAAGCCACTAAAATCGTGGGCTATTACACTGGGAAAGCGGGTGTCAAAGAAGATGCAGAGCAGGCAGATGGTGCGCCAGCAGTCACTATTGCTATTGCAAAAAAGCATGGCACTAATGGTGTAGATGTTGCTGAAGCTGTTTTAGAGAGAGTTGAGCATTTTAAGGGGCGTATAATTCCAGATAATGTGCAGGTGGCAATAACTCGAAACTATGGTGAGTCTGCCAAGGCGAAAGTTAATGAATTACTGTTTAAGCTTGGTGAAGCTACCTTGATGGTAACTGTTTTAGTGCTACTATTTCTTGGTTGGAGAGCCTCTCTAGTTACCTTTATTATTATACCTGTGGTAATCACGGTAACAGTTTTTTCAGCATGGATTCTAGGTCTAACCATTGATAGGGTTAGCTTGTTCGCGTTAATCTTCTCGATTGGTATACTCGTTGATGATGCCATAGTTGTAGTTGAAAATATTTATAGACGCTGGTTATTGGCAGGTAGTTTAGATGTTGATGTAGCAGTTGATGCTGTTCGAGAAGTAGGTAATCCTACTATTTTGGCAACCTTTACAGTTATTGCAGCACTGCTACCTATGGGCTTTGTAAGTGGCATGATGGGGCCTTATATGTCCCCAATTCCAGTATTGGGTTCGGTAGCAATGCTATTTTCTCTTTTTGCTGCCTTTGCTTTTACCCCTTGGCTCACAAATAAATTAAAGCCTAGTTTGGATAAACTGGAGCAAATGGAAGAGAAAGAGCACCGTCAAGCAGCAATGCTCAAAAGATTCTTTAAAAAGATAATTATTCCACTTGTTCAAGATAGAAAGAAAGGGCATCTTTTACTTTATACGCTAGTGGGCGTATTGCTGTTAACACTTGTTTTGTTTTATACCAAAGGTGTAAAAGTAAAAATGTTGCCTTTGGATAACAAACCTGAATTTAATATTGTTGTTAATTTCCCTGAAGGTACTGCTTTGCCGCTTACGGCAAATTTAATAAATAAAATAGCAACAAAAATGCAAGCTGTTGATGAAGTAACAGCGATTCAAACTTATGTCGGCACAGCTTCGCCCTTTAACTTTAATGGCTTAGTTCGACATTATTATTTACGCAAAAAGCCGTGGCAAGGTGATGTACAAATCCAATTAACGGATAAACATGATCGAGATAGATCAAGTCATGAAATTGCTGATGAAGCGCGTGAAATGCTAACACCATTAGCAAAAGAATTAGGGGTTAGAATACAGGTTGTTGAAATGCCACCTGGACCGCCAGTTCTGCAATCGGTGGTTGCTGAAATATATGGACCGAGTGCAGAAACAAGAAGGCAGGTAGCTAAAGATATAACAAAGATTTTTGAAGAAGCTCCAAATTTAGCTGATGTTGATAACTTCTTGGAAGAACCTCACGATGTTTTACGTTTTCAAGTTGATGCGGCAAAGGCTCAACGAAACGGAATTTCTGTTGAAGATATAAATTCTACTTTAGAAATGGCAATGGGTGGCTTTGTTTTGGGTGATATTAAAAGAAACGCCTTAATCAATCCAACACCTATTATCATGCAGATCCCTTTAAGTGCTCGTTCTCATATTAATAGACTGATTCAGCTACCAGTAACTAACCGTATGGGTAAAACATTACCATTATCTGAGCTAGGATACTTTGTAACAGAAAAAGCAGATAAGCCTATATATCATAAAGACTTACGTGCGGTTGAATTTGTTACAGGAGAGACTGTTGGCAATTTAGCTGCCCCAGTTTATGGTATGTTCCAAGTTCAAGATATATTGGCTGCTGCTAATGATGGTAAAGGTTATGTAGCACCTGATGGAGCAATCGTGACTGGTGGTAGTTGGTTTGGTCGAGAAGAAAACGCGAATAAAACCAACTTTGAATGGGGTGGTGAATGGACAGTAACATTTGAAACATTCCGCGATATGGGTATCGCGTTTATGGCTGCCTTAATTCTGATTTATATGTTGATAGTAGGATTGTTTGGTAATTTTGTATTACCAGCAATAGCAATTGCACCAATACCTCTGACACTTATAGGTATTATTCCAGGTCATTGGATATGGGGGGCAGATTTTACTGCAACCTCTATGATTGGGTTTATAGCGTTGGCAGGAATTGTGGTGAGAAACTCGATACTGCTCATTGACTTCACAAGAAATGCCGTAAGAAATGAAGGTATGAGTGTAATTGATGCAGCTATATATTCGTGTGAAGCAAGAACACGACCCATTGCAATTACAGCATTTGCATTGATTGGTGGTTCTTTAGTTATTATTACTGACCCCATTTTTAAAGGTATGGCTGTCTCATTGGTGTTTGGGGGATTGCTGTCAACACTGCTTACTTTGTTAGTCGTTCCTTTAGGTTGTATTAGTGCAGCTAAATCACTTAGTACTGACGATGATGGTAACTCAGTTTTACCCCCTGAATATGAGTCTACTTCTTCTTCACAGGAATCAACAAGTACTAATACGGCTTATGAAGGTGGTTTCTTTGATAAGATAAAAGATGTCTTTTTAACTGTATTCGGTATTGTTGGCACTATTTTGGGTCTTTTGTTCTCAGCTATCAAAGCTTTATTTGCTTTGATTCTAGGTCGAAATAAAGGTAATGATGACGATGACTGGACTCCAAGTCCAGCAAAGAAAATGAGTGCGAAAAGTGATGATGAGTGGGTTCCTAGTCCTCCTAAAAAAAGAACTCCTAAGACACAAAAAGATGATGAATGGGTTCCGAGTCCTCCAAAGAAGAGAACGAAAAAAACAACTGATACAAAATCAGCTACAAAGGCTTCGGAAGAAAGTTCAGATTCTTTCACTTCTACCCAAAAGCCTAAAAAAACAACGACTAAGTCAAAAATAGCAACAAAAGCAAAAGCTACCACTAAGCCAAAAGCCAAGCCAAAAGCAAAAACCACCGCTAAGCCAAGAGCGGCAAAAAAAGCAGAAACTACAATAGCTAAGCCAAAAGCTACTAAAACATCGACTAAGTCAAAAACTGCTGAGTCTGCTGATGATACTGGCAAAGCTAAACCTAAAACAAATCCCACTAAGCGTAGAGGTATACGTTTAAAAAAGGATATATAGAAATAGAGAGAACTAATAATGAATAGCTTACTCAATAATTATTCACTTCATGTGGTTGTTGCAACAGCGCTTGCCTCAGCTATGATTTTAATAACAGGTAATGGAGTTGCTGATGCTGTAAAAGTAACAGGGAAAGCTTCGCTAGAAAATTCACAGGAAGCACCTCTCCCTCCGCCAGGTCCTTTTGGTCTGATAAACTCTCAAGCTGAAAATACTATGACTGCTCTTCAGCAGCCTCAAACTGCATTAGCACCTGTTGCTCCAAAGATGCCAGATGTAATGCAAGTTATTCCGAAGCTTAATATTGCGCCACCAATTGCACTTAAACCGGTTAATAAAGGCATCAAGAAAAATGTGATTAGTAGTTATCCGAGAAATGCAGCAGTCTTAAATAAATCACAACAAAGCAAATCTTTGCGGACTATCAATGCTCCAATAAATCATCCACAACCTGTCATTCCTTTAATGCCAGCAATAACTCCTTCGGCTACTGTGAATCCGCCAGTAGCTGGGATAATGCCGCAAATGCCACGGCTTAATCATAGTCTGTATCCACAACAACAAGTAATGCCACAATTTAGAGCTAATCCAAGGCAATTGAGAGCAGCTCCTCAAATACAGATGTATCGTTATATACCATTACCAGTGTATCAAGCTAACTTTCATCAACCTCAGTCACCAAAGTTCAATGCAATTGCTCCAAGTTCAGTGGGTACCACAAAAGAAGAATAAATAATATAATTATGCGTTAATATAGTTTATATTTAGTCAAAAACGGGCATAAATAATGATAACAGTAGTGGGTAATATGAAGGGTGGAACAGGTAAAAGTACTGTTGCTTTTAATCTGTCAATATGGGTCGCAACTAGGCGAAATGTCCATGTGTCTGTTTATGATCTAGATCCTCAGGCTACCATAACAGATGCTTTAGAAATCAGAACAGAAGATGGGCATGTTCCAACTATTGTGCCATCAAATGATGTTAAAGAGCTTTCTGATGAAGGTAAACATACCGAAGTAATAATTGATATTGGTATTTCAGATAGCAAAGCGATGAATACTGCAATAGAAAAAGCTGACCGTATTTTAATTCCTGTAGCTCCGAGTCAAGCGGATGTTTGGTCAACACAGCGCTTTTTAAAGTTGATCGAAAATGTCAGAAAAAAAGGTAAAAAAGCCGAAATATTGGGCTTTATGAATCGTTCCGACACACACCGAGCTGTCAGAGAAACCGATGATGCATTTGAAGCACTTAGCACACTTGATGGTTTGAAAATGTTAGAGAGCAGGTTATATCAACGAACTGCATATAGACGTTCCTTCAGTGAAGGGATGGCAGTATTTGAATTAGATCCAAAATCCAAAGCTGCGGCAGAAATTGAAGAGCTAGGTCAGTTATTGTATTAATAGACATCACAATAAACTTGATTTCATGAGATACTACATACCCTAATCCGAGAGGCTACTGCGGCATGATGAACAAGTTATTGATTCCACAGCGGTTTAAAAAATACCCACTTAACCTATGGGTGAAGTTAAGATTTTTAAATTCCACTGTGAAACCAATACCTTATCCCTCATATCCGGCATTGTCCTCACAAATTCAGGTATAGAGTAAAGAGAAAATAAGAGGGAATATTAATGAATATTTTTAAATGGTTAACGGGGCATCCGATTGTTGCAATTTGGGTATTGGGTGCAATTGCAATATTATTGTCACTAAATCCTGCAAATAAGGGTAAGCACAAAACTGAGGGCGAGGTCACAATTTCGCATGAAGTTGCATCAGAGCAAACTTCAAAAAAGCTTGAGCATATAAAAGAGCCAAGGACTATTGGTGCTAATGCTAACCATAATTCTACAGCGACAAGTGCTTCTGAAGCTAATCTAACTAGTACAAAAGTTGCGGTTGCTGATGTTGCTACTGATAATCATAACAAGGTACTTGTACCAGTAGCTAGCGTAAAATTGCCAAGTAAAGATCTTGCAGAAAAGTCAAAAAATAGTGCTCAAACAACTAAAGACACACAAGTACCAGCAAATTCTCTTAATAAAGAAGGGTCACAAGGTGTAAGTAATCAAGCATTATTAAATGATAGCAGTGACTTAGCTCAAACTGAGAGCACAGCAGAAATACTTCTTATGGCAAGAGAAGCATATTGGAATAATGGTTTTGATGAAGCTGTAGAATTATACTTACAACTAATTAAGCTAAATCCAACTAAATTGGAATATAAAGGGGAGCTAGGGAATGTCTATTGGAAACAAGGCTACCCTAAAAAAGCAGCTGAACTATATTCTGAGATTGCACTACCAATGATAGAAAAGGGGCATTCAGACAAAGTTGCAAATATGGTTGGCTTTATTGGTTTATTCTATCCAGATAGAGCTGCAACAATTCATCAAAAAGTTATGTCCCAAAAAAAGTAGTAACAAATTAAGTAATATGGGGTAGGAGTTATTTATGGCAAAAAGTGATTTGCACCGAGATTATATTCTGGAGCTTGAAAGTGAGCTACTGGAATTTGAAAAAAAAGCAGACGCAACGACTCGACGCTTGCAAATACTGGTATATCCAGCAATGATTGCTTTCATTATTCTTGCTTCATTTGGCTTTTATCTGATTTTCTCGCTTACCTCTGATGTCAATCGTATGGCTGATACTATCAGTCATATGAGCAATTCTATTGATAGAAATATGGGTTCTATCTCAGGAACGATGGGACACATGTCTGGTAAAATGGATTCTTTGGCGGTCTCCACACACTCGATGTCTGCAAGTGTTGGTACGATGTCTACTAATGTTGGAAGTATGACAGAAAATACAGTTGAGATGGTTAAGAGTATAAGTGGTTTACGTTCAGCTACCTATGATATGGCGGCTTCAACTAATCATATGCAGCAAGATATGTGGAGTTTAAATAAAAATATTTCCACACCTTTGAGCTTTATGAATAATTTCCTCCCTTGGAAAAATGACCAAACCTTACCATTCCAAGGTTCAGCAAGGCCATTACCGCCATCTTATTTTGCTATTCCTGCCCAGCAGCCTCTAGGCTACAATGGGGCAGGGTCAGGTAGTCTGCCTGTTCCCGTGCCTCTTTTACCTACACCTGATCTATATACTGTACCCGTTGTACCGCAAAATCCTGCTGGAGTTACAGTAGAATCAAATGATCAAAGCTCTGTGGCTAATCCACTTTTAGGTATTCCTGGTAAAATCATTACTCAAAAGTAATAAGTAGGCTGAATCTTGCAAGTATTGGAGAATAGGGCTTATGAAGAACATTTTATAGCTTGAGTAGGTTTAAATATAGGGCTTGGTATTAGACTATGACAGTGGGCAATAATCATAATTGTTCCATAGCAGTACTCGATTTTTTTCTTTTCAGGGTAATTTTTTCCAATTCTGGATAAACTGAACTATACTGCTGATGCAAGTATAATTTAAAGAGGAATGTATGAACCCTGTTAAAAGAATGCATAATCGTTTAGAGCGATTGCAAAAGCACCTAGATCGAGAAAGTCCTATGTTAGTCTCCGTTGTGGGGCGCTTTAGAAAGCTTGATGATATTTCAAGAGAATTGGGCTTATTGCAAAATGACGAATCTTACGCCACCCAAATATCATGGTGGCCATTAGTTTCAGTTTTAGGAACATTCTCGGCAGGTAAATCAAGTTTCATCAATTCTTATTTAGGGCTTGATGTGCAGGATACTGGCAACCAAGCCGTTGATGATCGCTTTACTGTATTAACTTACAGTGGTGATTCTGATGCAGATGTAAGAACCCTTCCAGGTATCGCACTTGATGGTGATCCCCGCTTTCCCTTCTATCAAATAAGTAAAGATATTGAAGATGTGTCCGAGGGTGAAGGTGATCGAATCGACAGTTATTTGCAGATGAAAGCCGTACCGAGTGAGCAACTTCGTGGGAAAATACTCATAGATTCCCCTGGCTTCGATGCCGATGAACAACGTAAAGCAACTCTGAAAATAACTGATCATATTATTGATCTGTCTGATTTAGTATTGGTTTTATTTGATGCCAGGCATCCTGAGCCAGGAGCCATGCAAGATACCCTAGAGCATCTTGTTAAGGGTTCACAACGACGTAATGATAGTAGTAAATTCCTCTTTATTCTCAATCAAATAGATACTTCAGCAAAAGAAGATAATATGGAGGAAATAGTCGCTGCTTGGCATAAATCATTGGTCCAAAGTGGCTTAAATGCAGGGCGTTTTTATGTCATCTTTAATGAGGCTGCTGCAACACCCGTTGAAGATGAAGCTGTTTGGGAGCGTTATCTTAAGAAGAGAGAAGTAGATTATGCTGAAATAACTAAACGCATGAAAGATATAGATATAGATCGTGTGTATCGTATTATTGGTAGTCTTGAATCCTTATCAAACCAAATTGAACAACAAGCCATTCCGCAACTTCAAGTAGCAATGAAACGTTGGAAAAAGAGAGTCATTATTACTGATTTAGTGCTTATCTTGCCTCTCATTATTGGTGCTGTCATTTTGGCGTTTATGACAGGTTTCTCAGATTTTATTATTTCAAGTGTGCAGGCAAACCCACTAATCGGTATGGTTGGTGGTGCGTTTATGCTACTCCTGATCTATTTATTACATCAGTTTATTCGTAGCAAGCTAGCCAATAGTATGGCCAAAAAATTAAACACAGAAGATAGTTTTGGCAATATAGCAAATGCTTTTAGGAAAAGTACACGCTGGTGGCGTAGCATCTTTAGCAGCACCCCATCAGGGTGGGGGGGCTCAGTACGCAAAAAACTGGATGCAATACGCAGTGATATTGATAACTATGTACAATCTTTGAATGATCAATATACTAGCCCAGCAGGAAAAGAAGATAACGGTTAAAAAGTAGCAAAAACAGGGGGGGATGGGTATCTTATTCTATGATACCCATCCCCCCCCCCTTTTTTTACATATTCTTGAATCCGTGAGACCACTACGGCACAGTGAATAAGCTATCCGTATTGGGCTCACGGGTTAAGAATATTTTAAGGAAAAGAACCAATATGACAAAGTCAGAAACACTATTTGAACAAGCCCAAAAAACAATCCCAGGTGGTGTCAATTCTCCTGTTAGAGCATTTAAAAGTGTTGGTGGGACACCAATTTTTATTGAACATGCCGAAGGGGCTTATCTTTATGATGTAGACGGTAAGCGTTATATTGACTATGTAGGTTCATGGGGTCCAATGATAGCAGGTCATGCTAATCCTGAAGTGCTTACCGCCGTTAAACAGGCAGCAGATAAGGGGTTGAGTTATGGAGCACCCACTGAAATTGAAATCACTATTTCACAGAAGATCTGTGAATTAATGCCATCCATTGAAATGGTACGCATGGTAAGCTCAGGCACAGAAGCCACAATGTCAGCAATCCGCTTAGCGCGAGGCTTTACAGGTCGTGATGACATCGTTAAGTTTGAAGGAGGTTATCATGGGCATGGAGACTCACTATTAGTGAAGGCAGGTTCAGGCATGTTGACCTTTGGAGAGCCAAGTTCGCCCGGAGTCCCAGCTGATTTAGCAAAACATACCATCACGCTAGATTATAATAACCCACAACAGGTTCGTGATTTATTTGCTAAACAAGGTGATAAGATTGCCTGTATTATTGTTGAGCCTGTTGCTGGCAATATGAATTGTATTCCACCTGTAGCAGGGTTTTTAGAGACATTACGCGAAGTTTGTGATGAATCGGGTGCCTTGCTGATTTTTGATGAAGTTATGACAGGATTTCGGGTGGCTCTCGGAGGCGCACAAGCGGTTTATAATATCAAACCTGACCTAACTACCTTGGGTAAAATCATTGGTGGTGGAATGCCCGCCGCTGCTTTTGGTGGTCGTAAAGATATTATGCAAAAACTTTCTCCATTAGGGCCTGTCTATCAGGCTGGAACTCTTTCTGGAAACCCGTTGGCAATGACAGCTGGCTTAACCATGCTTGAAATAATCTCCCGCGATAACTTCTATGAAGATTTGACAGAAAAAACAAAAACATTTGTATTGGGTATGATTTCAGAGGCTAAAGTAGCAGAAATCCCAATGACTAGTAATCAAGTAGGAGGCATGTTTGGTTTATTCTTTAGTGAAGAAAATAAGATTGAGAATTTCGCACAGGTTTCAGAATGTAATATCGAGCGTTTCAATAGTTTCTTTCATCAAATGCTAAATTCAGGTATTAATCTAGCTCCCTCTGCTTATGAAGCGGGTTTCTTATCTTGCGCACATAGTGAGCAAGATATAAAGGATACATTGCTTGCTGCAAAAGAGGCGCTTGCATCGTTCTAATGGGTACTGATACAAGAAAGAAGCACATATATTACGAAACTTTAACGAAGGATTATTGCTAATAATGTATTATTCGTTGAATATTTATAGGTATATTCCATGCTCTTATAAATAGAGTAAAATTTATAAATGATTGTATTTAAAATCGTTTTTTGTTTTTTATTAGCTTTATCTGAATGATGCCTGAATAAGTTTGACCTATTATCTGAAACTTTTTAGGGAATTAGCACTCAAAGATGAAGAGTGCTAATATAGCACCCAAGTTTTAGAACTTATGGAGAATATATGACAAATACAATAGCAGTTCGTGAAATGACAATGCCTGTTCTTTCTGGAAGTTTAGATAGTTACATGCAGTCAGTACGTGAAATACCTGTTTTGCCAAAAGCAGATGAGCAAGCCTTAGCGGTACAATTACGTGAACACGGTGATCTTGAAGCGGCACGTAAACTCATCATGCATAATCTTCGTTTTGTCATTAAAGTTGCACGTGGTTATAGCGGTTATGGCTTACCTCTAGCTGATTTAGTTCAAGAAGGTAATGTAGGTTTAATGAAAGCAGTTAAACGCTTTGACCCTAGCGTCAATGTTCGCTTAGTCTCCTTTGCTGTCCACTGGATTCGTGCCGAGATCCATGAGTTCATACTAAAAAACTGGAAAATCGTAAAAGTTGCTACAACCAAAGCACAACGCAAACTTTTCTTCAATCTAAGAAGCAAAAAGAAGAGATTAGCGTGGATGAATGAGGCAGAAGTCAAAGACATTGCCAGTGATCTAGGTGTAACCAGCAAAGACGTGCTTGAAATGGAAAAACGCATGTCAGGGCAAGACATTGGTTTTGATTTATCTCCTGGGCAAGAAGATGATGAAAGTGCATTTCATCCAAGTCAATATTTAGAATCAGAGCTAGTCACAGACCCATCAGAGTTAACCGAAAGTGCAGATTGGCAAGACCATACTCAAGGCTTATTCAAAAAAGCTTTGGAGACACTAGACGAGCGTAGTAAAGACATACTAGCAAAACGCTGGTTGACCGATAAGAAAGCAACATTACAAGAGCTTGCAGATAGCTATCAAGTCTCAGCAGAACGTATTCGCCAGATTGAAAGTAATGCAATTGCTAAATTAAAGGTAGCAGTTACGGCTAGTTAAGTTGCATTTTAATACATACTAGTTTGTACAAAATACCCGATATGATCGGGTATTTTTATGTCTGAAAATTTATTGGCTTATTAAATTAAACTGTTTAATCTTAGTTCCTAAGCTGTTTAGCTGCTTCTAGTATAATCCGTTCTGTTGTTTCCCAATCTATACAAGCATCAGTGACTGAAACGCCATATTCTAAATCAGATAAATCTTTAGGTATTTTCTGATTACCCCAATTTAAATTACTTTCTACCATCATTCCAACAATGCTGGTATTGCCTTGAAGGCGTTGATCAATACAATACTTAAAAACCATCTCCTGATTTTCAGGTTTTTTATTTGAATTCTCATGGCTACAATCAATCACTATATTAGGTGAAAGTTGCTTATTTATTAATTTTTTCTCACATTTTCCAATCGTATTAATATCATAATTGGGCTTTCCACCACCGCCACGTAATACCACATGACCAAACTGATTTCCTTTAGTGCGCACAATAGCGACTTGCCCCTGACGGTTGATTCCTAAAAAACGATGTGGACTAGAAACAGCCTGTAGAGCATCAATTGCTACTTGCAAGCTACCATCAGTGCCATTTTTAAAACCAACAGGTGATGACAATCCACTTGCCATTTCACGATGAGTCTGTGACTCAGTGGTACGCGCACCAATAGCACTCCAGCTCACCAAATCAGCAAGATATTGAGGGCTTATTGGGTCAAGTGCCTCAGTTGCAATAGGCAAACCAGTTTCCACCAAATCAATCATAAGTTGACGTGCCTGTTTTAAGCCATCGACAATATCAAAAGAGCCATTCAGATGTGGATCATTAATTAAACCTTTCCATCCTGTAGTAGTTCGTGGCTTTTCAAAATAAACCCGCATCACAATAAAGAGCTTATCAGAAACCTCATCAGCAAGTTTTTTGAGGCGCATAGCATAGTCTTTAGCCGCTTTAGTATCATGGATAGAGCAAGGACCAACAACGACAAATAAACGCTTATCCTTTCCGCTTAAAATATCTTGTAAGATTTTTCGATGGGCAAGCACAGATCGCTCATTTTCTTTTGAAAGTGGCAATAAGGTATTCATCTCAAGGGGTGTTAAAAGAACTTCGTTTGATTGTATATTTATATTTTCAGTATTAGGCATGGATTCAACTTATAGTTAGGTTTTCCCTAATGTAACACAGAAGTATTTTTTTTAAAGCCTGATTTATAGCTCGTCCGCAAGACAAATTTGTAAATACCCATCCCCTGTACAAACCGGACACATCCTTTACAAATTAAACCGGGGACATGATTTACACATTATCATTAAACTATGCATAGGAGGAAATAACTATGCCTTGGAAACAGGACGATATTGTGGAACTAAGAAAACAGTTTATAAATGAATATTTAGGAAAAAACTATCCCAGCTTTGTGTATTTATGTCACCAGTACGGCATATCAAGACCAACAGGTTACAAATGGGTGAAACGGTTTATAAGTGGTGGGGAAAATAACCTGATCGATAAAAGTCGCGCCCCACAAAATATACCCAACAAAACAGCAGAAGACATCTGTCAGCTCATCATCAACAAAAAGTTACAACACCCCTACTGGGGGCCAAAGAAGGTACTCGATAATTTAATCAAACATGATCCAAGCTTACACTTACCCGCCGATAGCACAGCAGGTGAAATACTCAAGCGCGCAGGGCTGGTTAAAAAAAGACGAAAGCGTTGGAGCGTCCCAGCTAATGAACAGGCCTTTGAAGAAATCAAAAATAGCAATCAGGTATGGGGTGTAGATTACAAAGGGCAGTTTAAACTAGGCAACGGGAATATGTGTTACCCACTAACGATTACTGATAGTCATTCCCGTTTTCTACTTCGCTGTCAGGCACTACAAAGTACGAGTTATGATGATGCTAGAAACTGGATGGAACAAACATTTAGAGAATATGGTCTACCTGAGGCTATTCGTTCAGATAACGGTACACCCTTTGCCTCTATAGCCGCAGGTGGCATCAGCAGACTTTCTAAGTGGTGGATACAACTAGGAGGCTGTCCGAGAACTCGGATTGAAACGAAAATTTCAGAAATATTATAAGGTGAGTTTATCAAAAGAGGCGAATAGTTGCTCTATTTAACGAATTTGATAAGCTCAGATTATGATGTTTATGGGATTTGCAGTCAATTCTTAGTTCTCGAACAGCCTTCTAGGTATTCGACCAGAAAGAATTAAACTAGGGCACCCGCAACAGAATGGTCGCCATGAAAGAATGCACAAAACACTTAAAGCAGAAACAACGAAACCTGCTGCCCACAACGAAGCCTCTCAACAAAAGAAATTTGATGATTTTATTCATGAATATAATCATGAACGCTCACATGAATCCTTAGACAGGCGCTGTCCTGATGAGTTTTATGAGCCATCAACACACCTCTATCCAGAGAAAATACAGCCTATCACTTATGATGAAGGATTAGACGTACGTACTGTCAAAAGAGGCGGAGAAATAAAGTGGCGAAATCATCATATCTATATTTCACAGGTACTAAGCAAAGAGCAAATCAGCTTAGAAGAAATTGATAATGATGTCTGGGAGGTTCGCTATGGATTTTATAGCCTAGGCATTATTAAGGTGGAAAAAATGAAACTAGAACGTGCTACGCAGTGGCATAAGAAGAAAGGATAAGCAATGAGAACATCACTTTCTGGCTCAGAGCAGATGCCTATTCTTTTCCTACCCTTCACCTTCAGCATCAGTTCACATTTTACGAAACTGACGCTGAAGGCGAAGGGCAGGAAAAGAATAAAAAAAGTAGAAAATAACGTGATAGAATTATTGGAAGTGTAAACCATGTTCCAGTTGTACAGGGGTATTAAATCCATTAATTACTATGCTTATACCCATCCCCCCCCCTTTTTTGCCTTTTTTGTGTGCTTTGCTGAAAAATGATGCAATAGCCGCTGATAAATTGCTTCATCGCTGGGGTCTTGTGTCACAAATAGGTTGCCTTGAAAGTCAGGGTAGTGATCTAGTAGCAGTGCTTTAATTCGCTCACTGCCGACTAATAAACTAATATTATTTAGCCATTGATTGTTTGGTA
>Ga0256840_1001501_pt1 | contig 21783 bp, 21 predicted proteins | sample 355202metaG_FD_185969 | JGI IMG/M metagenome (GOLD analysis project Ga0256840, IMG submission 185969) | Hydrothermal vent microbial communities from Mid Atlantic Ridge, Atlantic Ocean - 355-202 | ecosystem: Environmental > Aquatic > Marine > Hydrothermal vents | place: Atlantic Ocean: Mid...
CTTTTAATGGTTTCAAAACTAGAATAGCTTCTAAAATAACGGCTTTAACTATTATTCAATATATAAATAAATTTGTCTTTGATAGAAATATTAACAACTTGAAAATTAATATTATTTAAATGCACAACGGGTATATATATATATATATATATATTGCATCTGTTACATTAAATTCCTTTAGAATTAAACGTTCTGTTTCAATTACTTGTTTCAAAATAATACTAAATATTTTCTATATTCTAATTGTAAAATGTTCTTTCTCTTGTTGTTCTTTTCTGAAAAACACAAATCCCCAGTTAAATGTATCTATGGTTAATCTTACTTTCTTATGATTTTTAATATACTCCCAAGCTTTCTCCATTTCCTTACTCCAATGTATGTCATCAAAAATAAAAACCGTATCGTTATGTATTGTTGGTAAACATTGTTCAAAGTAAGTAATTGTTGGTTCTTTTTGATGATTTCCATCAAAATAAATCAAATCATATTTTTGATTATCTGTTGCATCAGCCAATGTTTTACTAAACTCGCCAACAACAAAATCAATTGTATTATCTACATATTTATGCAATTCACTTTGTGGTGTTTTAACTGTTTCTATACAGCCTTCTAACGTTGTTATTTTTGCATTTTCATTACCTAATGCTAATGCCAAAGTTCCAATACCTAATGATGTGCCTATCTCTAAAATAGCATTTGCTTTAAAATAATGAACTACTCTAGTTAATAGCTTTGCTCGTTTGGTTGAAATTCCTGCATTTTTTGCAATTGCAGAAATTCGTCTTTCATTAGTTTTAAAAACTTTTGAACCTGCTCCATAATCAATTACATTTAAAAGTTTTTTATTGTTTCTTAAAAAGTGTTTGTATGCCTTAATAACATTACTTTTTTTATGCACTGCCTTTGCATTAAAACAAGTTGTTATTAATGTATAAACAAATGGTGAATGCACACCATATTTTGTAGTTGATTGTTTTAAAAAAGACAAATAGTCTTTAATTTGAGAAACCATTTAATTTCTTTTGTGCGAAAATAAACGAATTTTTACTGAAATTCATCATTTAGAATTATATTTGCATTTCATAATTACATATATATGAGAAAGATTATTGCATTCATAGGTATCAGTCTTTTATTTACCTCTTGTATCCCCACAAAAGACCTAACCTATTTTCAAGGAGAACCTAAGAATAAAAATACGGTACATCAATTACAGAATAAACCGTATAATTTACAGGTTAATGATATCATAGATATTCAGATTAAAGCAACAAATGAAACATTAGTCGCTTTATTTAAGGCAGTTGAAATCTCTAGCTCAAGTGTAGTTACACCAGAAAAACTCTATTTTAGCTCCTACTCTGTTGATAAAAGTGGTTTTATTCGTATTCCGTATCTTGGAGAAATAAACGTATTGGGTTATACCGAAAAAGAAGTCCGTTTAAAAATTGAAACTGAATTGTCTAAAATGTTCAAAAACATGGATGATCTTTTTGTTACTGTTAAGTTAGCAGGAATTAGATACACCGTAATTGGCGAAGTTAAAAAACCTGGAACTGCCATTTTATACCAAAATCAAGTAAATGTTATTGAAGCAATTGCTAATGCTGGCGATATTACATTGACTGGAAATAGAAGAAGTATACGAATAATTAGAAATAATGTAGATGGTATTAAAAAATTCTCTATCGATTTAACTAGTTTTGATTTTATGAATAGTGAAGCGTACTTTATACAGCCAAATGATATAATTTACATTGAACCTTTAAAAGAAAAATCTTGGGGCACAGGTGATACTGGAGCCAAAACATTTTCAACAATTGTAGCAGCATTATCACTAGTTACTACTACAATTTTATTGATTAGAAATTTATAATAGTATGGAAAAGTTTGATGCAAATAATTTTCAGGCAGATTTTAATGCTATTGACATTAAAGCCTATATTTTTAAGATACTATCCTATTGGAAATTATTTGTTGTTAGTGTTATAATAGCATTATTAGTATCTTATTTTTATACAAAACAAAAAGAACGTATTTACAAGTTACAAACCGTAATAACTGTAAAGGAAGAGCAAAATCCGTTGTTTTCTTCAAATACAAATATTATGTTTAATTGGGGAGGTGCTAGTGATGAAGTAGAAACAATAATTACCATTCTAAAATCTAGAAAACACAATGAAAAAGTAGTTAGTAAATCTAGATTATATATCGATTATTTAAAAGAAGGTAAATATCGTTTAAATGACATCTATGGTAAGAGCCCATTTATTGTTAAACTAGACACTAACTATTATCAATTAATTAATAAAACTATCAAACTTGAATTTTTGGTAAATAACCAAGTAAATGTAAGTTTTGAGAATGATAGTGATAAAAATTTAAAACTAATAAATTATAGCAATTTATCTAAAAAGAACATCCCTGAAACTGAAGTGACTTACTCTCAAAAGTTTAGTCTTGCTAACGAAATAAAAACAGATTTTTTTAAATTTAAAATAGAAAAACTAAGCCTATTAAGTAAACTAGAAGGTAAAACCTACTTTATACGATTTAATGATTTTAATAGAACCGTTAAAAAGTTTAAAAATGTAATTGTAAAAAATTTAAGAAAAGGAACTTCTATAATTTCTATGGAGTTTGTTGATAATAACAAGCAGAAAATAGAACATTTTTTAAATGCATCTGTACAAACATTAAATGAAGATCAAAAAAATCAAAAAATTCAATATGCAGTTAAAACAAAAAAATATATAGATACATTATTTAAAAAATCTTCAAAAAATTTAAAAGGAATTGAAAATGATTTGGGGGAATTTAAACAAAAAAATAGCATCTATGATTTAACTATTGAAGGACAAACATTATTTGTAAATCTATCGGAATTAGATAAAGAAAAATATCAAATAGAAGATCGAATTAATTATTATGACAATTTAAAAAAATATATAAATAATTACGAAAATTTAGGAAACATACAAGCGCCAGCAATTATTGCAATTGAAGACCAGAATATTACACACCGTGTAAACGAATTAATTAAATTATACAAATCTAAGGAAACCTTAGAACAAACAGTAAAAGGAGATTATCCAGAATTAAAAAGAATAAATAACGATATAACAACAACACGATCCGTACTTATCGAAAATTTAAACTCGCTAAAAAATGCAATGCAAGTTAAATTAAAAAGTATTCAAAATCAAATTTCAAGATCTAATTCAAAATTAAGAACCTTACCAAAAAAAGAGCAAGGCCTAATTAAATACCAACGAAATTATAACATAACAGCAACAAACTACGAATACTTAAAACAAAAACAATACGAGGCAGGTACAGCAATAGCAGCAAATGTATCTAATGTTAAAATAATTGATACCGCCAAAGACACAGGCGAGGGAGCAATATTCCCAAAACCAATGTTTAACCATTTAGTAGCATTAATGTTGGGCTTATTTTTACCACTAGTATATGTAATAATTAAAAGTTTTTTAGATAATAAAATACATACAGTAGAAGATATAGAAAATAATTATAGCATCCCAGTATTAGGCGTAATAGGTAAAAATACAGCAGAAAACAATTTGGCAGTATTTTTAAAGCCAAAATCAACCATAGCAGAGTCATTTAGAGCAATACGCTCAAACATTCAATTTTTGTTTAAAGAAGGTGGTGATACAAACTCAAAAACAATAGTAGTAACATCATCAGTTAGTGGAGAAGGGAAAACGCTTTGTTCCATAAACATAGCAACCGTATTTGCGTTAAGTACAAAAAAAACACTACTAATAGGTTTTGATTTACGTAAACCAAAAATATATGAAGATTTTGAAATACCAAACTCAAGCGGACTATCAAACTACTTAATAGGACAAAAAAGTATTGAAGAAATAACAATAGATACAAAAGTGCCAAATTTAGATTTAATGCTTTCAGGACCTACACCTCCTAACCCATCAGAATTAATTTTAAATAAAAAAACAGAAGAACTATTAGCATTTGCAAAAGAAAATTACGATTACATAATTATTGATACGCCACCAATAGGCTTGGTAGCAGACGCATTAGAACTGTTTAAATATGCCGATGCAAATATCTATGTTGTCCGACAAGGATATACACAAAAAGGAATGCCAAAAATGATTGATGATAAGTATAAGAATGGCGAAGTAAAAAATATTAGTTATATACTAAATGATTTCTCAGTAAAAAACAACTATGGCTACGGTTATGGCTATGGGTACGGCTACGGTTATGGAAACTACAATAACGGTTATCATCAAAATGAAGAGAAAAAATCATTTTTTAGAAAACTATTCAACAAATAAAAATGGAGTTAATAAAAAATAGAAAAATAAATTTTGCAGTAATAGGTTGTGGTCATATAGGCAAACGTCATGCAGAAATGATTAGCAGAAACTCAAACTGTAATCTAGTAGCATTAGTTGATATAAAACCCAAAGAGCAATTAAATATAGACAAATACGACATCCCTTTTTTCTCCACAATAGAAGCCTTATTACAAAGTGGTATAAAAACAGATGTAATAACTATAGCAACACCAAACGGTTTTCATGCAACACATGCAATATTGGTATTAGAAGCAAAAAACCATGTAGTAATAGAAAAACCAATGGCGTTAAACAAAGCAGATGCCGAAGAGATAATATACAAGGCATTAAATGTATCTAGGCAAGTATTTACAGTAATGCAAAATAGATACTCACCACCATCAATATGGATAAAAGAGCTTGTAAGCAATGGTACATTAGGTGAAATATATTCTGTACATGTAAATAGTTTTTGGAATAGAGATGAACGCTATTATACAGCAGATAGTTGGCATGGTAGTAAAGATTTAGATGGAGGAACACTATTCACACAATTTTCACATTTTATAGATATTATGTACTGGTTATTTGGTGATATAACCAATATAAGATCCATTATGAAAGATTTTAAACATCAAAAAATGACAGATTTTGAAGATGCAGGAATCGTTAATTTCGAATTTGTAAAAGGCGGTATCGGAAACTTTAATTTTTCAACAACACTATATAACAAAAACATGGAAAGTTCCATGACAATTATAGCAGAAAAAGGTGCAGTAAAAATTGGTGGACAATATATGAACGAAGTAGAATATTGTCATATAAAAGATTATGAAATGCCAGAATTACAACCAACAAACCCAGGTAATGACTATGGCGCATATAAAGGATCCGCACAAAACCACCACTTTGTATTCCAAAATGTTGTAGAAGTGTTACAAGGCAAAAAAGCGATAAAAACAAATGCATTAGAAGGCTTAAAAATAGTAGATATTATAGAACGAATTTACGCAAGCAGTAAATAAATGTTAAGTAAAAAGCAACAAATAATAAAACGTTTCTTTGATATGTTTTTTTCGATAATTGGATTTGCTCTATTAGCAGTACCAATATTAATTTTAGTAATTATTGCAACAATATCAACAAAAAAAAGAGGACTATACACACAAGAACGCATAGGACAACATGCAGTAAGTTTTACAATATATAAAATAAGAAGTATGATTGATTTACAATCAGACAATCACATAACAATAAAAACAGACAACCGAATAACAAAATTCGGGCAAATTATAAGAAAATATAATCTCGATGAATTACCACAAATATACAATGTACTAATTGGTACAATGAGTTTTGTAGGACCAAGACCAGATGTGAAGGGCTATGCAGACAAATTACAAGGCGATGATAGAATTATTTTAAATATAAAGCCAGGTATTACAGGGTCTGCAACATTGCACTTTAAAAATGAAGAAGAAATTTTAGCAACAAAAAAAGATGCAAAAAAATATAATGATGAAATACTTTGGAAAGAAAAAGTAGCGATTAACAAAGAATATATAAAGAATTGGTCACTTAGTAACGACATAAAATACATTATTAAAACAATATTTTAATGAAAGATACAAGAATTGCAATTATAGGTTTAGGCTATGTGGGCTTACCATTAGCAGTTGAATTTGCAAAAAAATACCAGACAATTGGTTTAGATATTAATGCAGGTAGAATTGAGCAACTAAAAAAGAATACAGACTCTACTTTAGAAACAACAACAGAACAATTACAAGCTGTAAATAGTAAATCCTTAGAAGTATTAGAGGCTAGTAAAAATGGACTATGGCTAACAACCGACTCAAAGGAAATAAAAGATTGTAATTTTTATATAGTAACCGTACCAACACCCGTTGATAAAAATAACAAACCAGATTTAATACCATTATACAAGGCAAGTGAAACCGTTGGTAATATCTTAAAAAAAGGAGATATTGTAGTTTATGAATCAACTGTATTTCCAGGAGCAACAGAAGAAGAATGTGTCCCAATATTAGAAAAAATATCCAAATTAAAATTTAATAAAGATTTTTATGTAGGCTATTCACCAGAACGAATAAACCCAGGAGATAAAGAACGTACAGTAACAAAAATATTAAAAGTAACATCAGGATCAACACCAGAAATTGGTAAAAAAGTTGATGCAATCTATAAATCAATAATAGCAGCAGGCACACATCTTGCCCCATCAATAAAAGTAGCAGAAGCCGCAAAAGTTATCGAAAATTCGCAACGAGACATAAATATAGCATTTGTAAATGAATTGTCAAAAATATTTAAGCTAATGGATATTGACACCAATGAAGTGTTAGAAGCAGCAGGAACAAAATGGAATTTTTTACCATTTAAGCCAGGTTTAGTTGGTGGGCATTGTATTGGAGTAGATCCATATTATTTAGCACAGAAAGCAATAAAATTAGGCTATAACCCTGAAATAATATTAGCAGGAAGACGTTTAAATGACAGTATGGGAGGTTTTGTAGCACAAGAAACAGTAAAACTGATGATTAATAAAGATATCCCAGTAAAAAATGCAAATGCATTAGTTTTAGGAATTACTTTTAAAGAAAATTGTCCCGATATTAGAAATTCAAGAGCCATAGACGTGATAAATGAATTAAAATCATTTAAACTAAATGTAGATGTATATGACCCTTGGGCAACAGTATCCGCAGTAAAACACGAATATGATATTGATTTAATTTCAGATTTTTCGGATATAGAAAAAAAATACCAAACTATTCTTATCGTAGTGGCACATGAAGAATTTAAAACTTTAGATTTATTAAGTGTGTCAGCAAAAAATCATGTATTATATGATGTAAAAGCAATGTTGCCGAAAGAAAAATCGGATATGCGATTATAAAAATTTAAAATTTAGATTAACAATTTATACTAGATTAATGACAAAAATTAAAAATATATTAATAACAGGAGGCGCAGGATTTATTGGATCACATTTAGTTAGGCTGTTTGTGAAAAAATACCCAAACTATCATATCTATAATTTAGATAAACTAACCTACGCAGGTAATTTAGAGAATATTAGCGATATTGAAAATTATTCTAACTACACGTTTATTAAAGGAGATATTGTTGATAAAGAGTTTGTACAAAAAGTATTTAATGAAAAAGAAATTGATGCCGTAATACATCTAGCAGCAGAATCGCATGTAGATCGTTCTATAACAAATCCATTAGAATTTGTAATGACAAACGTTATCGGTACAGTTAACCTATTACAAGCAGCAAAACAAAATTGGAAAGAAAAAACAAACAAATTATTCTACCATGTATCTACAGATGAAGTATATGGCTCGTTACAAGAAACAGGTAAGTTTACAGAAAAAACAGCTTATGACCCACACAGTCCATATTCCGCAGCAAAAGCAAGTTCAGATCATTTTGTAAGAGCATATTACGATACATATAACCTGCCAATAATTATTTCAAATTGCTCAAATAACTATGGACCAAATCAATTTCCAGAAAAATTAATTCCATTATTTATCAATAATATAAAACAACAAAAAGAATTACCAGTTTACGGAAATGGAAAAAATGTAAGAGACTGGTTGTATGTAGAGGATCATGTAGCAGCAATAGATTTACTATTCCATAAAGGGAAAACAGGTGAAACCTATAATATTGGCGGAAATAATGAATTAACAAATATAGAATTAATACATACCTTATGCCAATTAGTAGATGAGAAATTAGGGCACAAAGAAGGAACTTCACAAAAACTAATAGCATTTGTAAAAGACAGAGCAGGACATGATTTACGCTACGCTATAGATATTTCAAAAATAAATAATGAATTGGATTGGCAACCATCCTTAAACTTTAAAGAAGGCTTAGAAAAAACTGTAGATTGGTATTTAAACAATAAAGATTGGCTGAAAAATGTAACCTCAGGAGCTTATCAAGGTTATTATAAAACACAATATAAATAGCTATTTATATACGGTAAAAAATGGAAATTTATTTTGCTATTAGAACTTAAATTAATTTTGACAAAAATGGTTATTCTTACTATTTGACCTTCATTTATTAAAAAAGACAAAATAATTACTCTAAATAAAAATAATTTTATATATTAGTAGCTTGTAGGTATTTACTAAAAAATAAAATTTATGATAACAGCAAAATTAGAAATTGAAGGTAAAACTTTTAACATATTAAATTTTAGCTTTGATTTTGAACAAAATTCAAGTTATAATGGCTATCCATCATCAACACCAACAGGTGGGCTTTTTAAAATAGTAATAGAATCAACACAAGAGAAGCTATTTTTTGAATGGATGTCAAAAGAGAATAGTATGAAAAATGCTAAAATTATTATCTCGCCATCATTTGCAATGGGTAAAAGTAGAGTTATTGAACTTATAGATGGTTATCTAATTAAATATCTTGAAAATTTTGATGGAATAAATAATAGACCAATCTCAACCTATATGGAATTATCACCAGCCATCATGTTACAAGATGGAGTGAAGATTTTTGAAAAATATTGGAAAGTTACAGACTTAAGTAATAATGTAGCGCCAACCAAAATAGAAGAGTCAACAATAAAAACAACAGCAAAATTAGGATAATATGAAGTTTATACCATTAGGAATTGGAAATGAAGAATTAGGTAAAATGAAATTTACCATCGGTATTCAAAATGCAGATGCAAAAGAGCGTGTTGTTCAAATTAGAGATGGTGTAAACCTTATTTATGAAGAACGAATTAAAGAACCAAGTTTGTTAACACAAGGTGAGCATGTTTGGTATTGGGATGGTTTTGATACAAATGGAATCTTAGACACGAAAAAATTAACCGAAGCAAAAGGACTTAACTTATATAGTAAAGTATGGAATGGTAAAGATGAGGAGTTTGATACGGTTAAATTTAAAATGAAATATGAAAAGGTGGATTGGGTTGATCTTAAAGTCAATAAAAACACCAAACGTGTTGATGTAACATTACGTGTGGATTTAAAGGATGGTGGAGCGAAAGGGTTGAAATCTGAAAAAATTAAAAAAATTAAAAAATTAAGAAAAACAATAACAAGCTATTTTACTTATAGAACACCAATAGAGACAAGAACAAAGAGTTTTGAAGATTTGAAAAAATTGACTTTAGACGGTATAGATAAACATTGGAGTAGAAAAGGCGAACGTTTTGTAATGGTTAATGAAGAGAAATATGAGGTTTTTGTTAAGACAGTAAACACGAAAAATAATACAATGGATGACGTGAATTTAACCTATAATACAAATAGAAAGCCATTAGGTTCTAGTAATCCTGGGACTGTTGACGGACTTATTTCTTTCATTGCTAATATCTTTGTTCCAGAGCGTGTTTCTTACAATGTAGGATATATTAAGTATGATTTTGGGTCGAAAGACCCTATAAAAGGATGGAGGTATATAAATGACAAAGATGCAAGTACTGATTTTGAATACACATCTGCTCATGAAATTGGACATACAATCTTAAAAGCATATGGAGGAACCGTTCATTCTTATAAACATGAAAAAAGTTCAACCTTAATAACGCAAAAACCACTACCTCTGTCTCCTGAAGAAGATAAAGGAGGGGTAGATTATCCATCCGAAGGGGATGTTGATGTTATGAAATATTATCATCACGATGAGTATGACTATTCCAGAGTTTTTGCAACTGAAGAAAATTTATTAGGGTTACTGTCACTTACAAAACTTTCAATAGAATGAAAACATCTATATACATACTTATTTCTTTATTTATTTTAACTTCCTGTTTCTCTAATACATATGTGATTAGAAATAGCATACGTGGTGTATTAATAGATAATGAGACTAAAAAACCAATAAATGATACAGAGGTGAATTTTATTAATTACCCAAAAAATGATTATATAATCTTATCCCCTAAAGATTCTACATTAACCAATACCCTTGGAACTTTCCATTTTACAGAAAGAACAATCAAAATAGTAAAAAAAATCGGTCAAGGTAGAAGAAAATTATTACCTACAGCAAAAACGATATATATAAAGAAAAAGGGATATATTTCTGATACAATAAATATTACTAATTACACAAGGATAGGATATAATGAAATTAATTTAGATACAATCTACCTAAAACGTGCTAATTAGAAATTTATTAAATAATAGTGTGATTTTTAAATTGTCTTTCTCAATAAAATAATTTATCCAAATTAATGAAAAAAATAACTATAATTATTGCACTATTAATCATAGTTACAAGCTGCGTTGCAACCAAGCAAATTCTTTTCCCATATAGAAAGTTTATTCTTTTAGACTCTATAAATAAAAAACCTTTAGAGAATGTTACTTTGTTTTATACAATACCAAGTGACACATTAAATGAACGTTTAGAGAACAGACACACATCAAATAATAATGGAAGAATTATAATACCAAAGTTAGAAATATCAAGAGGGAATAATCATAACTTTAAACCATATAGAGAGGTTAAATATGTTTTTAAAAAAGAAGGATATAAAACAGTTGCATTTAATTTCTTTGAATATTTTAAAATAGACACCCCAAAAGAATTAAGAAAGCGATATAAAGCTAAGATATATTTAGTAAAAGAATAAAATTATGTAAAGAAGATCAAATTCCCTATCTAAAACTAAAAAAAACAAAAATGTACTAATTAAGACATTGATTAATAATTTAAAGTTTAAATTTGCTCAGTATAATAATTATCTTATGAAAGGCATAATACTAGCAGGAGGATCAGGAACAAGGCTGTATCCATTAACAAAAGTAGTTTCAAAACAATTATTACCAGTGTATGATAAACCAATGATTTATTATCCACTATCGGTATTAATGTTAGCAGGGATTAAAGAAATATTAATCATCTCCACACCTACGGATTTACCAAATTTTAAAAGATTATTTGGAGATGGATCACAACTAGGGTTAAAACTAGTTTACAAAGAGCAACCAAGTCCCGATGGGCTAGCACAAGCATTTATTATTGGCGAAGAATTTATTGGCAATGATGATGTATCCTTAATATTGGGAGATAATATATTCTATGGCGCAGGGTTTCAAAAAACATTAAAAAACGCCATTAAAACGGTAACAGAAAAGAGAGAAGCAGTAATTTTCGGATACGAAGTAAAAGATCCAAATAGATATGGAATAGCAGAAATTAACACAAATGGCAATGTGATAAGTTTAGAAGAGAAACCAGCAATCCCAAAAAGTAATTATGCTGTAGTAGGTTTATATTTTTACACCAATGAAGTAGTAAAAATAGCACAAAATGTAAAACCATCAGAGCGAGGCGAACTAGAAATAACAAGTGTAAATCAACATTACTTAAAACAAAATAAATTAAGTATGGAGCTCTTAGGTCGTGGTTTTGCATGGTTAGATTCAGGAACACATGAATCCTTAAACGATGCATCTGAATTTATAAAAGCAATAGAGAAAAGAACAGGTTTAAAAGTAGCATGTATTGAAGAAATAGCATGGCGAATGGGTTTCATAACCAAAAATCAGTTATTAGGATTAGCAACAGCATTAGGTAAAAGCACTTATGCCGATTATCTGAGAGAATTACACAATTAACAACAACAAACGAATGTATATAAATAAATACCATACAGCAGACCTATCAAAATATAACTTTTTAGTAACAGGAGGAGCAGGATTTATAGGTTCTAACATTGTAGAATACTTACTAAAATACGGAGCAAAAAAAGTACGAATACTAGACAATCTATCTAATGGTTATTACGAGAATATTAAAGAGTTTGAAAACAATCCAGCATTCGAATTTATAGAAGGCGATATTTGTAATTTAGAAACTTGTAAAAAGGCAATGCAAGGTATAGACTACGTGTCACACCAAGCAGCATTAGGATCCGTACCAAGATCTATAGATAATCCAATAAAAACGGATCAAGTAAATTCAGGAGGTTTTTTAAACATGTTAGTTGCACTTAAAGATAGTGAAACCGTAAAAAGAATGGTATATGCAGCGTCTAGTTCCACGTATGGAGATAGTAAAGTATTACCAAAGGTAGAAGCAAATATAGGCAAACCACTATCGCCATATGCAGTAACCAAATTAGTAAATGAATTATATGCAGATGTATTTGCAAAAACCTACAAAACAGACACCATAGGATTTCGATATTTTAATATATTTGGACCAAAACAAAGTCCAAATGGAGCTTATGCGGCAGTAATACCATTGTTTATGCAAGCAATTAAGGACAATAAAGCACCAACAATAAACGGAGACGGAGAGCAAACAAGAGATTTTACCTTTGTAGAAAATGCAGTACAGGCAAATATTAGAGGAATGTTTGCAGATAAAAAAGCAGGGAACCAAGTATATAATATAGCATGTGGAGATAGAGTAAGCCTAAATACATTATGGGATAATTTACAAAAAATATCTGGTAAAACCATACAAGCCAATTATGGACCAAATAGAATTGGAGATGTAAGAGATTCATTAGCAAATATTTCAAAAGCAAATGAGTTAATGGGATATGAACCACAATTTAATATAAATAAAGGTTTAGGAATTACTTTTGACTGGTTTATAAAAAAGTAAAAAAATATAGAAGAACAAATAGTTTTGTATTTTAAGTTAAAGTAACCTTTGTGGGCTTTGCGTAAATACGAACATTACTTTACTTTGCTAACTCTGCGAGAAATAAAGAATACTAAGAAAGTAAAATTAGGACAGATAAAATGAAAAACAACATAACCATAATAGGATCAGGATATGTAGGATTAGTAACAGGAACTTGCTTTGCCGAAATGGGTAATAAAGTAACCTGTGTAGATATAGACACAGCAAAAATTGAAAACCTGCAAAAAGGAATTGTACCAATATATGAGCCAGGTCTAGAAACTTTAGTGAAAAGTAATATCCAAAACGGGACATTAAAATTTACAACAGATTTAAAAACGGTAATAAACCAAACAGACATCGTATTTATAGCAGTAGGCACACCAATGAATGAAGATGGATCTGCCGACCTAAACCATGTGCTAGCAGTAGCCAAACAGATAGGAGAAATAATAATAAACCCAATACTGATTGTAGATAAATCAACAGTACCAGTAGGAACTGCCGAAAAAGTACGGAAAACCATTCAGCAAGAGCTAGATAAAAGAAATAACACGCTTACATTTGATGTAGTCTCCAATCCAGAATTTTTAAAAGAAGGAGCAGCAATAGCAGATTTTATGAAACCAGACCGAATAATTATTGGTTCCGAAAATCAGCAATCCATAACAAAATTAAAATCCTTATACTCACCATTTTTTAGAACACATGATCGTTTTATAATAATGGATATAAAATCTGCCGAACTCACAAAATATGCAGCAAATGCTATGTTAGCAACAAAAATTTCATTTATGAATGAAATAGCAAATATCTGCGAACTCGTTGGTGCAGATGTAAATAAAGTACGTGTAGGAATTGGTTCCGATACCAGAATTGGTTATAATTATATCTATCCAGGAGCAGGTTTTGGAGGCTCATGCTTGCCAAAAGATGTAAATGCACTAGAACACACAGCAAAAGAATATGGCTACACTCCTGCCCTATTAAGTGCAGTAAATCAAGTAAACGACAATCAAAAATTAGTGATTGCAAATAAAGTAATAAAACGATTTGGCAAAGATTTATCAGGAAAAACATTTGCAATTTGGGGCTTGGCATTTAAACCAGGTACTGATGATATGCGAGAAGCACCAGCAATATATATAATTAAAGAACTAACCAAAAGAGGTGCAAAAATAAAAGCCTACGACCCAAAAGCAATAGAAGAAGCAAAAGCACATTACCTAAAAGACAATACACAAGTAACTTATTTTAGCAATAAATACGAAGTCTTAAAAAACGCGGATGCCTTACTCCTACTTACAGAATGGAAAGAATTTCGTTCACCAAACTTTGAATTAATTAAAGAGCAATTAAACCAAGCAATAATATTTGATGGAAGAAACCAATACAATGCCTTTAATTTAAGTGAAGATGGCTTTGAATATTATCAAATAGGAGTTTAATTAATTGAATAGCATAACATAAATATTTAGTATTTTTGTTATTCCCTGAATTAGTAAAAAATATGAGCAGCATAGAAGTTGAAAAAAGGTTTCAAATAACAGTATCTGTTATAAAAAACGAAATACCACATAAAGATTTTATTGAGATTGGAGGAACTGATGCATCATTCAAAAAATTTATACCACATAACAGCTGGCAAGTACTCGATAAATACGGAGAACCTGATATCCGAACCGATTTAGATGGTAGAAATGTAAAATTACCATTTGGGAACAATAGCATATCCTGTTTTTTACTTACCGAAGTATTAGAACATCTGAGAATGGGAACACCACTTATACAAGAAATAAACCGATGTTTAAAAAAAGACGGTATATTACTAGTCTCAGTTCCAAATATGGTATCCTTAGCCAATAGAATGATGTGGGTTTTAGGTAAAGTACCACCAATGGCAGCATCCGCAGATTATGGCAAAGAAAAAGGCAAAGGAACAGGAATGCTAATTGATGGCTATTGGGAAGGTGCACATGTAGCAGATTTTGATAAAAAAAGATTACAGAAATATATAGAACGTTCAGGCTTAAAACTAGTTAAATTTCATAGAAGTATTGCCGAAATTAAAAAAGTAACCGTATTCCCGAAAAGTTTAACACCAATTTCCTTAGGAGATTTTTTAATAGCCACGTTTAAGAAAAATTAAAATAGAATAACGAATGAATTTCTTTAAGCGAAATATATTTAAATCTATAAGTACAGGCTATTTAGTTTTTTTAGCAACAAACATCATTGCATTAATACTAACACCGTATATTTTAAAATATGTAACAAAAGAAGAGTTTGGTTTATATATTTTATGTGTAGATTTATTTACATGGATAGGCTTTCTGCAATTTGGAACGGCAAAGGTGTTAGGTCCATTAGTAGCAATAGAAAGAGCGAAAAAAAATGAAAAACGAATAGTAACCTTATTCAATTCGTCCTTTATATTTCAATTGCTCATGGCAATACTAATAATACCATTGTTCTACTTTATAGCAGATTATAGCGCAAGTAAAGACAATACATTACAAGTAAATAAAAGTCTTCTTTTTATTTTATTCGCAACAGCGTCAGGAATTCAAGTATTAAAACAACAATTATCCGAAATGCTAATTGCAGCAAAGCAAATGCATGTAGATAATATGCTAAATTTAGTATTTACCATACTCCGCTTTTTGTTAATATTATTATTAATACCACATTTTGGCATTGTAACAATTTTTGGAATATATTTATTTATAGCAATATTAAACTTTATTAGAGCTTATTACAGAACAAAAAAAGTATATCCATATCTCAAAATAAAATTTAATCTCTTTGATATTAATGAATTTAAAACCCTTCTTTCGGATGGTGTGTATTTCTCATTAGGAAGTTTAGCAACAATTTTAATTTTAAAATTTGATAACTTTTTTTTAAGTAGAGAGCTAGGCCTAGAATTTGTATCTAAACTTTATATATCCATACGGTTAATACTAATCGGGCAAAAAGTGATTGAAATTCTGTTCAATAACTTTAGACCATATATAGCTAGTTTTCATGGAATTAGTAGCAGTAAAAAAATAAATCTATTTTTTAATTTAAGCACTAAATTAAACTTTGTAATGGCAATCGTTGGGGTAAGTTTTATTTTACTGATAAACAAAGGGTTTATCCATTGGTGGGTTGGAGAAGAGTTTTATTTAGGCGATGATATCGTTATATTATATGCCATGTTTTATTTGACTTACATACTATCACAACCAGTACGAATTATTATGGTATCTACATTAACCAAAATAAAAAATGCATCTATCGCAAGATTTATAGAAGGCATACTACGAGTAATAATAATTTATACTTTTTTTACATATACAGGACTTAAAATATTACCTATAAGTTCCTTTGTACTAACCGCAATATTTCAATACCTGTACATCACCTATTTAGTTTCTAAAGCAAACAATTGGCACACGAAAAAGGAATTAATACATAGTATTGCTTTTCTATTGTTGCCAATCATTGTAACTTTAAGTACATTTGTAGTTGATACAAAAATAATTTTACACACATTTGCAATAAGTACAATACTAATAAGTATCGCAATAATATACAGCCAAAAATTACACATAACAGCATTTGTAAACAGTATAAAAAATAAACGAAGTGAGTAAAAAAATCATTTATGCAATCATTCCCGCAAGAGCTGGTTCCAAAGGAATAAAAGATAAAAATATTAAACTCTTAGATGGAAAACCACTTATCTCCTATACCATAAATTTTGCTAAAGCCTTAGGAGTAGATAAAGTAATCTGCTCAACAAACGCTATAAAATATGCCGATATAGCTAGAGAATTAGGAGCCGAAGTTCCCTTTTTAAGAAGTGATGAAGCAGCTGAGGATACTGCAATGGAGCAAGATATACTTAAAGATTTATACCAAAAATTCAAAACACATAACATCCCACAACCAGATTATTTAATTTGGCTTAGACCAACATTTATATTTAGAGACATTGCATCCATAAAAAAATGTATTGAAGTATTAAACAACGATATAACCTTAACCAGTGCAAGAACTGTTTGCGAAACAGAATGTCGCCTTTATACTATTGATAACAATAATATCTTAGAAACAGATTTTAAAGACCATAACAAGTCCATGATTAGGAGACAAGATATTGGTAAAAAATTTAAAGTATATAGTACCGATATTATCCGAGCAGATAAATTAGATACATCCGATGATTTTTTAGGTAGGAAAGTGTATGGTGTAGAAGTAAATAAAATTTGCGGATATGATATTGACGATGAAATTGATTTTAGTATTGTAGAATCATTAGTAAAATATAATAAAACCTTAGTAGATGAGTATTTGTTCTGATATCCAAAAAATAATAACGAATAATCTAGGAAAAATCCTAGCATTACGAAATACCAAAAAATTAAAAGAAGACAATAGTTTTGTATCTGAAGGAGATTTGCTTTGTGAGAAACTAGTAAAAGACTATCTAGCAGCGTTGCCAGAAAACATTTACCTTATTTCGGAAGAGAAAAATAATGACAACTTTAATTTTAAAAATCATCCAAAAGTAGTCGTCATCGATCCAATTGATGGTACCGAAAATTTTGTATCTGGTTTAAAAGAATGGGGAATTGGTGTTTCTGTTTATGAAAATGAAAAACACATAGAATCCATGATAGGCTTGCCAGAATTAGGATTGTATTTAAAAACAGGTGATGAATTTCCAGAATTTGAGTCTAGAATTTATGGTATATCCAGTTCTTTAGCAAAAGAAGATTTACTAAACTTAGAAGAAGGCTTTGAATATAGAATCATAGGATGTAGCATGTATAATATGTACAATGCAATAACAGGTTCGTTTGCCATGTTTCAAAACCCAAAAGGCGCACATGCGTGGGATATATTACCAGGTTTAAACCTAGCCTTAGAAAATGGTTGCCAAATAGAAGTAGAAAATAAAAAATATAATGGAGAATTTTTATACCCAAATAAAAAATATCGCTTCAAAGTCAAGCACTAATAAAATTGCAATTATTGGTAAAGGACCTAGTATATCTAAAATAAATTTAGACATACTAAAGAAAGACTATATTATTATTAATCTAAATGATTCTGAGCGAATTATAGCAGGGGAATTTGCCATATTACACCGTCCATGGTCGTATCAAAGTGTAAAAGATAACGGTTTTAAAAGCGCACATTATATTTCGGATATTACATTTAATAATGGCAAAAATACCATTGTAGATTACAAACCAGACACTTACGATAGTATAGAGCAAACCTTAAAACGATTCGACCAAGCAGAAATTCACATTACTGATTTTCTATTTATTACAGCAATAAAGTTAGCTATGGAAATAGCCAAAGTCTTGGATAAAAAAATGGCATTATACTTTTTAGGATTTGATTTTAGTCTTGGAAAAACAAGTAATTCAATTATAGAGAATGACTACGCAGCAATAGATGAACTCAATTTCAAAAAAGTTTTTTTAAAAACACAAGAAGAATATTTCACTGCATCAAAAAAGTATTTTGTTAAACAAAAGAAAAATATTGAAATCATTCATGTAGGAGAAAAGAATTATAGCGATTTAAGTATTGAAAGCTTTAATAACCAGGCGTTAATTGCAAAAATACAATTTACAGAAATCCCAACAAATTACAATACCATACTGTATAACGAATTACTAAATGAGGTAAAAACAAGCGGAAAAACACTTATAGTAGCAGAACTTACCAATAATCACCTAGGTGATATTGACCGATTAAAAGAAATGGTGCGCCTATCCAAAAAAGCAGGAGCAGATTTAATAAAAGTCCAAAAAAGAAATGTGGAAACCTTTTACAGTCAAAAAGAATTGGTAAGTGAATATGCTTCGCCTTACGGAAAAACATTACGAGATTATAGAACAGCAGTAGAACTAGATGATAAAATGTTTAAAATTTTGGCAATAGAATGCTACAAAAATAAAATAGCATGGTTTGCCTCTATTCTCGATGAAGAGTCTTTAAAATTTATTGACAAATACGATTGTCCGTTATTAAAAATACCATCCACCATATCCAATCATCGCAATTATATCCAAAAATTTGCACAAACCTATAATGGTGATGTTGTAGTATCAACAGGTTTTACAGACACTAACTACGAAAAATTTATTTTGAATTTATTTAAAGACAATAATAAAAAATTATGGCTATTACAATGTACATCAAGCTATCCAGCACCAGCAGATGCATGTCAAATAAGTATAGTAAGACATTATCACGACTTACATAAAAGTGAATACCCAAATGTATTGGCAGGGTATTCCAGCCACGATATAGGCTCTTTAGGCTGTATGATGGCAGTAGCATCAGGAGCAAAAATGGTAGAAAAACATGTAAAATTAGGTAATGTAGAGTGGGTGCATTTTGATGGTGTTGCCATAGATTTATATCATGATAATTTTAAAAAATTCGTTTCTGATGTACGAAAAGCACAAATAATGTGTGGAGTAGAAACAAAAACCATACATCAAAACGAACATCATAAATACAAACCAAACGAAATACATAATTAATGATCAATAAATTACGTAATTATATTAGATCTAAAAAAGCAAAATCACATGCTAAAAAATTATATCAAAATGCAAAAATTGGAAATAATTTTTGCACATCTCCAATGTATTCAAATCGTTTTTTACATCTTTATCATTCTGTAAAAATAAAAAATAATTCAAAAAAAGAAGAAGCAATGAATATTGGTAATAACTGTAATATTTCATGTGCTATAATTATAAACCAAAACGGAAAAATAAATATTGGTAATTATATGTATATGAATAGCGGTTGTTCATTAAATATTAGTAATCATTTAACTATAGGTAATAATGTTTTATTTGGACCGAATGTTAAAATTTGGGATTCGAGTAACCATCCTTTAGATCCTAAAGAAAGATATGAGCAAACTTTAAAAATACCAAACCAAAAATCATTAAATTCATTTCATATTGGTGGTGGCAATATTACAATAGGAGATAATGTTTGGATTGGTATGGATGTCCTTATTTTAGGAAATGTAAGTATTGGAAAAAATGCTGTTATTGCAGCAAGAAGCGTTGTTACAAAAAATGTAGAAGCAAATTGTCTTTATGGAGGAATTCCTGCAAAAAAAATTAAAGATATATGAAGCCAAACCTTGCCATCTTATTAGAATTTGGATACCACGAAATAAAAAAATACATTCACAGTGGTTTTGCTGAAAAACTTAGCGAAAAATACAATATCTATTGGTTTGCAATAGATAAGAAAAACAAAGAATTTCACAATTATTTTAGCAACATTGGTAAGCAACTTATTTATATAGATGAAATACAGCTACCAACACCAAATAAAAAAACAGAAGTAAGAAATCAAACTATACGTAGAGCGTGGATGCAAAACAAAAAAGTAGGGCAGTTTCACAATTATAAAAAAGTAGGCACAAGCACACTTAAAACCAAACTGATTGGTAATAACATCTTAAAATCTTATTACGAGAAAAAGACATTACAGTATATTACAAGCAACTACACAAATACGTATCTGAAAAAGCAATTTTTGAAATATGAAATAGATAGCTTACTATTCACATCCTATAACTCCAATTTTATAAAAGCAGCAGTTATAACCGCGCAGCAAATGGAATTAAAGACGTGGTATATAGTAAATAGTTGGAAAGATTTATACACCAATAACTTTGCGCCATTTAAAAAACTAACCGCTATTTTTGTTTGGACAGCGCAAATGCAAAAAGATTATTTATACCATTGCCCCTATTTAAAAAACACCTCAATTCACATAACAGGAAACCCAACATTTGATGCCTTACTAAATTATCAACCAAAACAGTCACTAGCCTACTATACCAAGAAATATAATTTTAATCCAAATGCAAAAATTGGCTATTATACCATGATGCCACCAGGTTTGGTAAACGATGAAATAGAAACTATTGTGCTTACAGCAACATATTTACTAAAATTACATTCAAAAGAAAGTTTAGTGCTTTTTGTACGAAGAAATCCAAATCACGATAAAGATGTATTTACCGAACTAGAGTTGCCAGAAAATGTAATCTTAACCGAACACTTTACAACATACGATAAAGAAAAAGACCTTATTGTACAAACAGCAGAGGGAGAACAAGAATGGCTCGATTTACTACACTATACACACTTCAATTTAAGTGTGCCTTCTACCGTAACCTTGGAGTTTTTAACAATAAACAAACCTGTCTTAAACATTGCATATGGTCCAAAAGGAAAAACCGACAATAGAGTAAGTCAGCATTTTAAAGCTGGTTTTTACAAGCCATTATTTAAAAACAATAAGTTAGTAAAGCAAATAAACAGTGTGAATGATATAAATTTTCCAATAAATAATATCTTTGACACCAAATTAGAAACAACTGCAAAAAACAAAGAAAAAGCGGCAGATAAAATAGTCAACCTCCTTAATTAATATGAAAATATTATTTACATGTAACGAGTTTCCACCATATCCAAATGGCGGTTTTGGCACTTTTGTAAAAGAGATTACAAAAGAATTAACAAAACAGAAACATCAAGTATTTGTTTATGGAATATATCCAATTTCCAAACAGAAAATAACAGTTACAGATAGTATAACCTTTATTGAAGATCCCATAAAAGGAAAAGGATATATAGGTAGTTTATTACAACTATACCGATATGGCAAAGCAGTAAATAAAATAGTAAAAGAATATAACATTGACGTTGTAGAAACTAACGATACAAAAGGATGGTTTTTATTT
>Ga0256840_1001502_pt1 | contig 21777 bp, 15 predicted proteins | sample 355202metaG_FD_185969 | JGI IMG/M metagenome (GOLD analysis project Ga0256840, IMG submission 185969) | Hydrothermal vent microbial communities from Mid Atlantic Ridge, Atlantic Ocean - 355-202 | ecosystem: Environmental > Aquatic > Marine > Hydrothermal vents | place: Atlantic Ocean: Mid...
TTTTTATGTTTACCATTAATTTGAGACCACCACACAGTAGGAGTGCCCACAAAAGCTTAGTTTTGGGTAAGATTTGAAATATAAAATTTGAAGTACTAACTTGTTAATTCGAAAACTTTTATCTTTTAAAGATTGCCCAAAAATAAGCTTCCCTCCGGGTATCAAGAGGTTTCGTATATACTGCGTTAATTGTTCTTGAATTAACTCGTTAGTTCTGCGAACAATTGCCTTGTCTATACAAAACCTCTTGATATTGTGGGCATTCCTACTGTGTGGTGGTCTCAATTTTCATGTATCCAGTTTGAGATGGCTTGCGAATCTTCACTTTTTCCGATAGCTACTATCATATCATTTTCTTTAAAGCTATCAACAGAGTTATATGGCAATATCTGCGTATCTCTTTGAATAAAAAAACCACCTAAATTTTCCAATTTACTCGGAAGAGTTATAAAGCTATCGACTAATTCAGAAGAGTTAAATATTTTCCTCATCATCAAGATACCATCTCCACCGCAAAATTGTCTTTTTATGACGATTTTGGAGGATTCGATTTTTTCAAGTATGGAGTAGTAAGCATTTATCTTTTCTCCTCTTACTACTTCAAGGTTTAGATTTCTCATAAGTTTTGAATATGCTATGTCGTTATTGATCGTAATGACTTTATTTATGCCGTTGTATTTTGCTTCCATGCATTTGGCTATATTATACTCATCATTATTTGATGCTACAATAAAAAGATCAGGTACTACACCATCACTCTCTAGCATATGGTCTGAGTCATATGTACTTTTTATAACTGTAACTTTTTCCTTTAGTATAAGATTGGCTTTTTCGCATTTTTCCAAATCTTTATCAATAATCTGTATGTTCAAATCTTTTTTAATTAAAACTTTTGCAATTTCCAAACCAAGTGAATCAGCCCCAAAAATGACACAATTTCTGATGTCATATCTCTCTTCATCGGCTGGGTATATGGCGTATTGGATCTCTTTTAAAGCTTTTGGGTATGTATAAAAATATACCAAATCATTTGGATTTAGCATATCTGCCTTTGTTGGTATGTAAAATTCCCCATCCCTCTCTATGCCTGCAGGGACTATTTTGCTATCAAAATCCTCTGTAAGTGAAGATATCATCTTTGCTTCAAAATTTTCAGGAATTCTTATGGAGACTAGAAGAGCTTTGGTGTATTCAAAGGATTTTACATTTCTTACGATAGGAAAATCTATGAGATACTTAAAAGGTTGCGCTGCTTCAAATGATGGAATAACAAAATCATTTATACCTAATCTCTCTTTTACCAAATCATCAGCAAAAAAGCTGTTTTTCAATCTTATAACTTTTTTATTGACAGTTGTAATTTTATCGATAATGAGGGAAGCTACCATATTTACTTCATCAGAATCAGTAACCCCGATAAAAAGATCTATTTCAGAATCAACTGATAAGTAAGTATGTGGATTTTCTATATCTCCGCAAACTGCCAAAACATCTAAATTTTCCTCTATCTTTTTAATCGCATCTTCATTTTTGTCGATAACAGTGACATTATTGTGCACCATAAGATGTTTGGCTATCATATAGCCAACTTTTCCAGCTCCAGCGATAACAATCTGCATATGAACTTTTCCTCAAGTTAAATTTAAAAGGGGATAATTATAGCACAAGAGCTCTCTATGAATTCTTAAAGTAAATGAATTTTGGATTGGGTTAAAAGAGTGGTGGGTTCTAAGTGACTCGAACACTTGACCGCCCGGTTATGAGCCGGGAGCTCTAACCAACTGAGCTAAGAACCCACACTTTTAAGGCTGAAATTTTACTGTGTTATTGATTAAAGTTTGTTTAAAATCTGTAAAATTATCAAAAATTTATAATTTTACAGATCTGTGAGTCGGATCAAACCTAAATGCAAGAGTATTTTCTAAAATTCCAAAAAAGATCATAAATGTTATAAAACTACTTCCTCCATAGCTAAAAAAAGGCAGAGGTACCCCAACAACTGGGGCTAGACCTATCGTCATCGCTATATTTACACTTGTATATACAAAAATTAAAAAACTGATTCCAGTCGTGATAACTTGTGCAAAATAGTCATTTTTGAGTTTAAAATTGAGTGTGATTAAATGTACTACAAGAAGTCCATATAAAAATATAAGAGTTGCAGCGCCAAGAAAACCAAATCTTTCTACAAAATAGGCAAATATAAAATCACTTGTTGCAATTGGTAAAAATTTATTATGTGTTTGAGTAGCTTCCTCTTTTATCTTACCGCTTAAGCCACCGGAACCTATAGCTATGATCGATTGCCTGACATGATAGCTCGGTTTTTCGGATATAAAATCTGAAATTCTTCTCTTTTGATAGTCATGCAAAGAGTTATATAAAAATGGAGCACTAATGCCGATGATTATAGCTAAACTTAGCCAAATTTTTTTGTTTACACCTATGATAAAAAGTGTGCCGTATCCCACTAAAAGCAGAACCATGGCGGTTCCCAAATCAGGCTCTTTTGCTATGAGTATAAAAGGTAAGAGTATAAAAAAATTCAATTTAAAAAAACTTTTCCAACTGTACCCCTCTTTTTCAGGCGGGTTTTGTTTGATTATATAAGCAAGCATAAGTATAAATATGGGTTTAAATATTTCCGAGGGTTGAATTGTAAAGTGTACAAAAGGGATATCAAGCCATCTTTTTGCCCCGAGTCTTGAAATGCCAAAAAAATCCACACTTACAAGCAGAATTATCGTCAGCCAGTAAAAAAGAGGTATCAGCCATTCAAGTTTTTTGATTGGTATGAAGAAAAAAAATAGAAAAGAGACCAATCCTATGGTAAAATATACAATCTGTTTTTCTGCAAGTGTTATACTTACTTCAGATATAAGAAAATATGACATAGCAATAACAGGTAAAACTAAAACGGGCAGTAAAAAATCAAAATGTGTTAGTATTCTTCTATCAATTTGTAACAAATTATGCCTTAATACCTTTATCAGACCTCTTTTAAAATTATTTCGTGAGGCTCAGACCGCAGGGAGGATTTGCCCTCTAAAAAATAGTTTTAAAAGAGGTCAGTTATTATACCAAAAAAGAGGAAAAATGACCTTTACATGTAAAGAAGAGGGAAGAGTTGATTCTGTGATGAGCAAAGAATTAGAAATTTCTAGATCTCAAATAGAAAAGTTTATTAAAAATTTAGGCATAGAGATTAATAATAAAAAAATCAATAAACCAAGTTTTAAAGTTCAAATAGATGATATTGTTAAGTATAAATTTAAAGATATCATAGAAAAACAGAGTGAGTATGAAGTAGATTTTGATGTTGATATACTATATGAAGATGATGATTTGCTTGTTATAAATAAACCTCCTTTTTTAACTGTCCATGGCGCACCTAGTGTAAAAGAGGCTACGCTGGTTGATTGGTTAAAGAAAAAAGGCATTTCTCTTTCAACTATAAGTGGAGAAGAGAGACACGGGATAGTGCATAGGATTGATAAACAGACAAGTGGTGCTTTGGTCGTTGCTAAAAACAATGAAACGCATATAAATCTCTCAAAACAGCTTGAAGATAAAAGCATGGGAAGATACTATTTAGCGATAATTGACCTGCCTTTAAAAGATAATACAGTAGTCCAAAAACCGATAGCTAGAGATAGAAAAAACAGGTTGAAGATGGCAGTTTGCGAAGATGGAAAATTTGCAAAAAGTGCTTTTAGTAAATTGCTACTTAGCAAAAATGAAAAATACGAACTGATAGCTGCAAAACTATTTACTGGTAGAACTCATCAGATAAGGGTGCATTTAAATTCTCTTTCTCGCCATATTTTGGGGGATAGTTTATATGGTTTTAAGAGCCAAAAGGGTAAAATAAACAGAGTTATGTTGCACGCTTTCGTATTGTACTTAAAGCATCCAAGAAGCGGGAAATTTTTACAGATAGAAGCCCCGTTGATTGATGATTTTAGAGATGTGTTATACAAATATTTTAATAAGGAAGATATTCATGAAAATATTCAGATTGATACTGTTATCAATAGCTTCACTACTAGTTTTTAGTGGTTGCCAAACCACTCCTACCGCTCCCGTAAAACCTAGGGTAGATCCAAGCTTGCCAACTGTTACGGGGTTGAAGGTTCTTTCGGATGTGACTGAGATAGGATTTGAGTGGACTCCAAAATATGATGAGAGAGTCGCTGGTTATTTTGTATATAGATCAAATCCAAAAGAACAATCAACAAAATTGCATAGAGTTGCTACGATAAAAGATAGATATAGCTCACATTTTGTAGATACAAAACTGCTTCCACAAACTAAATACTACTATAGATTTTCAACATTTTCAAAAGATAAAAGAGAATCAGTACCAAGTGAAATGATTACAATTAGTACAAAAAGAATGATCTCTTCAGTCTCCTTTTTAAAAGCCATTGTTGGACTTCCAAACAGAGTTAAAGTTATATGGAGACCGCTGGATTATCCTATGGTTGAGTCTTATATCGTAGAGAGAAATGATCTAAGTTCAATGGATTGGAAAAAGATAGCAACTGTTCAGGGGAGATTGAGTGCGGAGTATATAGATAGTGGATTAAAAAATAATTATCTATATAAGTATAGAATCAGAGTTAAAACTTTTAATGGCTTGACTTCAGCACCTAGTCAAATCGTTGAAGCTTCAACAAAGCCTCTACCGCCAATAGTCCAAAATGTCAGAGCAACTCACGACCTGCCAAAAAAGATAGATTTAACATGGGATGTTTCAAGCAGACCAGATATATCGTACTACAAGATATATAGAGCACCGACTTCTATGTTTTTTTATAGCTATCATGCTAAGACAAAAGAGAATAGATTTGAAGACTTGATAAATGAAAATGGTAAAAGTTACTACTATAAGATAACAGCAGTAGATAAAGATGGTTTAGAATCACTAAAGCAACCCTCTCCTATAGTCGGCTCAACGCTAACTGTTCCGATGGCAGTTTCTATCAACTCTATAAGGCAAGATGGTAACAGTGTGATGCTCTCTTGGATGGCAAATGATGATAGAGCAGTCAGTTATAACATAAAAAAAGAGTATGATGGAAAAATACAAAATATAACAGGTCTTCGTTCATTTAGCTATCAGGATAGAGATGTTATACCTGGTATCGAGTATAAATATAGTGTTGTTGCGATCGATAAATATGGATTGGAGTCAAAACCGTCTGAGCCTATAGTAATATCTATACCAAAACCATAAAAGTACAAAATGCCAAATTTTAAAACAAATAGTGTTTCTATGCCAAATTTTCCTATAGAATTTGGCGGCAGTAAGTTTTTGTATAAAGCTATATGTATAAATGGCGAAACTATGATAAGAGTTTCACAAAAAGATGAAGAGTTTTTTATACTTATAAAAGAGAAAAAAGATGGTTTACTAGTAAAAGCAGATAAGGTTTCAAGACCTTCACAGGTAGTTTTTGTGCAAACTGCACTGCAAAACTTTAGGGATGCTTGCGGATGTGAAGTGACTTATTCAAATATAGAACCACAAAAAATTAAAACAAAAAAGAGATTTGAAGCTTTAAAAGATATAGATTTTTTTGCAAATGAATATATGCAAGAAAAAGAGATTTGGCTAGAGATAGGTTTTGGCAGTGGAAGGCATCTTTTGTATCAGGCAAAGAAGCATCCCGATATACAGTTTATCGGTTTAGAGATCCACAAGCCTTCCATAGAGCAAGTTGCAAAGCAGTGCAAGTTGCAAGAGATACAAAATATCTTTTTGCTTGATTATGATGCTAGAATTTTTCTAGAATTTTTAAGAGCAAATAGTGTTGGGAAGATTTTTGTTCATTTCCCAGTTCCTTGGGATAAAAAACCACACAAAAGAGTGATATCATCAGAGTTTATACAAGAGTCTTTAAAGTGCTTAAAAGTAGGTGGTACGCTTGAGCTCAGAACTGACAGTCAAAACTATTTCGACTACTCTTTGAGTGAATTTTTGAAGTTAGAGCATTTAAACTTGCATATAAATAAAAATAGAGATTTAGATATAAGTAGCAAATATGAAGATAGATGGAAGAGGCAGGAAAAAGATATATATGATATTACTCTAAAAAATGAAATCTCTTCGCAAGAGTCGGCTGCTATTGGAAAGATAGAGTTTGATAGAACTTTTGATTTTGCTAAAATTTATAAAAATTTCAAGAAGATGGTTATAAATAAAAAGATATCTTTTCTACATGTAGAGGATATTTTTTCTATAAATGAAAAAGAGGGGCTTATCAGGATATCTTTTGGAGCTAGCACAAAAAGCCAAAGAGTTTTTGTAGAGTTTTTGGAAAATTCCACAAGATATTTTCCAAATAATATCTTAGCAACCAAAGCAAACCTCTTTTCTCATGCTCTTTTAGTGAAATGGCTTGAGGAGTTGGTTGCATGAAATATGTTATAAATGCAAAAAATTTATGTTTGGGTTATGGAGGAGATGAACCTATAATCTCCGAAACTGATTTGCAGATTCAATCCCATGATTTTGTTTTTATAACAGGAAAAAGCGGAAGTGGAAAATCAACTCTACTAAAATCTTTCTACGGAGAATTGTCACCCTATAAGGGAGAGCTTCAGATTTGTGGGTTAAATGCAAAAAAGATTGGTAAATCAAAGTTAAATCTACTAAGAAGATATTTAGGAATTGTTTTTCAAGACTATAAATTGATAAATAGTTGGACTATAGAGAAAAACATAATGCTACCCTTAATGATAGGTGGTTTTTCCAAATCCGTATGCGAAGCACAAGCAAATAAGCTTTTAAGACATGTGAAATTAACACACAAGATAGGAAAATATCCACTTGAGTTAAGTGGAGGAGAGCAACAAAGAGTAGCGATAGCAAGAGCATTAGCACACAATCCTATACTTATACTAGCAGATGAACCAACAGGCAATTTAGATGACTACTCTAGTGATGTGATTTGGAGTCTATTGAAAAATGCGAGAGAACATCTTGGAACTACAGTTGTTGTTGTAACGCATCATATACCGCCAACCATAGGAGTTGATTATAAGCATTTCTTTATAGATAAGGGAGTTTTGCATGAAGTCTCTTAAAAACCATATCTCGGTTATATTGACACTGCTCATACTTCTGTTTAGTGTTCAATTTAGCGTAGATATGTATAGAGTTATCCAAAATCAAAAAAACAGTATGATTCAAAACTACTCTTTAGTGATAGTTTCGCAAAAAAAGTTACAAAAAGAGGATTTAAAAGCAAAAGTGCCGCAAATTGCTTCACTCTCTTTGGTGAGTCCTAAAAAAATCATACAGAAATTAAAAAACAGACTTTCAAATGAAAATCTAACACTTTTAAAAATTGCATTGCCGTATTTTTACTCTATAAAATTAGACGCTTTGCCTAAAACTACAGAGCTACAGAGTATAAAAACTAAACTCCAATCTATAAAATCAATAAGTAGAGTTGAATCGTTCACTAAGAGTTATAGCAGGATATATAGAGTTTTACAAATTTTACAAATTATCACATATATTTTTAGCTCTATCGTGGCTTTTATGTCTATTTTATTGCTATTTAAACAGATAAGAATCTGGATATTAGAGCATGAAGAGAAGATAAAAATCATGGGTTATTTTGGTGCAAATTATTGGATAAAGAGTGCTTTTTTGTATAAACTGGTTTTTATTGACTCTTTGATCAGTACGGCGTTGGTGTCATTTGCCTATATTTATATTCCAAGCAATGATTATATTCGCAAATCTTTAGACTCTTTAAATATATATTCTTTAAATTTTATAAATCTATATGATATAGCTATACTATTTTCTATATCTTTAGTGCTTTCCGTGATCATAGTCACAACAGTCTCAAGAAAAATGGCTAGATGATCAGATATGAAAATTTTCTTTTTTATCTTTATTTCTCTCTTTATAGTGACAAACTCTTATTCAAATACCAAAACAAAGATTCGTCAACAGTCTAATTATTTACACTCTAAGGGTAGGTTAGAAAAAAAAATTCTGAAGAAACTTGACACTTTGGCAAATGAAATTTTAGCACAAGAGAAAAAATTAGAAAGTTTAAAAAACCAGATAAAAACTTTGGATTTGAATATAAAATCAAATGAAGCTGATATAGAGGATAGATATAAGAGGCTTAACATCTTAAAAACAAACAATAAGCAACTCATGGCGCAAAAAAAAGAACTTCAGAGTAAGATTGTAGATATTATCGCAAAAGATTTTGCTAACTATCTCATAAGTGATAAAAATTATATAAAAAATAAAGACTCTATCATGGCTGATGTTGTTATTAAAAAAATGAGTATAATTTTAAAAAATCAATTTAATAAATTATCTCAGAGTTATGAAGATGTAAATGGCAAAATTTCCTCTAAAAAAAATGAGATCAGAACTCTTAAGAAAAAGATAGATAGTTTTCAAAAACAAAAAGAAAAATTATATTCTTTAAAAAAAGAGCAAGAAAATGCTATAAAAAAACTAAGTTTACAAAAGAAAAACTACAAATCTAGACTCTATAAAGTCAAAAGAGAGAAGAGTGCCATAAGAGAAACTTTGAAAAAGCTAAAGATACTAAGCAGAAGTGAAAGTTTAAAAGCACAAAGAGAAAAAGAGCTAAGAAAAAGAGTTAAAAGTCAAAAGGGTGGTAAAATAAGTGTAAGACAGATAGGCTCTTCATATCAAAGTAGCAAAGTTAAGCGATATAGAGGCAGGAAAACTATCGCTCCTTTGAAAAGTTTTGTTCTTAAAAGAAAATTTGGAAATTATATTGATCCAATTTATCATATAAAGATATTTAATGATTCAGTTATTCTTTCATCAAAAATTAAAAATGCTAAAGTCAAAAACATACTCAACGGAAAAGTTGTATTTGCAAAAGATACAGCAGTTTTAGATAGAGTGATTATTATAGAAAATAGTAATGGTATCCATACTATATATGCTCATCTTAGTAAAATTGCACCGACTATAAGAGTAGGAAAAAAGATAAGAAAAGGGTATGTCATAGGAAGAGTAGAAAGGGATTTGACATTTGAAGTAACACAGAAGAATTATCACATAAACCCACTACAACTCATCAGGTTAAATTAGTTCTTTATAAATATTTAGATAAAATATACAGTTAAAATAAGGGAGAGATCACATGAAAACTAGAAAAAGGGTATTGGTAAAATTTTCAGGGGAAGCACTAGCGGGATCAAACGGTTTTGGTATAGATACCTCTATTTTGAAATTTATAGCAAATGAGATAAAAACTTTGATTGAAAATGGTATCGAAGTAGGCATTGTTATCGGTGGAGGAAATATTATCAGAGGTGTGAGTGCTGCAAAAGATGGTATCATAAAGAGATCAAGTGGCGACTATATGGGTATGCTTTCGACTGTCATAAACTCTATAGCTATGCAAGAAGCGTTAGAGTATGTCGGTGTTGATGTCAGAGTACAAAGTGCCATAAAAATGGAAGCAATATGTGAGACTTTTATAGTAAGACGAGCAAAAAGACATCTTGAAAAAGGCAGAATCGTTATCTTTGCAGCAGGCACAGGCAATCCTTTCTTCACAACTGATACTGCTGCTACTTTAAGAGCAGTTGAGATTGATGCGGATATGATTATCAAAGCCACAAAAGTTGATGGAGTTTATGATAAAGATCCAAATAAATTTATAGATGCTACAAAGTATAGTGAACTTACATATGAAATGGCAATGGATGACAATATAAAAGTGATGGATGATACATCTATAGCACTTGCCAAAGATAACTCCTTGCCGATCATAGTGTGCAATATGTTTGAAAAAAATAATCTATTAAATATAATAGAAGGCGACTATAGCAGTTGCTCAATCGTAAAAAATAAAGGAATATAAAATGCAAAGAACAGAAGAGATAACAGCAAAAGCTTTAAAACAGGTCGATAATGACAAATATCTACTATCTATAATCGTAGCAAAAAGAGCAGAACAGATAGCAAATGGTGCACTACCTCTTGTCAAAGCTGACAGTAAAGAGAAATTTACAGATATTGCCTTGCGAGAGGTTGCTGAGGGCAAAGTTGGATTAGAGTCTGTAACAGATATAAAATGATTTTAGAAGAGCTAACCAAGAGAATAAAAAAATCTAAAGAGATAGGTACCTCTATTGAAATTCTAAAGAGTTTCACAGAGATTACACCCCTTATTCAAGCAGCGATAGATTTTTCCATCGAACAACATCATGGTCAATTTAGAAAAAGTGGTGAAGAGTATGTGAATCATCCCATACTTGTAGCCGCTTTGGTTGCATTTTATGGTTGTGATGAAGCTATGATTGTCGCTGGATTACTGCATGATGTGGTGGAAGATACTGAGTGTGACATAGAGACTATAGACAAACTTTTTACTAGAGAAATTGGAAGCTTGGTTGAAGGATTGACCAAAATCATGGAGATAAGAGATATTGAACTCATACCTTCAAACTCCAGCGAGAGAATCATATCTTCAGCACTTACTTTTAGAAAGATGCTTTTAGCTTCCATTAGTGATGTAAGAGTTTTGGTTATAAAGCTTTGTGATAGATTACATAATATGATGACTCTAAGAGGTCTTCCACCAAGCAAACAAAGAAGAATCAGTGAAGAGACTGTGGTGGTTTATGCCCCGATAGCTCACAGATTGGGAATTTCATCTATAAAAAAATATCTTGAAGATGAGAGTTTTTTTTATGTGATGCCGCTAGAGTACAAAAAAATAGATGACTACATCAACGAGCACAAACAGCAGTTACAACTGAGATTGAACCATTTTGCATCAAAAATAAGAACACTTATGCTAAAAGATGGATTTAATGAGGGTGATTTTACTCTTATAAAGAGGGTTAAACACCACTACTCTATATATCTTAAAATGCAGCGTAAAGGAATTTCCATTGAAGAAGTTCTAGATCTTTTGGCAATCCGAGTAATTGTGGAGAAGAGTATCGACTGCTACAAGGTTTTAGGTCTTATCCATCAACAATTTAACCCTCTTATATCAAGATTTAAAGATTATATTGCAATTCCTAAAGAGAATGGATATCAAACTATTCACACTACAGTTTTTGATGATAAATCAATCATAGAATCACAAATAAGAACATATGATATGGATAAAACTGCTGAGTTCGGTCTAGCAGCTCATTGGAAATATAAAAGTGGTGGTTTAAATCCAAAATTGGATTGGTTAGATGAGTTAAAAGATCAAAATGACGAGATAGAAAATATAGAAGAGTTCTACCAGATTGCAAAGGATAATTTGTATAGCGAAGATATAGCCGTATTTTCACCTAAAGGAGATATCTTTTCACTTCCTAGGGGTGCAACTGTGCTTGATTTTGCATATGAGGTGCATACTGAAGTTGGAATTTTTGCAAAAGAGGCATTTGTAAACAAACAAAAAGTTCCGCTTTTAAGTGAATTGAAAAATGGAGATATAGTAAGGATTGTTACCTCAAAAGAGCCAAAATTTAGATGTAGTTGGATAAAAAGTGTCAAAACAGGGAAGGCTATAAACTCTATACGAACAAGTTGTAGGCAAAAGATAAGAGATATAAATCAAAAAATAGCCATAAATCTTTTGAAAAATACTTTTCATGTTAAAGAAGAGAAGATTTTAGATTGGCTTAAAAAAGAGAATTTGACAAAAAAAGTTTTTAGAATTACAACCGAGTCGGTATATTTTAAAGATGTTGTAAATGCTCTTAAGAAATATTCTAAAAAAGATAAACTGATTTTTCCACTATTGACTTTTGACAGATATAAGATAAAGAAGCAAAAATTTGAAAATATAGTAGTATATACTAACCAAAATATATCAAATGTGTTTTTTGATTTTTGCTGTCACCCTAAGAGGGGAGACGATATAATGGGCTTCAAAAAAGGTAGTCAAGTTTTTGTTCACCATAAATTGTGTGATAGAGCATATAAATTGATGGAAAAAAACAGTACAATGGTTTTTGTTAAATGGACGAGAGATGCACCTGAACGATATAAGCTAATTGTAAGTTTGGAAAATAAAAGGGGCGCTTTAGCATCTTTTTTGGCTTATTTAGCTAAAATGCAGATAAATTTAGTAACAATAGAGTTAGGCAAATCAGAAGAGGGACATGTAGATTTTTTTGAAATGATACTTGAACTTCCAGATAAAGCTATAAGTTCTATTAGAAATAACTTAAAGTCAAAATATAGCATCATAGAGTTTGTTTCTATGAACGATGCATATAAGAATTAAAGGGAATATCATGATTGAGAATGCTCTAAAAGAGATAAAGCGTGGAGTGAGTGAAATTATAGATGAAGAGAGAGTAACAAAACTTCTTAAAAATTGGTTTGACAATGGTGAGACATATTTTGTAAAAGCTGGTTTTGATCCTACTGCACCGGATCTTCACTTAGGTCATACTGTTCTTTTGCAAAAGATGGCACTTTTCCAAAAATATGGCGCAATAGTTCAGTTTATCATAGGTGATTTTACAGGCATGATAGGCGATCCAACCGGTAAAAGCGAAACAAGAAAAAAGCTAGATAAAGAGACAGTCTTAAAAAATGCTAAAAGCTATGAAGAGCAGGTATTTAAGATTTTAAATCCCCAAAAAACTCAGATTTTGTTTAACTCATCTTGGATAAACAGGCTTGGCTCAACTGGTATGCTTGAACTTACAACAACTTTTAATGTAGCAAGAATGTTAGAGAGAGAAGATTTTGAAAATAGATATAGAAACAATGCACCTATATCCATAAGCGAGTTTTTATATCCTCTTTTACAGGGTTATGATAGTGTTGCAATAAATTCAGATATAGAGATGGGTGGAACTGATCAAAAGTTCAATCTACTTATGGGAAGGCATCTTCAAAGAGCATACAATGTTGGAAAAGAGCAAGCGGTTGTGATGATGCCACTTCTTGAAGGATTGGATGGCGTTAATAAAATGAGTAAATCTTTAGGCAATTACATTGGTGTTACTGACCATCCAAATGATATGTTTGGTAAACTGCTTAGTATAAGTGATGATTTGATGTGGCGTTATTATGAACTTTTGAGTTCTTTGACGATAGAGCAGATAGACTCTTTAAAACAAAAAGTAAGTGATGGAATTTTACATCCAAAGAGAGTAAAAGAGAGTTTAGCTTTAGAGATAGTCGCTAGATACCATGGAGACAAAAGAGCAGATGAGGCAAAAGTAGAGTTCGAAAAGGTTCACTCAAAAAATCAATTGCCAACAGATATGCTGGAGTATGAAACAAATGGTCAGATTTGGATTGCACAAGCTTTGGTTGATTGTAAACTTGAACCTTCAACATCTCAGGCTAGAAGAGATATCAAGCAAAATGCAGTAAGCGTAAATCAAAAAAAGATAAATGACAATCAAATGCAACTTGAAAGCGGTGAGTATATACTTCAAGTCGGAAAAAGAAAGTTTGCAAAAATAAAGGTGATATGATGAGTTTCAAACCACTAAAAATAGGAAAATACACCATAAAACATCCAATTGTGCAAGGCGGAATGGGTCTTGGGATAAGCTGGGATAAACTAGCAGGCAGTGTTAGTTTAAACGGTGGACTAGGCGTTATAAGTTCAGTTGGAACAGGATACTATAAAGAGCAAAAATATGTGAAGAAAGAGATAAGCCATCGCCCTTTTGAAGTCGAAAATTTCTACTCAAGAGATGGTTTTAAAGCTATAATAAACAATGCAAAGAAAATCGCAGGCAACAAACCAATAGCAGCAAATGTACTTTATGCTATCAATGATTATGGTAGGGTTGCTAGAGATGCTTGTGAATTAGGGGTTGATATCATCATAACTGGAGCTGGGCTTCCTACAAATATGCCCGAATTTACTGAGGGTTATCCTGATGTGGCTCTTGTTCCTATTGTATCTTCAGCTAAAGCGTTAAAAATTATCTGTAAAAGATGGAAACAGCGCTATGATAGATTACCAGATGCCATAGTTGTTGAGGGACCCAAGAGTGGTGGTCATCAAGGCTTTACATATGAACAGTGCTTCAAAGATGAGTATCAGCTTGAAAATTTGATTAAACCTATCAAAGAGGAGATAAAAAACTGGGGAGATTTTCCTCTAATCGCAGCTGGAGGTATATGGGATCATGAAGATATAGTTAAAATAATGGAGCTAGGAGCTGATGGCGTACAAATGGGTACTAGATTTATAGGAACCCATGAATGCGACGCTAGCGATAATTTTAAACAAGTAATTATCGACTCCAAAGAGGAGGATATAAAACTTTTAAAATCACCTGTTGGGTATCCAGCTAGGGGAGTAAGAACAAATCTTATAAAGATGGTTGACAAAAGAGAAGGACCAAAAATAAAGTGTATAAGTAACTGTGTCAGCCCTTGTAAAAGAGGTCAAGAGGCTAAAGAAGTCGGCTATTGTATAGCAGATAGACTCTCAGACGCATATATGGGTAGAGTTGAAACAGGACTCTTTTTTACCGGTTCAAATGGATATAAACTAGATGAGATTATAAGCGTTAAGGAGCTTATGAATAAGTTGGTAAATGGATAATTATATAATTTTAGGAGCTACATGTATAAAATAGAGTGGATTAAAAATAAAAATTTACCAAAATTAAATGATTTTGCTGATGAAACAATAATACCACCAAGACCTGTTTATTATGAAGAATTAGATTTATTAGGGTTTAATGAATATTGGAACTATCAAGAATCAGTTGAACCACTGTTATGGGCTTTAGGTAGAGATTATTATTATAATGGTGAAAGAATAGGTAAAGTGATAGGTGGAGACATAAATAATGCTCCAAAATTAGAAATATATAGCAATAATATAGAACTACTACCAATTAATTTAAAAGAGTTAATTAGCGAAAACAGAGAAAAAATAGAAATATTAAAAAATGAATCAATAGATTTTATAAAAAAAGTTCATAACGATTATAAAAACAAGGTGGATTTTTTCATAGTTGCTTTTAGTGGAGGGAAGGACTCTCAGGTTATACTTGATTTAATAACTATAGCTTTGGAACCTGAAGAATATAAAGTAATCTTTACAGATACAACAATGGAACTTCCACAAACATATGGTACGGTAAGGCAGACAGAAAAATACTATCAAAAAACTTATAACAATTTTAAAATTACTACTGTTAGGAACCCTACCGATGCAGATGAATTGTGGAATGTATTTGGACCTCCAAGTAGAATCCTGCGATGGTGTTGTAGTGTTTATAAAACTTCACCAGTTCATAGTTATTTAAAAAGTCTAAATAATGGAAAACATCCAAAAACTATACTTTATGATGGAGTAAGAAGAAGTGAAAGTCATAATAGGTTAAACCATTTAAGAGTTGCAGATAGTGTAAAACATCACAATGTAATTAATACAAGACCGATAATAGAATGGAACGATTTTGAAGTTTATTTATATATGTTCTATTCAGGTGTAAAAATAAATAATGAATATAGAATAGGTTTAAATAGAGTTGGATGTAATATTTGCCCTTTTGCTTCCCAGTGGAGTGATTATATTATCAATAAACAGTACCCAGATATAGCTAGGAAATTTATTGATACTATTGATGATTATATGGATAATAGTGACATTGAAAATAAAAAAGAATATTTAGAGTTAGGACATTGGAAAAAAAGAGCTGGTGGAAATTCTATAAAGACTAAAAACAAGATTGATATTCAGAGTAATAAAAATAAGATAGAAGTGAATTTACAAAACTCAAAAGAAGACATCTTTGAATGGTTAAAAGTTTTGGGTAATTATAAAGTTGACAATAATGGCAATAATATAAATATCAATATTGGCAAAAATATGTTAAACCTTGGCTATAATAACGAAGAAAACAAAGAAACAATTATTGCTAATCATGATGATGTAATTAATATTAGTCATCTAAAAAAAGTGGCTTATAAAACTAGTTATTGTGTACATTGTGGAAGTTGTGAAGCAGAATGTCCTACTGGGGCATTGAATGTTTTTCCAACTGTACAAGTAGATACAAACTTATGTATACATTGTAGTAAATGTTTAGACTTTCATAATAAAGGATGTGTAATGGCTGACTCAGCTCATATTTCAGTAGTAGGTAAAAATAATAGTTCTGGAACAGTAAAAGGTTTTAATGATTATGGGGACTTTGGATTGAGACAAGAGTGGTTGACTGCTTTTTTAAACAAAGGCTTACCATGGATAATAGATAATGAGCTTGGAACTAAACAAAAAATTTCGTTAAAAAAATGGTTACGAGATGCTGAATTATTAGATGAAAAAGCAAAAAATATCACTCCCTTATGTGCATTATTACAAGGACAACCTGATAATGTCAGATATCAAATTATTTATACAAATTTATATTTTCATTCAAGTTTAATTAATTGGTTTGTTGATGATATTGAAAGAAATAAAAAATTCTCATCAAAAGAGTTAGCAATAATTGCAAAAGAATACACACAACTTGCAGAAACTACCGTTAAGCATAGTGTAAATTCACTTGTAAATCTTTTTGACTCAACACCTCTAGGTAATGAATTAAAAATTGGAAATATAACTAAAGAAAAAAATGTTAGATTTATAGAAAAAATCGGTACAAATGATGTTTCAAATATTACAATACTATTTTTATTATATAAATTAAAAGAAAATTTAAATAGAACTGATTTTAGAGTTAGTGAATTTTATAGTGAGAGCTTCAAAGGTGGACCTTATAAATTATTTGGAATAGATAAAGATGTTTTCACATCTAAATTAAGATTTATTGCAGAGAATACAAAATTAATAGATGTTGATTTAAATCAAGGGTTGGATAATATATTTTTAAAAGATTTAAACTATACAGAAATTTTAGCAGAGGTAATAAAAAATGAAATGGAATGAAGTAGTTAGTTTAAACGAAACATTTTCACCAGTCTGCGATATAAAAGATGAAAATGATTTTTATTGGAAACAATTCATTTGCCATAATGATTTTTACAAACTTTTAGAAAACACTATGAATATGTATACGAAAAGAGAAAAATCAGTATGGCTACAAGGAACTTTTGGTAGTGGTAAAACTCATGCAACTACAGTTATTAAAAATCTATTTTCTAAAAATTCCGAAGAAATAAATGACTATGTAAATAATTCAATTAAAGAATCTCGATTAAAGCCTATGCTTCTCAACATGAGAGAAAATTTAAAAACATTTCCAATTATATTAAAAGGAAGCTATAATATTAACGATAGTAAAACTTTTAGTTTTGCTATCCAACAAGAAGTTGTAGATGCATTTAAGAAAGCTAATATCAATGATACTATTGCTAACTCTTATAGTGACATGAAAACTCGTGTCGAAATGGATTCTGAATTCTGGCAAAGTATTATAGAAAAATCAAGACTAATAGATGAAGTTGCTGATACCAATGAGTTAATAGGAGAACTAAATCAACACAATAGCACTATCTTAAAACTTTGCGAAGAAGAACTAACTAAAAGAGGAATGAATGTAATAACTAATGATATTATTAAATTTCTTGAAGATGCTTCTACTATTGTTAAAAAGTATGGCTATAACAATATAACTTTATATTGGGATGAGTTCACCCCAATATTGGAAGTAGAAAGATATAACGACATACTAATGATGTTACAGAATCTATCTGAAAATATAAAAAATAATAATGTATTTTTATTTATAGTGGCACATAGAACATTAAATAGTAATAAAATGCTAAAAGAGGACATTACTAAAGTATATGATAGATTTGAATTAACACACTATAAAATGGAAGACATAACTACTTATGTACTCCTTGCAAATTCTATTATTAAAAATGATAATCACAAGGGGATAGTTTCACAATTAAGAGAAAATAGTAACTTCAATGATTTAAATAAATATGTTTTAAATCATGAAGACAATAGTATGAATGTAAAAAATCTTTTTGATATGATACCTATCCACCCATATAGTGGATTAATATTATCTCTTATAGCAAGACAATTAAAATCATCAAATAGAAGTATATTTAGTTTTTTATATGCCGATAATGGTTTTAACTCTTTTCTTGAAAATGAAACTGACTATTTAATGGATATTAGCTATTTATGGGATTATTTTTTAAATATTTTTGAAGAAGATGAAAAACTATCAACATATCTTACGAAGTATGCTGTATCCAAAGATATTGAATCAGTTAATAGTGATTACCTTGTAATATTAAAAGCAATTTTATTATTGAATATTTTAAATAAAGTAATTGGTGGAAATGAATTAGAATTTCATAAAATACTTAAACCTAATAAAGAAAATTTAGAACATATTTTTCGTGTTACAAAATATCACTCAATACTAGATGAAGCTTTAGAAACAATTCATAAAAAATACATTACAAAAGATGCAGATGGTTTGTATCTTGTGTCCTCGGCTACTTTACCAGAAAATGAAGTTTCTAATGAAAAACAAAGAATAAAAGACAATACCTATAAAAATATTATTAATATTTTGAAACCTAAAGAAAGTGAAATAAAAAGTGTTCTTAAAAATGGTATTTTAAGATACAGTGAAATTAATATTAGGGAAGCAAATATTAAAGATTATGATATAAAAAGGTATAGCGATAAATTTCAATTTGATTATGCTCTGAATATCATGGTTTTCTTTGCTATGGAAGAAAATGAAATATTACAAATAAAAAATACTTTAAATCAATTAGCCCAAGATTATGAAAATATCATATTTCTAGTAATTGAAGAGAGTTTTAGTAGTAAGCGATATGAAGATTTTATCAATTATAGTGCAAGAAGTATGGTTGCCAGTAAGCATAATCACGAAGATGAAACTCAAAGAAGCAAAATTCAAGCAGAAAAATTAGTCGAACAGTATATAAGCACTTTAAAACAGAGTACTGTTTCTGTATATTACAAAGATGACATTAGAAATGGTATTTCTATAAGCAATATATCGAATGAGTTAAATTTGATATCAAAAAAAATATTTAATTGTGGTGCAGATAATAGCATTGTAAATAATATAAATTTATGGAATAAACAAAACCCATCAAAAAGTATCCCAGAAAAAATTATAACTTCTTTAAATAGAGATGAATTAAATTCTAATCTTAGTGGTTCCAATAAGCCACTAATTGATTTAATTAAAGATAATAGCAATGATTATGTACTTGATGAAAATTTTAATATTAAAGATGAAAATTCAACTCATTTTTTAGTATCCATTATTAATGAAATAAATCATGTAGTGAGTAAGAAAAAGAAAACTGGAGAAATCAATTTAACAAAAAGTTTAAAATTTCTTACAAAACCACCGTATGGTTTATATTCCAACCCTATTTCATTTGCAATACTTTCCTTTGCTTTGAAAAAATTTGAAGGTAAATTTTATGAAGTTGGGAATGGTAGAAAAATTGAGGGCTTTCTATTAAGAGATAATATAGTTGAGATATTTAAATACTTTGGAGAAAAAACAAAGACAGATATCAGAGTTAAGTTTGGAACTGAAGCAGAAGATGCTTTTGTTGATATATTAAAAGAACTTTTTTCATTAGAAGATGGACTTGGTATTATCCAATATACTTTTAAGATTAAAGAGTGGCTAAATCAAGCAAATTATCCATTGTGGACAATTAAATATGAAACAAATAATCAAAATATTATCGATGTAATAGACAAATTGACCAAATTAATTAATGCTCATGATGATGATATTAAACTTGATGATATTAAGGAAATTGTTAATATCATCAATAATAATAGCTTATTGATAGATTTAAAATTATTATTGGTAAAAAATAAATTTGAAATATATTTTGACAAATTTATTAAATCATTAAATCTCAACATAGAACAAAGTGAATACTCTGAAATATATGAATATATAAAATCGAATATTAGAGCAAATACCGATAGTGATATAGCAGGGTGGAGTGAAGATAGAGTTGGAATGCTAATTTTACAATGGCATAATATAAAACAGAAGCCATCTGTATCGACTCCAACTGTTCCATTGGATGATGAAGATACAGAAATACAGGACACACTGCCAAGTGAAGTTTTTCCAATACCTACTATAGATGAAATTAAACAATTTAAAAATAGAATAAAGTATTTAAATCTTAGCCCAATTATTATAGAACATGTTGATAATGATATAGCACTTTATAATGTATTAAAAAAGTATATTGAGGATTAAGATGACACTTGATGAATTAGAAGCAATAGTTAAAGACAATAAAATAACTAGATTTAACTCAAAAGTTCTCTTGGTAAATAACTATGAAAATATTTTTGAACTGAAAAATATATATTCTTCATGCGGATACACTATAAAAGATTTAAGAGAATTTCAAACAAATGAAAATCAATGGTTTGGAGTATCTAAACTAAATCGCATAATAAATAAAATTGAAGAAAACACCATTTTATTTTCTATATCAGAGATAGTTAGATTTTATAATCAAGATGATTTCAAAAACTTTTTTGATAATCTCTTTTCTATTGAAAATAAGAATATACATATTATCATCCCTATGTTCGGACTTAAGAGTAGATTTAATAATCAATACTTTAATACTTATTATAGAAAGAATGAATATGTTTTTGTTTATGAAATTGATTCAAGTAGTGATAAAATAGATTTAAATATTGTAGATTTTGAAGTTCCTTTTAGTAACACACTTGATAGCATAAAAGATTGGCTAAATTTTCACAGTTCTCCAATAAATAATATTATATGTTCCCCTCGCCCTTTAGTGGAACGAATTAACAATCAACATAATGATGATTTAATTCATATAAATAATATTTCTAATCAAAAAGAGTTTATAGAACAATATATGCATAAAAAATTTCCTTTAAATTTTAAAGAATATGAAGTAGAATTTTGGAATAGATTAATTGTCGATTTAAAAGAGCATGATTTAGAACAAATACTAAAAAGTAAACTAAATTTACATAAATTAACTCCAAGTGAAATTTTAAAAAAAATATGTTCAGAACAAGATTTATATTCTAAATGGTTACTAAAAGGTTATGCAGTTTTAGAAGATAATAATAACAATAATTATTTCTATGAAGTTGTTCAATCTAGTAATATAAATGATGTTCTAATAGAAAAAATATGGTTTGATATCTTTGATGAATATAATCCTACTTATATATCTCAAAGGTATGATATATTAATAAATTTCTATAGTGAGAGTAAGCCATTAAAGAATATCGAAGTAAAATTAGCACAGTTACTAAAACATTATGAACAGTTAATTCCAGTATTAACAGGTATTACACAAGTAGAAAAGGAATATATAGTTAACTTCTATGCTTTAAATAAAGTAAATGATGATTATATAAAAAAATACTACAGTGATTTAAACTCTTATATTGATAATGTAGATTTTGTTAATAATATAGAGTGGGTTGAAAACTATTTTATAGAATATAAAAACTCTAAAATAAATAATCAATTATCAACAAAACTAAAAGATATTTTACACGAAAAAAACAGAAACAAAGATAGTTTTTTTAACTGGTATGCTGATACATCGTTTAAAGAAATATCAGATTTCGATATCGATAAAGAAAAAACTTTTTGGATTGATGGACTCGGTATTGAATGGTTAGGAGTCATTGAAAACTATGCTATAAGTAAAGGATTCAGATGTGAGTTCTATTTATCAAAGTCAAAATTACCTACAACTACACATTGTAATAGATTTGAAGATATCAAGAAAACAGATGCACTTGATAGAGATTATAT
>Ga0256840_1001503_pt1 | contig 21777 bp, 17 predicted proteins | sample 355202metaG_FD_185969 | JGI IMG/M metagenome (GOLD analysis project Ga0256840, IMG submission 185969) | Hydrothermal vent microbial communities from Mid Atlantic Ridge, Atlantic Ocean - 355-202 | ecosystem: Environmental > Aquatic > Marine > Hydrothermal vents | place: Atlantic Ocean: Mid...
AAGTTCTTTCTTAATGTCTTTTTTGAATATGTCTTGGAGTTTCAGTTGTGCGAGTGCCGGAATGATAATTTTGGGAAGTTTTTTAAGTTTTCCGCCGATAGAGATAGTAATATATTCGTTTTGAGGGATATTAAGAGCATAAGCGCTACCGTATTCCAGGAATAATTTTTCCGCATCTTTACGGGGAAGTTTAAGTGTATTCTGGATAATATCTATGATATCTCCACCCCCTTCTGCAAAATGTTTAAAAAATACGGGTTTATCTTCTCTAAAGTAGAAATATTCTACACTCCCCGTTCCAAGATATACAAATAGATTGTTATTAAAATAATTATTTTCCTTGTTCTTGATACCGTAAAAGGCTGCAAGAGACTGTAAAATACAGCCGTTAAGTTTTAGACCACATTCCTTTAATAGGCTTTCAAGGGTTTTCTTTGTCCTTTGAGTGATTAAAATCACAAGAGCTTTCATCGCAAGCTCTTTTCCGCTATGCCCTACGGGGTTTTGAATTCCATTGATGTTTTCTATCATAAACTCTTGAGGGATTATATGCATTGTTTCGTAATATTGTCTTACAGGTGACCCTTTTTTCTCCAGGAGCTCTTTTTCTGCCTTTGATTTTAAGTCATTGATATCTTTAAACTGGAATGTTTGTATTCCGTTAAATTTGATTTTGGCTTCAACTCTGTAACTTAAAGTATGGGTTCCTGCGACTATAACGTATGCTTCGTTTGGTAATGTTGTGGTTGTTTTAATCTTAAGCTCGTTTAGTGCTGCGTTAAGAGAGTCTTTTACGGATATAAAATTGGAAATATTTCCGCTTTTTATCCCTTTCGATGGAACTTTAGCGGTTGCTATTATTTTTTTATTCCCCTTCCTCCCTATTATTCCGAGGACGGCTCTTATGTAGGTTGTTCCGATATCTATGATAAGGATTTTTTCTTCTATCATCTTTTCTCCCCTGTTTGGACAAGAAGGCCTGAAAATCTCAGGTCATAGTATCCAGGATATGGTTTATCTAAAATTCTAAACAATTTTTCAAAATTTTGCCAGCTATTTCCTCCATTGCCGAGAAAAACTATTATTTTATGTTTTGAATAAAGTAATTTTATCCCCGTATCTGTCAATAATATAGTAGGTTTTTCATCTATAATTGTTTGTTTTTGTAAATAATCCGTTACAATTTCAATTTCCAAAAAAATATTATTTTTTATTTTTGGGAATCCTTTTTCTCCTATTGTGAAAAATTCACTTTTTCCTTTGTAAAAAAATGTGTTTCTTTTAGAGCATAATTTGTTTTTTGTGCCGAGAATGTAGCCGTTCTCCCCTATGTTATATAATCGATCTTTTGAAGATATGCACAGTTTAACAGGTTCTTCGTTTATGTTTATTCCAACGGTTCCTTTTATGAAAGAGATGTCTGTTTTTTTTACCCATGGTAAAGAATTGGTAAATTTCTCAATTTGTTGTATTTTCTTATCATTTATTGTTGAGTTTAAATCTATTACTCCTGAAATTGCATCTGTAATTTCTCCGCCCCATAGATTTTTATCGAATTTGAGCTCTATGTTTTTAATTTTCATAGGGGAATAAAGATAAACTCCTATGAAGGTCAGGACGAATAAAATTGTAACTATGAAAAGAAAAGGTTTTTTCATTCCGTTAACATTTCCTCTATAAGTTGATGAAATTTCATTCCTGCAGCAGCTGCGGATTTCGGAAGTAGACTTCGTTCTGTCATTCCTGGAATTGTGTTAACTTCCAGCAAGTAAGGAATGTTAAGTTGGTTCAAACGGAAATCCATTCTAACGGCACCTTTACATTCAAGTATCGAGTAGGTTTTAATGGCAATTTGTTCTATTTTTCTTTTTGTTTTTTCAGAAATTTCTGCAGGTGTTATGTATTTTGTGGTTGATTTTTTGTATTTGGAGTTAAAATCATAAAATCCGGATTCGGTTATTATTTCGATAATTGGAAGGGGTTTTCCGTTTAGAACGGGAATAGTGAGCTCTCTTCCTTCTATAAATTCTTCTATTATGATTTTAGAATCAAATTTAAATGCCAGTTCAACGGCTTTTTGGAATTCTTCTCTATTTTTTACAAGGGATATTCCTACTGTTGAACCGGTTCTGGCAGGTTTTACAATGCAGGGAGATTCTATCCAGCTTATATTTTTTCGATTATAAAAAGTTTCACTGGTGGGAACTGGAATTCCAAAACTTTTTAAGACTTTTTTGGTTACATCTTTATCTATGCATATTGCACTTGTTTCAACACCGCATCCTGTGTAAGGAATATTCAGAGCCTCTAGAAGTCCTTGAACAGAACCGTCCTCTCCAGGAACGCCGTGAAGGGCTATAAATACTTTTTTAGGCTTTATTTCAAGCAGGTTTTTTACGCAATCTTTGTCAAATTCTATATCTACGACTTTATAACCTAACTGCTCTAGTGCGTTTTTAATACTTTCGGCACTTTTTCTTGAAATTTCCGCTTCGGGAGACGGACCTCCTTTGAGTATGACGATCATTCGAGCCTCTTTTCTATTATATGGGTTACTTCTTCCAATCTGTTTCCTCTGGAGCCTTTTATTAAAAAGACTTTTTTGCGTATATCAATTTTTTTCAGAAAAGCAATGAGTTCATTTTTGTCTTTAAAATGATAACCTTTTCCGTTGAAAGTGTTAAGGTAAAATATACTATTTTCTCCAAAAAATATGCCTGTTTCTACTTTTTTTTCGTTCAAGTATTTTCCGATCTCTTCGTGAAAAAATTTACTATTTTTTCCAAGTTCAAGCATTTCTCCGAAAATAGCTACTTTTGGCATATTGAAGTTCGCAAGTACGTCTATTGCATTTTTCATTGATGCAGGATTTGCGTTATAGAAATCCTTAATTAAGATGGTGTTTTTAAGATGTCTTATTTCCATTCTCCATTTGGGAGAAGTAAAAGATTCTAATATTTCAGTAGCTTTTTTAAGGTCGATTTCAACTAACTTTGCTATTATTAGGATAATTAAAATACTGTTAAGAATACCTTTTCCCGGAATTTTTATAGTTCCTCGGATATTCTCTCCCATAATTTTTGCTTTGAATACGGTTTTATTAGGTTGAGAAGATATTTCGGTGAAACTTGCGTCTCCTCCTTTTCCGAAAAATATTCCGTTTTTCAATCTATTCTTGAATTCGACAGGAGCGATTGTTATTTTATTTTTTGTAAATATGGAAAGTTTTTCTTCTTTCAGGGCTTCTATGTTTTCAAATCCTTCAAGGTGGGCCGGGGAGACGGTCGTTAAAATAGCTATTTCGGGTTTTACAATATTTGTTAGTTTTCTTATTTCTCCTGGTGCACTTGTTCCAATTTCCTGTATGTAGATGTCCGGGTTCTTGAGATTTGAAAGGGTGTAGCTTACTCCTATCATATTGTTGTAGCTTTCTATGTTTGATTTGCAAGTAAAGAAGTTTGAGAGGACATGGCTTAGTAGTTCTTTTGTTGTTGTTTTTCCGACAGAACCGGTGATAGCTACTGTTTTTCCTTTAAAAAGTTTTCTTTTAAAGTTGGCAATTTTGACAAAAGCGTTTAGTGTATCTTTAACAGCAATTTGCGGAATTAGCGTTTCGATTTTTTTCGATGTTAGGGTGGCAAGAGCTCCGTTTTTAGCTGCATCTTCTATAAAGTTGTGTCCGTCTCTTTTCCCTTCCAATGGAATAAATACTTTTCCTTTTTTTATCTTTCTCGAGTTAAACTCGAATCCTTCTATTGTTTTTACGAAAGAGTTTTTTCCGTTTATGAGTTTACCTTCGGTTATTTTTTCCAACATTTCAAGGGTTATCATTTATCACTCCGAGAACCGACTCTTTATCGCTAAAGGGATATTTGATTCCCTCTATTTCCTGGTATTCATCAGGGCCTTTTCCTGCAATGATTACGACTCCGTTTCTTTTTTCTTTGAGTGCTGTTACTATGGCTGTTTTTCTGTCTCTTATAGTAATAGTTTTGGAAGGGTCGCATCCGATTAGTATTTCGGAAATTATTCTTTCCGGATTTTCGAATCTTGGGTTGTCGTCGGTAACTATTATTCTGTCAGCGTAAACCGATGCTATTTTTCCCATGAGCGGACGTTTGTTTCTGTCCCTATCTCCTCCGCATCCAAAAACTAGTGTTAGTTTATCTTTGGGATAGAGCTCCCTTAGTGTTTTAAGTATTTTTTTAAGTGCATCGGGAGTGTGAGCATAGTCTATGAAAATTTTCGGTGCTATCTCTTCAAATCTTCCCGGAACTTGAATGTTTTTAAATGCTGTTTCTATTAGTTGCGGAGGAAGTTCCATGTTAAGTAGTATTGAAACTGCTGCTGCTATATTGTAAGCGTTGAACATTCCTTTAAGGTTTGTTTCTATTTTCATTTTTCCGTGAGTAGTTAAAAGTTGGATTGCAGAAAATCTGTTTGCTGTTTTTACGTCCAAAATTTTTAAGTTGCCGTTTTTTCCAAAACTTTCCGTTCTAAAACATTGAACATTTTTAAGGCCGTATAAAATTTTTCCGAACGGGTCGTCTGTGTTTACAGCAAATATTCCGTTATTGTTTATGTAATTTGTTAGTTGATATTTGGCAAGGAAGTAATTATACATGTTATTATGGAAGTCAAGATGTTCAGGAGAAAGGTTTGTAAAAACTCCTCCGTAAAATTCTAATCCTTCTATTCTATGTAGAAGGATTGAGTGGGATGATACCTCCATAATTCCGTATTCTCCGTCTTCTTTAACGATTTTTTTTAGCAGTTGGTTTAGTTTTACTGGTGGAGGAGTTGTCCTGTCGGCTTTTTCTTTTCCTGATGGAGTTATATAGTAGATGCTTCCTATTAGACCGGCTTTAATGTTTAATTTCTTTAAAACGTTATAAATTATGAAAGAGGTTGTTGTTTTTCCGTTTGTTCCGGTTATTCCTATGAGTTTTAATTTCTTCGATGGTTCGTTGAAGAATTTGTGTGATATAAACCCTGTAATTTTCCGTATGTTTTTGGCTCTTATTATAGAGATGTTTTTGTGAGATCTTATTTTGGTTAGAGATTTCCTATCAGTTCCTATAATAACAACACTGCCTTTTTTTATAGCGTCATTTATGAATTTGTGTCCGTCAGTTTGAAATCCTTTTATTGCGAAAAAAAGATAGCCGGGCTTTATGTCCCGACTGTCTTCAGTTATACCGGTTATTTCGGTGTCTTTAAGCCGGATAATTTCTATCTCTTTAATATTTTCTATCAGTTGTGAGAGTTTCAAGCTTCTTCTTCTTCTCCTTTTATAGCTTCTTCAAGTTTCTGTATTTTTGATTCCACCTCATCCAGAATATCTTTTTTCTCCTCTTCTGTTAGTTCTTCTTCAGGAGACATTACTAAGGTTTGTATGTTTTCGGCGATTTCTTTTACGAGTTTTCTTGCTCTTTCGGGAAGATCGCTGTCTCTTAGTTGTTCCTGGAGTTCTTGAAGTTTTTCTATTATTTCTTCTTTTCTCGTTGTGGCAAGGTAAGCTGCTCCGGCTCCTACGAGACTACCTAAAATAAACATAATCGTTCCCTTTTTCATTATGTCCTCCTTGTTCGGTTTATCATTAATCAATTTATTGAGCTAATTTTTTAACTACAACTATTTTAGCCTTTCAAGTATCTCTTTTGCTCTTTTTAAGATATTTTTTTCTCCGTCTATACTGTCGGGATTTGCTATCATTCTGTTTACAGCTTTTTGAAGAAGCTCTTTTGCCATTTGCCATTTTCCTGTGTAGTAATAGCATTCTCCGAGGTGTTCTTCAATAACAGGGTCGTGGTTGCTTAATTTATAAGCTTTTTTAAGGATTGTACATGCTTTTTTGTACTGTTTCAGTTTGAATAGTATCCATCCGTAGGTGTCAAGGTACGCAGGGTTTTCAGGTTGAAGTTTCAACGCTTTTTTGACCAATTCCAATGCTTCGTTTAGGTTTTCTCCGTTGTTTGCGTAGATATATGCAAGATAGTTAAGTGCTACCGGATTGTCAGGGTGCTTTTTAAGAACTTGTTTTAGATAAGTTACAGTTTCGTATTCTTTTCCCAACTTATCCGATAAAACGGAAAGGTAAAAAAGTATTGCCGGTTTGTTGTTACCGGTTTCGACCTCTTTTTTTAGAAGATTATAGGCTTTCCGAGTGTTCCCGGTTTTTTCTTCAATTTTTGCTATTTTTAGGAGATAATCCGGTTTTTTTGTTAGTTGTAAGAGCCTTTCGTAGTATGCTTTGGCTTCTTCATATTTTTTTACTTCAAAATATAAATTGGCAAGTTGTTCTATTACGGTGGTATTTTCAGGGAAAAGGTCAAGAGCTTTTTCGTAAGCTTCGATAGCTTTGTTTTTGTATCCGGCTAATTCGTATGATATGCCGAGAATCAGATATGCGTTTGGATTGTTGGGGTTTAGTTTTGTGATACGTTCTATTACAGGTATTACTTTGCTGTACTCTTTTAGTCCGAGAAGGTTATTGGCAACTTCCGATAGGGTTTTCAGATTATAAGGTTCTCTTTTGACGATTCTGCTTAATGTTTTAACGGCATTTTCTTTTTCCCCATTAATTATGTAGAGTTTTACAAGTTCTTTCAGAAGAGGAAGAGGAGGGTTCTCTTTTTTCGCTAATTTTTCGAGAGCTGTTTTAATCTGTTCGCTTTTTGTCTTTTTGTATATTTCCGAAAGTAGCTTGTAGGTTTCTTCGTTTTCAGGATCAAGTTCTGCTGCTTTGAGGAGTATTTTCCAGCTTTCTTTCAATTTTTCTCTTTTGAAGAGAGTATATCCGAGAAGTAGGTTTAGTGTGGAATTGTTTTTGTCAAGTTTAATTCCTTTTCTAAGAACTTTTTCTGCCTTTTTTGTCTTGTTTTTTTGTAGAAGAAGTTTCCCGTAGATGACGTAATCTTGAGGTTTTTCGGAAAAAGAGGTTAAATCCTCGTAGATTTTCATTGCTTTCTCTTTTTCCTCTTCCATTATGTAGATAGTTCCGAGTAATCGGAGTGCTTTTTCTCTTTCTTGGGTGTTTTTTGCTTTTGATATTGCTTTTTTCGCAAATTCCGTTGCCTTTTTTAAATTGTTTTCAGTTGCATAGAACATGCTTGCTTCAAGTAGAAGCTGAGAGTTTTCCGGAGCAAGTTTTATAGCTTTTTCGAGGTACTCTTTTGCTCTTTTAATTTCCCCTTTTCTTTTTGCTATGGAGTAACTAAAGTAATATTGAATGAAGTCCTCGGGTACCGTTTCTTTCTTTTCTGTTTCGATTTTCTCTACCCGTTTTTGTTGAGAGAAATAGGGGTTGTCTTTCTTTGTTGTTGTGGCACATCCCGAGAGGGTGATGAAGCTTAAAAATATTATAGTTTTTTTCACGGTGGAATTCCTCAAAATTTGCTAAACTGGTAGTTGGATTATACCACCTGAGAGGAAATTGTTTATGAAGGAAGTTCTTGAAAATATCAAAAGAGTGTTAACGCTTCTTGTGAAAGATGATTTTAAATATTTTAGCAGAGTTAGAGACCCGGAAAAAACTCTTCTTTTGTTTCTGAAGAAGTTAAAGCCTTTTTTGTCCGGGAAGAAGAAAGATTTTGTTGTTAAGGTGGAGGGATATCTTAAAGATTATGATCTGTTGACGGAGGAGCAGAAAAAGAGATTGATGAAAGAGCTTCATGCAGTTTTTATTTTGAAATTTTCCGGGGATGAAATAGAGGAGGAGATAGATAGGAGAAAAGAGAAGGTGGTTTCTTCGGAGAAAAGAGGTTTTAAAAAATTGGACAAATATCCGCTAAAAGCTTTTTTTCAGTCTGTTACAACTGTGAAATCTCTTAAAGATAGTAGTGTGAAGCGTTTAAGGAAATTGGGTATTGAGACAATTTTTGATGGTCTTTTTTATTTTCCTTATAGGTATGAGGATAGAACATCGATTACGTCTTTGAATTTTTTGAAGGATGGTGAAACGGCTCTTATAAAAGGGAGGGTTGTTGATTTTGTTGAATCGGTAACAAGAAGAGGTAAGAAGCTTTTAAAAGTGATTCTTTATGATAATCATGGAAGGATTACATTGCTTTTTTTGAGACCAAGAGTTTTTGGTTTCTATAAAAAGCTTTTTTCCGGTGCCAGAGATTTTAAAAAAGATGTTCTTGCCTTTGGAAAAGTAAAAAAGAGTGGTCTTTCTTTTACAATGGTTCATCCTGAAATTGAGATTTATGAGCCGGGAAGGAGGTTGGAAAAAGTGGGTGTTGTTTTGCCTGTTTATCATATTTCCGAAGGGTTAAAACAGCATCTTGTGAGATGGGATATATCAAAACTTGTTGAAAATGCTGCTCCCCGAATTCCTGAATATATTCCTAAAGATATTCTTGAAAAAAGAGGATTGCCTGAGATTGATCAGGCTCTTTGGGATATCCATTTTCCATCTTCTAATACAGATGAGTTGAGGAGGTTTGTGGCTTCCTGTCAAAAAAGATTGATATATGACGAATTTTTTTCTTTTCAAATAATGCTTGCTGTTTTAAAGAGGAAAATGAAGAAAGAAAAAGGTATTGTATTCTCTGTTAATGAAAAAGTTATTAAAGAATTTAAAGAATATCTTCCTTTTTCGTTGACAAAAGCTCAAGAGAAGGTTCTTTCTGAAATTGTAAGCGATATGAAGAGAGAAGAGCCTATGAGCAGACTTGTTCAAGGAGATGTTGGAAGTGGAAAGACTGTTGTGGCAGCTGCATCTGCTTTTTTTGCTGTTAAAAGTGGGTATCAGGTGGCAGTTATGGCGCCAACAGAAATTCTTGCGAGTCAGCATTTTAGGAAGTTTGAAGAGTTTTTATCTCCTTTTGGGATTAGAGTCGGGATTTTAACCGGAAGTATGACGCAGAAAGAGAAAAATACGATGCTTAAAGCTATAAAGAGCGGATATTTTCAAGTAGTTGTCGGAACTCACGCTTTGATTCAGAATAAAGTTGAATTTAAAAACCTTGGTCTTGTGATAATTGATGAACAGCACCGGTTTGGTGTAAAGCAGAGAGCTGAACTTAAAAATAAAGGCAAGCAGCCCGATTTTCTTGTTATGACGGCTACTCCTATACCGCGGACACTTGCTTTAACAGCCTATGGGGACCTTGATATTTCTATTATTGATGAACTTCCGGCAGGAAGGAAGCCTGTAAAAACAAAGATAGTGTTTGAAGATGAGGTAGATAAGGTAGTCTCTTTTTTGAAAAAAGAGCTTGAAAAGGGGAACAGGGTTTACGTTGTTTACCCGCTTGTTGAAGAGTCTGAAAAGATGGAGCTTAAAGCGGCAACTGAGATGTATCATTTCTGGCAGGAGCGGCTTAAAAGAATTCAGGTTGGGCTTTTACACGGAAAGATGAAGCAGGATGAAAAAGATATGGTTATGGAAAAGTTTAAAGCGGGAGAATATCAGGTGCTTATTTCAACAACGGTTATAGAAGTTGGGGTTGATGTTCCAGAAGCCACTGTAATGGTTGTAGAGCATGCGGAAAGGTTTGGACTTGCTCAGCTCCACCAGCTAAGGGGACGAGTTGGAAGAAGTGATAGACCTTCCTACTGTTTTCTCGTTACTAAAAGGACGGTTGGAGAGGATTCTATTAAGAGACTGAAAATTCTTGAAAGTACTAATGACGGCTTTAAGGTTGCCGAGGCTGACCTTGCTTTCAGGGGTCCCGGGGAGCTTGCAGGGACAAGGCAGTCTGGAGATGGGGAGTTTCGTATTGCAGATTTGGGCAGGGATTTTGAGATTTTAAAGGAAGCGAGAGAAGATGCCTTTTCTCTTGTTGAAAGTAATCCTAAACTTGAAGGGTTTGAAAATTTGAAGGAACTTATAAATTATAAATTTTCGGGAAGTTCCGACTTTGTTGATATAGGTTGATATCAGGAGATTTTATGAGAGATAGTAAAAATTTTATTGATTATTTTTTGATTCCTCTTACTTTTATTGCCTTTGTTTTTCCTCTTAATCTTTACCCTCTTTTTGATCTTGATGAGGGTGCTTTCAGTGAAGCTACAAGAGAGATGCTTGTTTCAGGTAATTACATTACTACGTATCTTAACGGTGTTCCAAGGTTTGATAAACCGATTCTGATATACTGGCTTCAGGCTTTAAGTGTTAAGATTTTCGGCTTTAACGAGTTTGCATTCAGGTTTCCTTCCGCTGTAGCGGCTGTTTTTTGGGCAGCAGGAATTTATTTCTTTACAAGAAAATATTTTGGCAGAAAAAGTGCATTTTTTTCCACGCTTTTTATGGTTTCTTCCCTCCAAATAAACATGATAGCAAAGGCTGCGATTGCAGATGCACTGCTTAATATGTTTATAGCTTTTTCAATGTTTTCTCTGTGGATGTTTATTGAAAGAAAAGAAGATAGCTACCTTTATCTCACCTTTCTTTTCATAGGGTTTGGGACGTTAACAAAAGGGCCTGTAGCAATACTGATTCCTCTTGCAACATTCTTTTTTTATTCCGTTTTTACAGGGAATCTTGGGCAGTTTTTTAAAGCAGTATTTGATTTAAAGGGAATAGCCATTTTTTCCGCAGTTGCATTTCCGTGGTATATTCTTGAATATCTTGACCAGGGAATGAACTTTATAAGAGGATTTTTTCTAAAACATAACCTTGAGCGGTTTGAAAAGCCTTTAGAAAAACATAGTGGCAGTTTTTTTTATTATGTACCGGTGATTCTCATTGGTTTACTTCCCTTTACCACTATCTTTTTATCTTTTTTAAAACGGATAAGGGAGTTTTTGTATAAGGAGATAGGTCTGTTTCTTGCTGTCTGGTTTCTCTTCGTTTTTCTCTTTTTCTCATTTTCAGGCACAAAGTTGCCCCATTATGTGATTTACGGATATACTCCCGCTTTTATATTTATGGGGGTTATATTTGAAAGATTTTATGAAAGGGTTGATATAAAGCTTGTACTTCCACCTTTAATCTTTGTGGTTTTCCTATTTTTCTTTCCTGATATTGCCGTTTTTTCAAAACAGTTTGTTAATGATTTGTACGTAAAAGCTTTGCTTGATGGAGTTCCTGAGTATTTCAATTTCACGTATAGAGTTTTAATAGCTGTTTGTGCAGGAATAATTTTAGCTGTGCCTTTTCTCAAACTGGATAAAACATTGAAACTTTTTATTGTCTCTTTTTCATTTCTTTTTGCTGTAAATTATGTTGTTGCACCATCTTACGCTAATGTTGTGCAGCTTCCTATAAAGGAGGCTGCGTTAATTGCAAAGGAAAAAGGGTACAAGGTTGTTATGTACGGTTTAAATGTGCCAAGTTTTATTGTTTATTCTGAAAGGCTTGTTGAAAAGAGAAAACCAAAAAAGGGAGATATTGTTTTAACTAAAGTTTCAAAGCTAAAAAATATAAAACTCTATGAAATAATTTATCACAAAAACGGTATTTACCTTATAAAGGTAAAGTAGTGGGAAACTATAAAATATCCTGATACACCTGAGAGGAAACCGATTAACCCTCCCACTGAAACGTCAAATGGAAAATGGGCACCCATATATACTCTTCCTATTCCTATTACTATTGCGTAGATTGTAAATATAAGTATCAGGAGTGGATTTCCGTAAAATATTATTGAGCCAAGTAGTGTAAATGCAAAAGCGGAATCTGCAGAAGGGAAGCTTTTCAGGGTTACCTGTTCAAGGAGTTTTACATTTTCCATCAGTTTTGATGGTCTGTAGTGTTTAAACGTGTATTTAATTAAAGGCATAAGGATACCCGTGAAAATCATGGATAGTGTGAGGTGGATGACAGCCTTTTTCCCTCCGGCAATGTAGAAGATGGGGTAAAACAGAGGGAGGGAGTAGGTTTTTCCAAGACGGAAAAAGTATTTATAAAACGTGTTTAATTTCTCTATATTTATGTTGTTTATTTTTCTGAAAAGTTTTACGTTCCACTTCATTTTCATTTCCCAGTCCGGGGGAAACAGTCTATCTTTCTTTTTTTTCATTTTGTTACCTCGAAGGAGTTTGTTATGGCGACAGGTCTTACTCCAAAATAGATATTTCCTATTTTGAAATCGTACTCATAAATTTCAACATGATAAAAACCTTCCTCTGAAAGTTTCAGGGAAAAATTTTCTTTTTCTGTAACTTTTATGGGAATGCTATCTTTTTTGACAAATTTTAGTGTTTTTTCCTTTTTTATAGAGACGTTTAAGGTGGAATTTAAAAGAGCAATCTCTCCCGGCAGAAAAAATTTATCGTCTTTTTTGCATATAAAATCTCCTTCAAAGTTGTTAATTGATACGTAAAGGTTTCCGTTTTGTATCGCTTCCATTATTGACTCTTTATTTTCTATGGGTTTTCGGGAATAGACTTTGTTTATGAGCCATCTAAATCCGCTTATGTAGGATGGAATTAAGGTTCCGTGGGTGTGCTCCTGATATACCGCTTTTATATGGATATCAAGCCCACCGATAATTTTAAGCCTTTTTGCCCTTTCTGTGTAAAGTTTACTCCACGTTTCAAGGGGTATAAGAGAGCTCCACTTTCTCAAGAGATTTTTTGTGAAGGGCCAGAAAAGGATATTTTTAATAAGTGTAGCTATTGTAAGAGGTTTATTCCATACGATTGCATCTTTTATGTTTATAATTTCGTATAGATGGCCTTCTTTGAAATCTCCTTTCCATTTATAGTGCTCAAATTCAAAATTGTTTGGGTGGGATATAACGGGAATTTTGTTCCCAAGAAGTAGAAGCCTTCCTGACGGCGTGTTCTTTTCAATCCCTGTTATCGTTTTTTCATCTTCAAAAAATTTAAAGTTGTCGTTGTCGTGGTCTGTTATAAATGCGTAATCTATAGAGCTAATTTCCATCGCTTTTTTTATGTCGGAGGGTTTTCCAAGGGAATCCCTTGAAAACTGTGTATGAATATGGATTGCAATGTTGTATTTATAGATGTTGTTTGAAATTTCAGCTTTATCTGAAAGCCCTTTTTCCAATTTTTTTATTTTTTTTACAGATCTTATGTCAAGATAGAAAGAGAGAAGAAGTATTAGAAAAATTACAAAAAGCAGAGGGAGCATTTAACCTCCTTTTAACTTTCAATTTCTGATATTGTGGAAAATTTATAAAAAGCTCCCCTTCTTGCAATAAGCTCATTTTTTGTCCCTTCTTCCACAATTTTACCGTTTTCCATTACTACAATTTTGTCTATTATTTTCAGAGTTTTTAATCTATGGGTTATCATAAGAATTGTTTTATTTTTAAAGTGGTTTTTTATCTCTTCCATTACGTAATCTTCCGTTTCTACATCAAGGGCTGATGTAGCTTCGTCAATTATGAGGATATCCGGGTTTTTAAGGAATATTCTTGCTATTGCTATTCTTTGCCGTTCTCCACCGGAAAGTCTTGACCCTTTCTCACCAAGCACTGTATCAAGGCCGTATTCAAGTTTAAAAGCAAAGTCAGCTTTTGCCTTTTTAAGGACTTCTATAAGCTCCTCATCTGTTGCGCCAGGTTTGGCCACTAAAAGGTTATTCCTGAGTGTATCGTTAAAGATAAACACTTCCTGGGATATCATGCCTATTCTGTCTCTTATACTTGAAAGAGAATATTCTTTTAGCTCGGTTCCGGCTATAAGAACTTCTCCTGTGTACTCTTTAACAAGTCCTGGAAGAATTTTCACAAGGGTTGATTTACCTGAACCGGTTAATCCAACTATTCCGAGTTTTTCCCCTTTGTTAACTGTTAAGTTTATGTCTTTCAAAATGTGGTTATTCCCTATGATGACGTTTACATTTTTATACTGAATTTTGTCTTTGAGACTGTTAAATTGTTTTCCTGTATCCTTTTCTTCGGGAATATTGAGAATAAACTGGATTCTTTCAATTACAGGGGATAGAGCTTTTAGATTTATGATGCCTCTTTGAAGAATCTGCATTGAGTTTATAATTATTAGAACTCCCCCAAGGAAGGAGAAGAAATCCCCCGGTGTTATTTCTCCTTTTATAATTCTTATTCCGCCGTAGAATATTATTCCACCTGTGGCAGCGTATGCTAAGATTTCTGTTGTTGATAGATAAACCGTTTCGTAAAATTTGCTTTTTTTCTGCCTTTCAAAAAGAGTTTCGTTTATTTTATTGAAAACTTTGAAAAAGGCGGTTTTTTTAAACAGTTTTACAACTTCAAAGCCTGAAATTATCTGGTTAAGGTGTTGTATGTAATCTGAAAAGCTTTCCTGCTGTTTCTGGGAGTATTTTTTCCTTTTGTTTCCAAGGTAATCTAATGCAAGACTTAGAAAAGGGATTATTACAGTAAAAATAAGAAACATTCTCCAGTCTCTGTAGATAAGCACTACAACAATTCCTATTACAGTGAATATTTCAGTTATTATATTTGTTCCTATAGTTGAGGATATTTCTGCAAATTTTTCAAGATCTGAAGTTGCCCTGCTTATAATATCTCCGGGAGATATTTTTCTTAAAAAAGATGGCTCAGCGTTTATTATTTTTTTATACATCTTTTTTCGTAAATCTTTTATCGATTTAAAAATTACAAGGGGATAGATGTAGTTTTTGAGAAAAAAACCTATCTGTTTTGAGACAGCAAGAAGCAGAAGTATGGATACGACTATAACAAGTTTTTCGTAACTTTTGGCTATAAAGACATCATCAACAACGTTTTTTACGATATATGCAAGACCTGCAAGTCCTATAGATTCAAGGATAGAGCCAAATATTGCCAAAGTAACCAGTTTCCAATCTTTTTTTAAAATATTTATGAAAAACTTTATATCCTTTCGCATGTTTCTCCTTTGCGTTGTTTTTACTGCCAAAGTATAGCATTTTGAATTTAAAGGAGTTTTAAGTGTTTGACATATAAAAGGATAGTTGATAAATTTAAATAAACTTAATATTTGGGGGTTATTATGGAGGCACTTGCACTTGCTGCTAAAGCGTGGGGTATTCTTACTGCATTTATAGCTATTGTCGGGCCTTTAAAGGATGAATAATTAGAATCCCGCTGGATGGCGGGATTCTATAGTTTTACTGGAATCTTGTGGTAGGTTATTCCTGAATCTTTATGGGAGAATCCAAGGGAAAGAGCTATAAGCTCCGGTAGGAACAGAACCGGGATTGCTGTTTTAACTTTGGCTTCTTTTTGTAACATATCGAACCCTTTGAAGCACAAGGGGCATGGAGTAACTATAAATTCGGCTTCTGCTTCTTTTATACTGTCAACTATTCTTTTTATCTTTTTAAGAGATGTTGCTTTGTCTGTATAAATTGAATGGTAGCCACAGCAGGTGTCTTCCTCTTGATAATGTATTTGTGTTCCCCCACATAATTCTATGATTCTTTCAATACTTCCATCTTTTACAATTTTTTCAGGATATTTAAGATGGCAGCCGTAATAAGGGGCAAATCTGTATGGTAATTTTACCTTTGTTTTTTTCGAAAGCTTTTCAAATCCTATTTTTTCTACAATAAAAGGCAGCAGATGCCATATTTTTCTTTCACCTTTATACAGCAAGTTTTCTTCTTTAAGGATTTTATTAACTTTTTCTTTTGTTTCATCGTTGTTATCTAAAAGTTTTTTTGCACGATTAATTACCATGAAACATGTATTACAGCTTATTAACAGGTCAAGGTTCTCTTTTTCAGCTGCTGCGATGTTCCTTGCGTTTATTATTGTTGATAGAAATCTACTTTCTTCATCTATAACATTTCCACCACAGCAGATTGTCTTTCTTACTTCAGGAAGTTCAACTCCAAATACAGAAAAGACCCTTTTTATTACATCAAGCAAAACAAAATCAAGTCCCTGAAAACAGCAACCTCTATAAAAACCTATTCGCATTTACTATCTCCTTTCAGGAGTTTTTCTATCTTTTCATCTATTTTTCTTATCTTTTTAAAGTCTATATTTTCAATATCTCCATCCTTTATTAATGCCCGTACTATGAGGTCCCTTAATGCTAAAAAGCCATCGGGAAGGTGGGGGATTTCCCAGATTTTAACTCCGTGTTCTTTACAGAAATTGATAAATTCACGGACAGCTTTTTCATTATCATACACATCAAGAGGAAGATACAGCCTATTTATCTGTCCTGTTGCATAAACCCAGTTCAGGTAATGTGATAATTTACGTGCACCTGGAGTTTCTGTATAACCAGCTTTTATCGTTTCTTTTCTGATTTTTTGAATATCCTGTGCCGGTGCTATCTCTTTTGGACAGAAAGCTACGCACTTCTGACACTGGACGCATGACCAGATAGAGGCGTTAATGCTGGTTTCCAGTCTCTCTTTCTTTTTCTCATCTTTTTCTCTACTGTCCACTATGAATCTGTATGTTCTGACAAAAGCGAAAGGTCCTGCAAAAGGTGTATTTTCTTTTAACGTTTCACATACACTGCAACACGTAAGGCACAATATGCAATCGGTTTCTTTGCCGTACTTTTTCGCCTCTTCCCGAAGGACTTTAAATTCCTTATTTTTCGGTGGTTTTTTTTCTTCTAACCATAATTCAAATCTTTTAAGAACTTCTTGTTTTCCTTCTATATCTACTATTAAGTCTTTAATTATTTTGAATCCGTCAAGTGGTTCTATAATAAGTTTGTTTGAAGGACCTTTGTCAAGAATAGTCTTAACTTGAGTTCTACATGCGAGGACAGGGTGTCCGTTAACTTTCAATGCGCAAGAACCGCATATGCCGCTCCTGCAGAATGCTCTGAAAGATAGCGTTTCATCTAAATTTTCTTTAATATGAAATAGTAAATCCAGTATTGTTTGTCCTTTTTTGCAAGTTACGGTATATGTATCGTATCTGTGAATTTCATCCTGTTTTCTAAATACTTTAACCTTAATTGTTTTCATGAAAAACACCTCAATTTATTTCTTTTGACAGAGGTAAAAGGTTTTTTCTCCGAGTTTAAATTTTTTAACTGTTTCACCTTCTTTTTTTCCTTCGGATATAAAGTAGCTGTTTTTGGGGATATTCCCGTATTTTTTTAATGGAAGAGGTATTTGTCTTACCTTTTCTATGTAAAATCCGAGTTTTGTGTCCGGAGTTATTGTATAAAGAGGATTCTTTTTCGTAAGGTGTGCTATTTCCCGTGAAACTTTTCTATAATTAGGTCTTTTAAATTCACCTACCGATAGATAATAACTGCTGTAAAAACCTCTTATAATGAGAAGCGCGCAACCGACTATCAGAATAAAATTGGTTAAATCTATTCTTTTCATATAATAAAAATAGGTAAGATAAGATATTATAAGAAAAAATACAGTTGCGTTCAAAGCAATATCTGTTCTAAGCGTTAGCCATATTGTTCCGATTATTCCTATAAAAAGCAAGATATCCATTAGAAGTTGGATGGTTCCTACTCCTCTTTTAAAAGATACTTTCTTCTCAGATAGGATATATGCGAATAATATTGAGATGAAAGGAAAAATTGGAATTAAGTATCTAATTCGGGTGCCTGGGGAAAAAATATAAATAATCATGTTGCTTCCTATTATAAGAAGAATTTCTTTTAAAAACGGATGATTGAGTGCCTTTTTAATTTTTTCCTGTGTTTTATAACTTTCAAGTATCACTATAACTGACCATGGAACCAAAGCGTAGAATAGTTTTGGAAAAAATAGAATAATACCTGCTAATACTTTAATTATCGAATTTGCAATGGCAGTTCTGTTAGCTGATTCTTTCCAGAGAGTTATTATCGCTTTTTCCGGAGAGACAGCTAATATCCATAATGCAAAAGGTGTTATCCCTATTATTAGTCCTATGAAATGTGCAGGTGAAAAAAATTTTTTAAGCTCTTTTCTTATAAAAAGAATGGAGAAAGTCGATATTATGAAAAAAGCTGCTCCCGGAAGTCCTTTTGTTAGTAGAGACAAAGATGTGAAAAAATATCCGAATATCCATGCGAGAATCTCTTTTTTTTCACATGATAGGATATACCAAGTGGTTATTGATAGGAATACGAAAAATGTAAACAACATGTCCGGTTCACATTTTGTAGAGTATTCAATCAGCACAAGTCCTGTCGTTATAAAAATTATAGAAGAGAAAACAGCAACTTTTTCTTTTAGAAACTTTTTTGCAAACAGATATATTCCGGTACCTGTCAAAATAGTAGCAATAAGAGAGGGTAGTCTCATGGTGAATTCGCTAATCATTTTTGTGTTAAGAAATGAAAACAAAGTTATTATCCAGTTGTGCAAAGGAGGTTTTTTGAAGTACGGTTGCATTAGAACGGTGGGTTGAAAAAAATTATGGCGAAAGAGCATTTCAAGAGCGACTATTCCTCTACGGGGCTCTTCGTGTCGTAAAGTAAATAGCCACATATTGATAATTCCGGCTATAAAAAAAATAAGCATAAACAGTTTAAGGGTTTTTCCATCTATTTTAGGAATTTTTTTTAATGTTAGCGGAATTTTCCTTTTCATCTGTTATTACCTCTTTGAAAAACTTTTTTGGAATATACGGGGTTTCTCCTGCGGGATAGATTTCTATATCTATTATTTTACATTCGGGACACTTGAAATAACTTACCCAACACTCTTTATCTCCTACAATATCCTGAACTTCGCCGTTCTTATTTATATTTCTCGAGCTTATATATTCAAATTCACCTATGTTCCCGCAGTTGGAACATTTGAAAAGTTTCTTGAATTTCAATTCAAACCTCCATACATTTCACAGAGAAATTATATAACACATTGATATAATTTGGTCTGCTGAAAAATTCGTATCTAAAAATGGAGAGAAGAGATGACTGAAAAGCGGAAGATTTCTATAGTTGTTCCTCTTTATAATGAGGAGGAAAATGTTGAAGAGCTTTACTCGAGAGTGAAAGAAGTTCTTGAGAAATTTTCTAATGATTATGAAATAATTTTGGTTGACGATGGAAGCGCCGATAGAACTGTTGAAAAATTGGAAGAAATTGTAAAAAAAGACTCGACTGTTAAGGTTGTTGAGTTTGCAAGAAATTTTGGGCAAACTCCTGCAATGATGGCTGGAATGGATATCGCGTCGGGTGATGTGATTATTACAATGGATGGAGATCTTCAGAATGATCCTGTTGATATTCCCCGTCTGCTTGAAAAGATTGATGAAGGTTATGATGTTGTGAGTGGGTGGCGAAAAAACAGAAAAGATGCAACTATATCAAGGAAGATTCCGTCGAAAATTGCAAATTGGTTGATAGGTAAACTTACAGGGGTAAAGATTCATGATTACGGTTGCTCTTTGAAGGCTTATAGAGGTGATGTTATTAAAAAAGTTCGTTTATATGGGGAGATGCACAGGTTTATTCCTGCGGTGGTTTCTACGGTAACTTCTCCTAATAAGATAATAGAGATTCCGGTTGAACACCATCCTCGGAAATATGGTAAATCAAAGTATGGAATTTCAAGGACATTTAAAGTTATAGTTGACCTTTTCTATGTCTGGTTTGTCAAAAAATATATGCAGAAACCTATTCACTTTTTCGGAGGGATAGGACTTTTTCTTCTTTTTGTCGGGCTTGTTTCTTTTTTATATCTAATGGGAATAAAACTTTTGGGTAATCCCATAGGTGGCAGGCCACTGTTAATAATTTCTGTTATGTGTGTTATTTCAGGTCTTCAGATGCTTACAACAGGGATAATAAGTGAAATTTTAATGAGAATTTATTATGAATCTCAGGAGAAAAAACCGTATGTGATAAGGAGAGTTCTAAACGGTGAAGAAAAGTAATTTAGTAATATCGTTCTTTATTTTTGCTGTTTTTCTTTATGTGCTCTATAAATTTAATGTTTTTACACAACTTGCCTTAATGTTAAAGACAGTGGACTATTCTTTGGCTTCTCTGGCATTTTTAGTTTATTTGGTTGTTTATTTTCTTAGAGCTCTCAGATTAAAACTTTATATAGATGAGGTTTCTATTTGGAATATGTTTTCTGTAATAGGTGTTCACACTTTTTTCAACAATATAATGCCGTTTCGTTCAGGTGAAACCTCATTCCCGATAATATTGAAAAAACTTTTTAATATTGAAATGACAAAATCGTCTGTAGTCCTTTTAGGTGCACGAATTTTCGATCTTTTTTCTCTTTCATTTCTTTTTCTCTCTTCTCTTTTTTTCGTTTCTTTTTCTGACAGAAAATTGATATTTTTCCCTATAATAGCTGTACTAATAATGGGGGTTCTTCTGTTCCTTTCTTATAAAATACTTCACTTTTTTAAGGAAAAGATTCCTTTTTTTGAAAAGATTTTGCTAGTTTCCACTATGTTCGTAAAGATAGATAAGCTTGTTATGATGTTTCTTTTTTCAATTCTTATATGGAGTTTGAAATTTACAGCATTTATGTTGATTTTAAAAGCTGCTCATCTTGATATTGGATTTTTTAAGACTATTTTCGTTTCCACCTTTGCCGAGCTTACAACTGTTTTGCCTATTCATAGCTTTGGTGGGTTCGGAACTTTCGAGGCAGGAATGGTCGGCGGATTTTCTCTTATTGGTATAAATCCCGGAAAAGCTTTACCTTATGCTGTTTACTTTCATTCTCTTGTTTTATTTATTTCCGGTGTAATGGCTATTTGTGGGTGGTTATGGTTGTCTATTAAGAGAAAACCAAAGTAGTTGATTGTTAATATATTTTTTTTATAGAATAAAGTTGTGGGCGGTTTTTCTTTTAGTGGTATATCTCCGTTAATTAACATTTTTTATGGAGGAGAGATGAGAAAACGCTTAATTATTAGTTCTTTGGTGGCCCTTTCTTTTTTAGCCGGTTGTACGTCCGGAACAACAACATCTGTAAGAATAACACCCGGGAATATCAATAAAGTGGCCATGTATAGAGGGAAAAAGGCTCGTGTAGCTGTTTTAAGCTTTAAGTGTAAGGCTGCTAAATGTTCAGGACAGATAGGAAGTGGTATTTCCGAAATGCTTCAGGATGCTTTGATGCAGAGCGGGAGGTTTATAGTTCTTGAAAGAGGAGATGAGATTTCTGAAATTCAAAAAGAACAAAGTTTTGGTGTTCCCGTTGGTCCTGCCGGTGGCCCCTTTGAAAGGGCTGATATAGCTGTTACAGGAGCTATTGTGGCTTTTGAACCTGATGCCGGTGGTTTTGGAGTGGGAGTTGGTGGATTTCTTCCTAAAGTACCTCTTGTCGGAGGGGTAAAAATCGGAAAGAAGAATGCTTATGTTGCTGCAATAATTAAGCTTGTTGATGTCAGAACCGGGAGAATTTTAAGTTCGACGAGGGTTGAGGGGAAAGCATCAAGTTTTAGTGTTGGTGGTATTGGAGGAGGAATTTTCGGGATAGTTCCACTTGGTGGTGGTCTTGAAGAGTATAAAAATACTCCGATGGAAAAAGCCGTTATGGTTATGATAGACAATGCTGTAAAAGCGATATCTGCAAATGTTCCGGAAGATTATTATAGATATTCTTCAACCGGTAGGCCTGTGCCAGCTGCTACGATTTCTCAAACACAGCCGGCAGGTTCTGAAGTTAAACCTGAAACAACAATAGGAAAAGTGTTTAAAGAGGATTTTGAATCGTATGGTCTTGGTCAAATGATTCCTTTTGGTCCATGGCAGGGGAAAGATGTTAAGATTGTTCAGGTTGTGCAGAAGGATGGACGTATAGGGAAAGTTGCGGAGTTAATGGGTTCAGCTAAAATGTGTCTTGCTGGAAGATTATATAAAAATTTTGATATAAAGTTTGACCATACAGCCGGAGGATATAAAGGTGTAGGGATTGTATTTAGGGCTTCTGAAAATCCTCCTGCAGGTTATAAAGTAACTTTCTCAGGTAATCCT
>Ga0256840_1001504_pt1 | contig 21775 bp, 22 predicted proteins | sample 355202metaG_FD_185969 | JGI IMG/M metagenome (GOLD analysis project Ga0256840, IMG submission 185969) | Hydrothermal vent microbial communities from Mid Atlantic Ridge, Atlantic Ocean - 355-202 | ecosystem: Environmental > Aquatic > Marine > Hydrothermal vents | place: Atlantic Ocean: Mid...
TGTGAATAAGGGGAAATAATGAAAAAAATACTACTACTAATATTAATAACATTAACACTAAGTGCTGAAGTAAAAGTTGGTGATACAGTAAACAACTTTACATTGCCATATCTTTACGATACATCTAAAGTGGTCTCACTTAAAACAAATGCAGGAAAAGTTACTTTGGTGAACTTATGGGCTAGTTGGTGTAGTGGATGTAAAGAGGAGATGCCACACTTTGTTTCCCTTCAAAAGAAGTACAAAAAGAGTGAGTTTAGAATTATACTCTCAAGTGTAGATAAAAAGAAAAGCAAATCGATAAAATTTTTAAATAAAGTGGATAAAGATAAAACTCTTTTAGCACTGTATGATAAAGAAAAAATATTGCCAAAAGAGTATAGAGCTATGGGGATGCCATCCTCTTATTTATTGGATGAAAATTTAAAAATCATAAAGATATTTACAGGTAGCCTAGATGATGATGCTATGGGTGAGTTAGAATCCACAATAAACAAGTTACTAGGAAAATAATTATGACTAAGTTCATTTTATTGGTTTGTGTGCTTGTTTTTAGCGGGTGTTCAGATAAGCTTGTGCGTGTTATGCCTTATGAAAAAGAGTATTTTGCCCAGGATAAGATGAGCTACTCACCTTTGGCTGATAGGTCTGAGCAAGAGGGTCATGTGTTTTTGATTCGTGAAGCTAGTGCTGGTGGTGAGAGTGCTTTTCAAGGGGGATGTGGATGCAGATAAAATCATTTTTTTTATTTTTGGTTTCATTATTAGCTCTTAGTGTGAACTCTTTTGCTTCAGAACTTAAAGATAAAGTGAGTTTTGGTTTTAACACCTATAGCGATAACGGTGATGTTCAAGTTTATTCACCAACATTTGCACTCTTTAAAAAAGTGAGTAGTGAGTGGATGGTTGGAATTAAGATGCGAGTAGATGCTATTACGGCTGCAAGTATAAGTAATGGCTCAAACCCTACTACAGTAGATGCAGTTACCTCGGCTTCAAGTAGTGAAGATAGCATAAATGACAAAAGGTTTGCCCCAACAATGATGGCAACATATGAGAGTGGTGACGATGTTCTTACTTTTGGAGGATACTACTCTAGCGAGATTGATTATGAGGGTAAAGCTTTTTTTGTAACTTATGTGAGACAATTAAATGAGCAAAATACTGCTCTTAGTATAGGTATCTCACAATCAGCAGATAAATGGAAGCCTGTTTTTGATAGAAATCTTCCAAGAGATAACAGAGATGAGGGGAAAATTGATTTGTCAATAAGTCAACTTATCTCACCAATATTTTCTGTGCAGGCAGTTTATTCACATATGAGTAGTAAAGGTTTTTTATCTTCACCATATCATTATGTTTTACAAGATGATTTAGCTAAATTTGAAAATTATAAGTCTTCAAGAGAGGGAGATGCTTTTGCCGTTAGTGGTGTGTATATGATAAATGAAGAGTATGCAACAAACTTTTCATATAGATATTATACTGATGATTGGGGTATAGATTCACATACTGTTAATGGGGAGCTGTTAAAAGATTTTGCTTCAAACTTAACATCTGGAATAAGAGTAAGGTACTACACACAAACAAAATCTGATTTTTCAAAAGATGTAGGAACTTATACACTTGATGATGAGTATTTTGCAAGTGATTACCGCATGAGTGCATTTGATTCATATACTGTAGGTATTCCTCTTATTTATAGACCAGATAGTTATGATGATGTAAAAATTACGGCAAGTATTGATTTTTATCAAACGAGTGATAATGATTATATAAAGAACTGGTATAAAGAAAATAACTTACAAGCTATTTTTACTACATTTAATGTGGAGTATGGCTTTTAATGTCTTTTTTCCAAACAGCACTTAAAGCAACTGTTATGAGTACAGAGGTTTTAGTGCAATCAAATGTTTCAAAAAAAATACTTTTTGAGTGTTTAGATATTGCAAGGGCGTTTGAAGCAAAGTATTCAGCTTACAAAGAGGATTCATTACTAAATAAGATAAATAAAAATGCAGGTGTAAAAAGTGTGCAATGCGAAAAAGAGGAACTTTATATATTTGAGAAAGCTTTAGAGATAGCTAAACTCTCAAATGGAAAGTTTGATCCAACCATAGGTGTTTTAACTCAAGGAGCTTATGGGTTTGGATTGAAAAACAGTAAAATCCCATCAAAAGAAGAGTTAAAGAGAAAAAAAGAGCTTGTAGATTTTAGGTTTTTTAAGATGAATGATAAGTCTATTTATCTAAGTAAAAAAGGGATGAGGCTTGATCTTGGCGGAATCGGTAAAGGGTATGTAGCAGATATAATTATACAACATCTCATTGAGAGAGGTGCTACAAAGGCACTTGTTTCAGTTGGCGGAGAGATTTGTAGTTTTGGCAAAAATTATAACATAGCTATAAAAAATCCATTTTATGATAAAAATTTTGCTGTTATAAAGACATCTAAAGAACCCATATCTATCTCAACAAGTGGCGATTATGAGAGATTTATAGGTACTAAAGAGAATCATCATATACTTGATTCTAAAAGTGCTAAACCTAACCATTTCTATAGTAGTGTTACACTTATAAAAAATGGGATGGATGTAACTACCCTTGATGGAGCGGCAACGATTTTGTTTAACTCTCAAGCAGATGAGCTTCAAGAGGTGTCGAATAAGTTTGGTGTTGCAACAATCGCAATCACTTCACAAAAGAAAATTCTGTTTGAGAATTTTGAGAATTTAAATATAAAAAACATAGAGTTATACACATTAAACTAAGGAAAACAATTATGAAAAAAATATTTTTACTCCTATTTTCGAGTATTTTGCTTGTAGCAGCACCAAAATTTTTGATGCCAGATGAAGCTTTTATACCTGATGCTCAAATAGATAACGAGATGACCATAGAGGTTAACATCGAGTTAGCAAAAGATATGTATCTTTATGAAGATAGAGTTAGTTTTGAGATAAATGATAAAAGTGGCATAAGTGTAAAAGAGGTTCAAAAACCAAAAAGTTTTGATCATGGTGGTGATATGGTTTATACAACTTCACCAAAATTTATAATAACCTTGCAAAAAGATGCCGGAGTGAGTGGAACAAAAAATATAGCTTTTGAAGTTTTATATCAGGGATGCTCAGAGCAAGGATTGTGTTATGAGCCTCTTGATAAGACTTATAAGTTTGAAGTAGATAGTTCTAACCTATCATTATCAGGAAAAAATGTTACTATCGAAGTAGATGTTGCTACAGATACAAAAGAGTTATCTGAGACTGATTCTATTGCACAAGCTATAGGTTCTGGAAGTTTTATCTTAGTTGTTTTAACATTTTTAGGTTTTGGTCTTTTACTTGCCCTTACCCCATGTACATTCCCGATGATTCCAATAATATCTGGACTTATTATCTCTCACGGTGAGGGAATAACTACTAAAAAAGCATTTTTACTTTCAGTAGTGTATGTACTTGCCATGTCAGTTGCTTATACTATTGCAGGTGTTTTAGCAGGACTTTTTGGAGCTAATCTTCAAGCAGCTCTTCAAACACCATGGGTTATCTACTCTTTTGCAGGTATTTTTGTTGCACTTGCTATGAGCATGTTTGGTTTTTATCAACTTAAACTTCCAGACTCTATAGTTGCAAAAATGAGTAAGTCAAGAGATGGTACAGGTTACGCTGGTGTTGCTATTATGGGATTTTTATCAGCACTTATAGTTGGTCCATGTGTTGCAGCTCCACTAGCAGGTGCACTTGTTTACATAGGTCAAACAGGTGACGCAGTTCTGGGTGGTATGGCTTTATTTGCTATGAGTATAGGTATGGGTCTTCCATTAATTGCTGTTGGTGTGAGTGCTGGTAAGTTTATGCCTAAGCCTGGTGGCTGGATGAATTTAGTCACAGCAATTTTTGGTGTGATGATGCTAGGTGTTGCTATCTGGATGTTAGAGCGTGTAGTTGATGTTTATATAACTATGATTCTTTGGTCGATGTTGGGTATCAGTTTTGCAATCTACCTAGGTGCATTAGAAAAAGATATGCATATTTTCAAAAAAAGTGTAGCAGTTATAACACTTATATACTCTTTAGCACTCTTCATAGGTGCTTTAGGTGGATCAACAAGTATGCTAAAACCTTTAGAGTTTTTAAAACCTCAAGTTATATCTGCAAGTGTGAGTATAGCTGAGAAATCCCACGCGGAGTTTAAGAGAGTAACATCACTAAGTGAGTTAGATGCTATCCTCGCGGAGTCTAAGGGTAAAAAAATTATGTTAGATTTTTATGCTGATTGGTGTACCTCATGTAAAGAGCTTGAAGAGGTAACTTTTGCTGATGCCAGTGTAAAAGCTAAAATGAGCGAGCTTGTTTTAATCCAAGCAGATGTAACAGATAATACACAAGCACAAAAAGATTTAAGTAAAAAATACGGAGTGTTTGGTCCACCAGCTATGATATTTTTCGATACAGATGGCAAGGTGATGGGTTCAAAAACCATAGTAGGTTTTGTAGGTCCTCAAGAGTTTTTAAAACATCTAAATAAGATATAACTTATTTAGATGTTCTAGCTAACTGATATAATAATTATATCAGTTGTTTTAAAACCATCCCTTTTTTGTTGAGATATTCACTTTTTAAACATTTTTTTATGAAAAATAGCTCCTATTTGGATGTTTGACCATAATTAGCTCTCTACAAACAGCAAAAAAATTGCAATAGAATTTTTAACACATTTTACCAAGATATACGCTCATTAACCGCTTCTCAAACTTCTTTTTATAAAAAATTGGATAAAATAGCTCCAATAATGCCAATAAATGGCTATGGAGATGTCAATGGAAAATTACGGTGCTAGTAATATTAAAGTCCTCAAGGGTTTAGAAGCTGTTAGAAAGCGTCCAGGAATGTATATTGGTGATACTGGACATCGTGGTCTTCACCACTTAGTTTATGAAGTTATTGATAACTCTATTGATGAGGCGATGGCTGGTCACTGTGACACTATCAGTGTTACACTCACTAAAGAGGGGACTTGTAAAGTATCTGATAATGGTCGTGGTATCCCTACAGATATGCACCCTACAGAGGGGATGAGTGCGGCTACAGTTGTTTTAACAGTTTTACATGCTGGTGGTAAGTTCGATAAAGACACCTATAAAGTCTCTGGTGGACTTCATGGTGTTGGTGTTTCTGTTGTAAATGCACTCTCTAGTGATTTAAAAATGACTATTCACAGAGAAAAAGAGGTTTTTGAGCAAAACTTTAAATGTGGTATCCCACAAGAGGCGTTAGCGGTTGTTGGTAAAACTCGCAAAACGGGTACAACTATTGAGTTTGCACCAGACCCAAGTATTTTCACAGAAACCATAACTTTTGAATACGAATACCTTTCAAAAAGATTTAAAGAGCTAGCGTACTTAAATCCTTTTATCACTATCATCTTTAAGGATGAACGAACAAATGTAGAAGAGACTTACCACTTTGAGGGTGGTATCGCTCAGTATGTAACTGATATGAATAAAAAAAGTGTAATTGCTGATGTTTATTCATTTTCTGCAAAAATTGAAGATATAGAGTTTGACATCGCCCTTATGTATAACGATGCGTATGATGAAAAACTGGCATCTTTTGTAAATAATATCCGTACTCCAAATGGTGGAACACACGAAGCTGGATTTCGTGCAGGACTTACGCGTGTTGTATCAAACTATAACTCTAAAAATGGTGCAGCCAAAGAGAAAGATGTAAAAATATCTGGTGATGATGTCAAAGAGGGACTTATTGCAATTGTTTCATGTCGTGTTCCAGAACCTCAGTTTGAGGGTCAAACCAAAGGTAAACTCGGAAACACTTATGTAAGACCCTTAGTTCAAAAACAAACTTATGAGTTGCTTTCAAAATACTTTGAAGAGAATCCTATTCAGGCAAAAGCGATAGTTTCAAAAGCACTAATGGCTGCTCGTGGTCGTGAAGCTGCTAAAAAAGCTCGTGAACTTACTCGTCGCAAAGACAATATGTCCGTTGGAACACTTCCTGGAAAACTTGCTGATTGTCAAAGTAAAGATGCATCTATTTGTGAACTATATCTGGTGGAAGGGGATTCTGCGGGTGGTTCAGCGAAAATGGGTCGTGATAGAGTTTTTCAAGCGATTTTACCACTTAAGGGTAAGATTTTAAATGTTGAAAAAGCAAGACTGGAAAAAATTCTAAAATCTGATGAAATTACAAACATGATTACAGCTATGGGTTGTGGTATCGGAGAGGAGTACAATGAAGAGAAACTTCGCTACCATAAAGTTATCATCATGACCGATGCGGATGTTGATGGTTCTCATATCCAGACTTTACTGCTTACTTTCTTCTTCCGTCATTTTCGCGATATTGTAGAAAAAGGCTACCTATACCTAGCGCAACCGCCACTGTACCGCTATAAAAAAGGTAAAAAAGAGATTTACTTTAAAGATGACCGTCAAATGAATGACTTTTTAATTGACAACGGCATAGAATCTTTAGAGGCTCAAACTGTAGGGCATAACGATTTAGTAGCATTTTTCAAGATGGTTGACCACTATGCTGGTTCACTCGAAGCACTAGAGAGAAGATACGCTTTGGTTGATTTAATAAGACACTTTATAGAGAATCCTGATCTAATATCTTTAGATACAAAGAGTTTATTTGCAAAAATTGAAGAGTTTTTAACATCTATAGAGAACAATATTTTAACAAAAACTATCAATGAAGAGACAAATGAGATTCATATTTTTGTGCAAACAAAGGGTGGGATGGAAGAGCTTCTTATCAATGATGACCTTTTCACTGCTCCACACTTTACTGAGGCAAATTTTGTTTTTAGGAAGATACAGGAGTGGGACTTAAATTTTGAGAACGACATATTAGAGGAATTGAACAATATCAAAGAGTATGCTAAAAAAGGTGCTTATATCCAACGCTATAAAGGTCTTGGTGAGATGAATCCTGATCAACTTTGGGAAACAACCATGACACCTGAAAATCGTGTTTTACTTCAGGTAACGATTGAAGATGCTGAAGTTGCATCGGATGCATTTACTCTCTTTATGGGCGATGAAGTTGAACCTCGCCGTAACTACATCGAAACGCATGCAAAAGATGTTAAACACTTGGATGTTTAACGCTATCTATGCTACTACCAGAAAAAAGAGAGAGGGCATACCGTTTTAGACTAGCACTTAGAATGGGGCTTCCCATCTTTGCTCTTGCTCTTGCATTACTTTCAAACAGGCTTATCACTAGTTATGATAGTTTAGAATTATCTTTTTATATAGAAGTCATTTTACTCTTTACATTTAGTATCTATTTTATATTTTATATGATTTTCAACAGTTTTGATGAGAGGATAACGGAGCTTGTATCTAAAACTTTTACAAGAGAGTATTTGTACAAATATTTAAAAAAAGAGATGCAAAACAATAAAAACTATACTTTAATACTCATTAGTATTGATAATCTGCATGATATTAATGCCCGCTTTGGGATAAGTAATGGAGATAAGGTTCTTTATAGGGTTGTTTCTTGGATAGAAGAGTATTTTAAAGACAAAGGGATAGAAAATTTTCCAATAGGTCATGTAAAGGGGGGTGATTTTATTATCGGGCTTCGGGGAAACTGCAGTGAACATAACACCACTTTGGAGCTTATGCTTTTAAAGATGAGCGAATTTAAAGTAGATGATATTGAGGTTAAACTCTCTGGTGCTATGTCAGACACATCATTTTCAGACAATCTTAATTTTATAATAGAAAATCTATTTGAACTTCAAGAGGAAAAAAAAAGTATAAATTTAGTTCCAAAACAAGATGAAATTAACCCAAACCAACTTGAATTTTTTGTCATTAATGCGATTAAAAAAAGAACATTTATAATCATGACTCAAGATGTAGTTGAAGATGAAAATATTGTTATAAAAGAGTGTTTTGTAAAACTAAAAACACCAGACGGGAAGATATTACATCCAAAAAGTTATGTAAAGGTTATCAATAGACTTGGACTCATGCTTGAGTATGATGTAATGATTTTTCAAAAAAGCATAGAGTGTAACAAAACAGATAATAAGCTGTTTGCTATATCAGTATCTCCAAGTTCATTAAGAAATCAAACCTTTTTAACTAAGGCAAAAGAGATTGTAAGTAATAACTCTTTAGCCAAAAATAGGGTTATGCTTATCCTTGCTGAAGCGGAGTACTATTCACATATTGACAGGTATAATTCTATACTAAAATCACTCCGAAATATGGGAATACTTATCGCTATTGATAAACTCGGTTCACTCAATGCAAGCTTTTTATACCTCAGAGAACTAGATATAGATGCTGTTAGGTTTGACCAAATGTACACCAAAAAGTTAAGCAATCAAAAATATAGAAGTGTTATTGAGGGATTTAACTTAATGGCTCACAGCAATGGGGTGAAAACATGGGTGAGGATGATTGAAGATGAAGAGCATAAGCTACTAGCCAAAAATGTAGGGGCTGATTATTTGCAAGGCAAACATATAGCACCATTAGAAAAAATTTACGAAAGTTGAGAAACGAGGATATGATAATGAAATACGGTGAAAAAATTGTTAATGAGTTTGATGTAGAAAAAGATTTAGAAATTTGGCCAAATGAGCATGAAAGAGAGTATCTTATCAAGATGACCCTGCCGGAGTTCTCTTGCCTTTGCCCAAGAAGCGGCTATCCCGATTATGCTACTATTTATTTAGAATATACGCCAGATGAGTGGGTTGTTGAATTAAAAGCGATAAAACTCTACATAAACTCTTTTCGTGAAAGACATGTGAGTCATGAAAATTCTGCAAATGAGATATATGAGGTTTTAGAGAGAAAGCTCAAACCAAAATATATGAAAATTATTGCTGATTATAATCCAAGAGGGAATGTACATACTATCATAGAGATTGATAGCTCTAAAATGAAAGGATAGAGATGTTTTCAAAGATACTCGGTAGAGCAAAAAATGCAGACAACCCTTCAGAGATAGCAACAAAAATCTCTAAAATGAGTTTAAGTGATATGATCTCGTATATAAAAGGTAAAACTGATGATACAAAGGTTGATGAGGAGGGGGTAACTGCTGTTATGACTAGACTACTCAGTAAAGATGAAAACTCAAATTACTATATCAAACCTGATGACATGGACTCAAAGCTAAAAAAAGCTTTTGAGTTGGTTATTTTAATATCTAAAAATAAAAAAATAACAGTACGGGCAGTTGAGTTAATACAAGAGTTTACAATAACCTATGAAGAGATAATCAAGAAGTATGATTATGATCATAAACAGATTTATGGTTCAAGACTTAGCGATGCACTTAGTAATTCCGCACAATTAGTTAATGATATTGCAGATATTAACAATAAAATGGCTGTTATAAAATAAGCTCTCTCTTTATCCAAACAAGTGCCTCTTCGTGCGTTTTAAATTTCCCCTTAAGTTGAGCATCGTATGCCATTTCTAAAATTATTTTAAACTCTTTAGAGGGGGTCAATCCACAATTAATAAGATCCTCCCCTCTTAACATTGAAGGAATTTTTTTATCTAAAATATGAAGTTTTTTTGCTAGTTTTTTTGCATCTTTTAGCAAGGCTAAGTTTTGAGAGCTATTTCTGTGGATAACACCTAAAAAGATAAAAAGTAAATTTAGCTCTATTGTGCTTGCAAGTTTTGACAAAGTGTATCTATCTAAAGTATCTGTTTGAACCTCTTTGTTTGTTACTAAATTTATAACAAGCTGTATAAAGTTTTTATCGTTTGTGAATCTATTGAGAAAGCTTTCTACTTTTTTGAGATCCTCAATAAAAAAAGAGATTGCTGCAAACATCAATATGAGATCTGTTGTGTCCTTGCCAGTTTTTACTTTTGCCATCGCATCAAGAGTAGATAATAATTCTGCATATAACCCTTTTTTGTCAATACTTTTGAGCTCTAAAAAATGCTCTATAATATCTAGTGCTTTTATAAGTTTAAACCCTATTGAAGGTTGAGAGGATTGTAGTAATAGTTTTTGAAACTCTAAAAAGATACGCTCTTTACTTATCTCATTTAAGAGGTTTTTATCCATCATATTTATAATCATAGATTCTAACTCTTCGTCTGGATTCAAATTAAATCTAGCACAAAACTGTACAGCTCTAAGTGCCCTTAATGGATCATCTGTAAATGTATTTGTGGATGTGGCTCGTAAAGTTTTAGATTTTAAATCATCTATGCCATGAAAGGGGTCTAGTAATTTTTTGTTAACAACATCATAACCTATAGAGTTGATTGTAAAGTCTCTCCTTTTGGTTGCATTGTAGAAATCAATATTTTCTTTCACCTCTATCTCGAAGCCTTTATGCCCTTGAGAGATTTTACTCTCAACTCTTGGTAGAGTAAAATCTAATTCCAGTTCGTAGTATTGTAGTTTACAAACACCAAAGCTTTTGCCTACACTATTGACACTTCCAAACTCTTTTAAAAGAGTTTCTAATTTTTCATACGATGGTATGTTATATACTTCAATATCTATATCTTTAGAGTTAATTTCCAAAAGATAATCACGAATATACCCACCAATGATGATAGGAATAACTCCACATTTTTGCATTTTATCAAAGATAATATCTAATTTATTTGGATAAGCAATCATTTATCTCCAATTACTTTGATTATAGAACCTGTTTAATAAAAACTATTTATTATATTTAATTTGGCTAATATAATATAAATAGTTTTTTAATACATATACTTTATAACATATTACTTAAAAAGATTGTTTAATTAAAAGTATTTTGTTGCTTTTACATGAATGTAACACATTTTTTGGTATAATCGCGAAAATTTTTATCCAAGTTTCGTAAATCATTAGAGACTTAAAAGGAAACCCACTAATGCAAAAGATTAGAAATATTGCAGTTATTGCACACGTTGACCACGGTAAAACAACTTTGGTTGATGGACTACTAGAACAGTCTGGTACATTCGCCTCTCATGAACAACATGATGAAAGAGCAATGGATTCAAACGACTTAGAAAAAGAGCGTGGAATAACGATTCTTTCTAAAAACACAGCTATCCGCTACAAGGATCATAAAATTAATATTATCGATACTCCGGGTCACGCTGACTTTGGTGGAGAGGTTGAGCGTGTTTTGAAGATGGTAGATGGTGTTTTAGTGTTAGTTGATGCCTATGAGGGAGTTATGCCTCAAACTAAGTTTGTTGTGAAGAAGATGCTTGCACTTGGTAAAAAACCGATTGTTGTTATCAATAAAATAGATAAAGACTCTGCTGATCCAGATAGAGTTGTTGATGAGATGTTTGACCTGTTTGCAGATATGGGTGCAACAGATGATCAACAAGATTTTCCTGTTATCTATGCAGCTGCACGGAATGGTATAGCAAAATTAGATATGGATGATCCTGATGGAAATTTTGAGTGTATTTTTGATGCAATCATTAATGATGTTCCAGAGCCAGAAGGTGATGCAGATAACCACCTTCAAGCACAAGTGTTTACACTTGATTATGATAACTATGTTGGTAAAATTGGAATAAGCCGTATCTTTAATGGTACAGTTAAAAAGGGCGATAACATCATGCTTGCAAAAGCAGATGGCGAGATGGTTAAGGGTAAAATCTCTAAACTCATTGGTTTCCATGGCCTTAACCGTATGGAGATAGATCAAGCTGAAGCGGGTGACATTGTAGCATTTGCTGGTATGGAGACTGTTGATGTTGGAGATACTATTTGTGATGCTAGTAATCCTGTAGCACTCGATCCTATGCATATTGAAGAACCAACACTAACAGTTGTGTTTGCAGTAAATGACTCTCCTCTTGCTGGTAAAGAGGGTAAACATGTAACATCTAACAAACTTCGTGAGCGTTTAGAGTCTGAAATGGTAACAAATGTTGCAATGAGATTAGAAACAGTTGGTGAGGGTAAATTTAAAGTGTCTGGTCGTGGTGAGCTTCAAATTACTATTTTAGCTGAGAACATGCGTCGTGAAGATTTTGAGTTCTCTATCTCCCGTCCAGAAGTTATCGTTAAAGAGATTGAGGGTGTTAAATGTGAGCCATATGAGCATTTAGTTATTGATGTTCCTGAAGATTTATCTGGTGGTGTTATCGAGCGTCTTGGTAAAAGAAAAGCTGAGATGAAATCAATGCTTCCAATGGGTCAAGGTTTCCAAAGAATTGAGTTTGAAATTCCAGCTCGTGCCTTAATCGGTTTCCGTGGTCAGTTTTTAACAGACACTAAAGGTGAGGGTGTAATGAATCACTCATTTTTAGAGTTCCGTCCATATAGTGGTGGTGTTGAATCAAGAAGTTATGGTGCACTTATCTCTATGACTTCAGGTTCAACTTTAGCATTTTCATTATTTTCTATCCAAGATCGTGGTGTTCTTTTTATCGGCGTTCAAACTGAAGTATATGAGGGGATGATTATTGGTGAGCATTCTCGTTCAAACGATTTAGTAGTGAATCCTATTAAAGGAAAAGCACAATCGAATGTCCGTTCATCTGGTGCTGATGAAGCTATCAAACTTGTTCCATTTAGAGATATGTCACTAGAGCGTGCTTTAGAGTGGATTGAAGATGATGAGCTTCTTGAAGTTACCCCTAAAGCTGTTCGTATCCGTAAAAAATTCTTAACAGAAAATGAAAGAAAAAGAGAATCTCGTAAGTCTCCTAAATAGTCTTTTGCATAGGTCTTAAACCTATGCAAGCAGATAAATTTCTAAACCTATCGGAAGAGATCTCCTACTTAATCTTTATCGTGGAGTATTTGGTCCAATATTTTAAATACATTATCACTTCCATCTTCCATCTCTTTAAATGCAGCAACTAAAGCATCTAAATCGACATCTTTTTGAACCATCAAATCAAAAACTTTATGAGTACCGTTATGCACTGTGGCATGTGGAGCTTCTAGGTTTGAATAATGCGGAGTTTTTGAAAAACTTGCATGCCCATTACCCTCATAGTACCATTTACCTAAGCGACAGTTATGATGATCTACAAATTTAAACTGCTCCTCTTTTGTAAGGGCTGAATAGTAAGTATTTACTTTCCATAAAATATGGTCAAGTTTAGCTAATGACATAAATATACGGTCTGCAGTAAAGCCCATAGTATGAAATGAGTCTTTCATCTCATGTGAATCATGTGCTAAGCTTTCGTTTAACTCAGAAATAAGAGCGTTAGAATCACCAATTCCTGATTGAATCTCACTAAACTGCTCAGACATACTATCAACATCCTGTTTCATTGATTGTAAAGATATATTTATCTCACTGACTGCCTTATCGGTTCTATCTGCAAGTTTTCTTACTTCATCAGCAACCACAGCAAAACCACGACCATGTTCGCCAGCACGAGCTGCTTCAATAGCAGCATTAAGAGCAAGAAGATTTGTTTGGTCAGAGATATCTTTTATAAGTGTTAAAATGCTTGTTATATCGTTTGTTCTCTCAGAGAGACCATGAACTGCACCGATAGAGCTTTGAGAAAGTGCATTTAAGCTATCAAGGGTAGTTGCAATTTTGCTTGTCTTTTTAGTAATTCCTTCTATGCTGTTAACCAAGCAATCAGCCTTTTGCAAACTTTCCTTAGAGTTAGCAATTGATGCAGCAAGATTCTCTTGAATAAGCATGATGTTTGCTTTAAGGTTTTGGTTTTGCATCTCCATGAGAGCATCAGCCGTACTATTTTGTACAGTCGATGTTTTAAGTGCTAACTCAGTTTCAAGTTCTGAAATACGGCTATTTAAATTTATATTGTTTGCCGACAAAATTTCATTTTCTTGCTGCAATTTGTTCATCTTAGCTAAATCTGCACTAGAAGATCCAAATAAACCCATAATTACCCCTTTCATTATAAATAATTATCTATTATTTTTAGATAATAACGAATAAGATATAAAAGGGAGATAAAAGTTGAGTAATTGTGATATATTTTTGATTTAGGACTTATAATTATAAAATTTTCATAGTGCTTGCTACTTTTTAAAAAAATTTACTATTCTTTTTTCAAGCCAATACTGCGGATTTAAAAAAGTTCCACCAATAAACCCAACATGTCCACCATGTGGATAGATTTCTAATCTTACATTTGCTGATAGTTCATCTGTCTTTGGCAAGACTTCAGGAGTCATAAACGGGTCATCCAATGAATGTATAACAAGTGTGTTAGTTGTTATAGCATTTAAGTACTGTTTTGAACTCGATTTTGCATAATAATCAGTCGCAGATTTAAAGCCATGAATAGGGGCAGTATATATAGCATCAAACTCCCAAAAACTTACAAGATTTTGAACCCCATTTTCATCTATCCCTATTAAAGATTTCATATCATGTTGTTTATATTTTTTTTTCAAAGATATTTTGAGATTTTTCATCAGATGTCTTTGATAAAATAAAGAAAATCCACTGTTCATTGTGTCTGCGCAAATATCTAATTGCATAGGAGCAGATACTGAAATAGCCGCTTGAAATGGAGAATCATCTTTTAATTCACCAAGTAATTTTAAAAGCATATTGCCCCCGAGAGAAAAACCAACGGCAAACAGGGGTGCATTTGTAAAGCTTTGCTTGAGGTGCTGTATCCACTCTAGTGCATCGTTTGTGTCTCCACTATGGTATGACCTCGGTAAGCGATTCATCTCCTCCGAACATCCTCTAAAATGCATCAAAACAGTTGCAAAACCATTGTGAGCAAGTGTATCCATAAGACCTTGGATGTAGGGCGATTTATACGAACCTGTTAGCCCGTGAAAAAGAGTGACGATTGGTACTTTGTCATTTTGATTAGGTTTGTTATGCCAGTAACAATCAACAAAATCACCATCTTTAAGCTCAAATCTTTGAATATCCATCTTGATAGGATTTACTTTTCTAAAAAAAGATGAGTAGAGCGTCTGTGCATGTCTATTTTTTAATCCAAATGCTGGTTTAAACTGATGAGTTGTTTTTTTATCCATATAACATCTTAGCACTTTATGGAAAATATATATTGAGATGGATATAATCATACACTTAAAAATTTGGAGTCACCCCATGAATAGAAAAAAAATATATAATCCTGAGTCGATAGAAAATGTAAATGATAGAAAAGTTTTTGGTGGTGATCCAACAGGCATATTTGAATTAAATAACATAAAGTATCAATGGGCATATAATCTTTGGGAAGTGATGCTAAACAACACTTGGTTCCCAAAAGAGGTGGATATGACTCGGGATGTGAATGATTATAAAAATCTTACTGAAGCTGAAAAAACAGCTTACGACAAAGCACTTTCCCAGCTTATATTTATGGATTCATTGCAAACAAACAACCTTATAGATAATGTGAATCCATATGTAACTTCTCCAGAGATTAACCTTATTTTAGTAAGACAAAGTTTTGAGGAGGCATTGCACTCTCAGTCTTATGCTGTTATGGTTGATAGTATCTCAACAAATTCGGAAGAGATTTATGACCTTTGGCGTCGTGACATGATGCTAAAGGGTAAAAATGATGCTATTTTTCGTACCTATGATGAACTAAATAAAAATCCAACCGAGCATAACTTTGTAAAAGCGTGTTTTGCAAATCAAATTTTAGAGGGTATCTATTTTTATAGTGGATTTACTTACATATACACTCTAGCTCGTTCAGGTAAGATGTTAGGTTCAGCACAAATGATTAGGTTTATTCAAAGAGATGAAGTAACACACCTTGTACTTTTTCAAAATCTTATAAATACGCTAAGAAAAGAGAGACCAGATCTTTTTACAGATAAATTAAAAGCAGAAGTTATAGAGATGTTTAAAGAGGCTGTAAAACTTGAATCAGATTGGGGCAAGTACATCACTCAGGGTCAAATTTTAGGTCTTACAGATGAGATAGTTGAGCAATATATCAAATACCTTGCAGACGATAGATTAAGTTCCGTAGGATTTGAGAAACTTTATAATGTAGAAAATCCAATCAAATGGGTGGATGATTTTGCAAAATTTAATGACCAAAAAACCAACTTTTTTGAGGGAACTGTTACTAACTACTCAAAGGGAAGTTTGAATTTTGATGATGATTTTTAAAAAATGAAAGAGCATAAACTCTGTTCTCTTTTATTTGAGACAACACCCAACTATAATGATAACTTACAAACATTACTAACACTCATAGATGAAACTTCTGAAAACTCACTTATAGTTGCTCCTGAGGTTTGTTTAACTGCATATGATTATGATAACTTTGAAGCTGTGCTAGATTTTGCAGAGATTGCAAATGAAGCGATTAAAAAAGCTTCTCACAACAAAATAATAATACTAACAATAATTGAGAGAAGAGATGGCAAGATTTTTAACTTTGCTAAAATTTTTCATAATGGTGCAGTGGTTTATGAGAGAGCCAAAGCGAGACTATTCCGTTTTGGCGATGAACATAAGTATATGAGCGAAGGCAGTGATGAAGATATAAAAATCGTTGAAGTTGATGGGATAAAAATAGCGATTTTTATATGTTTTGAATTACGCTTTAAAGAGTTATGGCAAAAATCCGAAGGTGCGGATGTTATAGCGGTTCCATCATACTGGGGAGTTTTACGCACGGAGCATTTTAAGGCTATAACACAAACACTTGCTATAATAAATCAATGTTTCGTAGTTGCAAGTGATTCTAAAGATGCAGAGTGTACAAAGATGAGTGGCATTATAAACCCTCAGGGTGAGGTGATAAGAAACGGGAATAGGTCTTGCTTAGAGGCAAGTTACGATAAAAAACAAATTGCTATGATGCGAAAATATATGGATGTAGGAATTGGATAGAATAACAGCTACAAAAACAGCCCGTTTAGCAGAGGAATGTCACCAGAAATTTTCTTTGAGTGATGCAGTAAAAGGTGCGATAGCTTCTACTAATAGAGAACTTTTTGTACCAACTGGCTTTAAACATAATGCTTACAAACTGGATGCCCTGCCTATGGGTTCTTCTCAGTGGATAAGTTCCCCCTTGACAGTGGCTAAAATGACAGAGTATCTTGAACCAAAGGGTGCTGATAGGGTTTTAGAGGTTGGATGTGGTAGTGGCTATCAAGCAGCAGTGCTTTCACACATTTTTCGAGGTGTTTTTACTATAGAGAGAATTGAGTCTTTGATGATAGAAGCGAAAAATCGTTTTAGAGAGCTTGGGATTCACAACATCCATACAAGAACTGATGATGGACAAAATGGTTGGATTCAGTACGCTCCGTATGATAGGATTCTTTTTTCTGCAACAGCAAAAGAGATACCTCAAAAACTTTTTGATCAACTTCGTGATGGTGGAATTTTAGTAGCGCCTATGCAAAAAGGCTCTAAGCAGATAATAACGCAGTTTAAAAAGAGTGGCAATTCAATTCAAAAAACTGAACTAGAGAGTTGTGATTTTGTGCCAATATTAGATGGGGTGCAGAAGTAGGTCTAAGCTTATTGTTGTAAAATAACACTAGTTAATATTATGGAGTGGTAGATGGAAAATGTGTATGGTATAGAGTATTCAAAACCAGAGGTTGTTCTTCTTCAAGATACGGGGATTGGTGTTGCTGAGACTGCAGCAAGAACTTGTTATGACTCTTTTGAAAACTCTGAAAATAAGATTATAAAAGATATACAAAACACTTTGCCTGATGACAATATGTGCAGTGAGCTAAACTCCATAGATGAATCAAATCTGCTAGACGATTTAGCTTGGACATATTTCCATCATTCTATTTTGGAACATGCAAACTTAAGCTTTTTGATTCGTGGAACCTCAAGGGGTGTACTTCAAGAACATGCTCGTCACCGCATCCAAGCGATAAGTGTAAGAAGTACCCGCTACACAATGAGCTCAATAATCAATGCTTTTGTTACCTCAAAACATGGTGGCAATAAAGAGTATTTTATCGACAAAATTTTGAGTTTTGATATGTTTGTCACCTCAGATGTAGAGTATAACAAAATTGAAATTGGGGCAATATACGATAAGTTAAATTATCAGTTTAGTGTTGTTGATGATTTTTACTCTATCGCTGTAGCAAAGAGCTCCATCCCTTTTTTAAAAAGTTTTGATGGGGATGTGGATGTTCTTTTTGATGCACTTGAAGCTGGTAAAAAAAAGAGAAATGTAGGGGATGCTTTTAAGCATATAGTGAGTGATAATGTAAAAGTAGATATGGTGGTTACTTTTAACTTAAGAAGTTTAAAAAATTATTTCAACTTAAGAGACAGTGGTGCAGCATATTTTCAGATACGCTGGTTAGCACAAGAGATGATGCGGGTAACACCAAGTAAATATTTAGATTTAATTGTAAAAAAGAGATAAAAGAGGTTTTGATGTATAAGTTGTTATTGGTAAGCGTATTTCTTTTTAGTGGTTGTTCTTACTTTTCATTTAACGCCACTATGTGCAATGAGATAGCTTCAGACCCTCATGCAACAGTGCCTGAGGAGTGTAAAATATATGATGAACAAAAAGCTACAGAAGCATTTGACAAAACTGATGAAAAACCAACTGAGATAAGTGAGATAATAGAATTCAATAATGTACTAGAAAAAAATACAACAACGCAAAGTAAAAATAGTGACCTTATAGAGTTTAACAAAGAGTAGATTTGAATTCAATACAAGCAATTTTTATAAATATCCTTATCCCTTTTGCAATAGCATTCATCTTTAGTCTTATTGTTTACAATGGGGCAAAGGTACCAAGCTTTTTATTTAATATTGTGCCATATCTTTTTTATGCACTTAGCATCTTGATAGTATGGGTATCATGGCATTTTAATCGTAACAGATTTATCTTTGTTATTCTGCCTCTTATCTTGATTCATCTTGGTTTTGAGTATCTAAGTGCTGCTAAGGCGACACAGCTTTTTTTATATGCGTCGGTTGTGTATCCCATCCATCTATTGATATTTTTGGTTTTAAAAGAGCGTGGACTTTTTTCCACTTGGGGACTTTTAAAAATAGGATTTATGCTCTTAGAGATACTTGGATTTTTTTATTTGCTTAACTATCCCAATCCAGCTATCGAAAGCTTTATGGATATAAAAATATTTGCAATTTCTACTTATCCCTTAAAAGATATATCGGTGGTAGTTGGCTTTTTGGTTATGTTTATCATCTCTGCTTTGGTGCTTTTTAACAGATACCTTATTTACAACAGCACTTTTTTGCTCATACTTATTTCATTTTATGGTGGGTTTTACTTTTTAAAAACACCATATGCTCTGGATATTGCTTTTTTAACAATAGGGGTGATGATTTTTATCCTTTTGATTCGAGAAACATATAGACTTGCATTTTATGATGAGCTTACATCTATGCCTGGGAGACGGGCTCTTATAGAAGATATGGCAAAATTAGGTAGAAAATACTCTCTCGCAATGGTAGATATAGACTTTTTCAAAAAGTTCAATGATACTTACGGGCATGACACTGGAGATGAAGTATTAAAGATGGTTGCATCAAAACTTTTAGCAGTTAGCGGTGGTGGAAAAGCTTACAGGTATGGTGGAGAGGAGTTTACGATTTTGTTTCCATCTAAAGATGTAAATGAGTCATTTGTCCATGTGGATATATTAAGGCAAAACATTGCAGACACACCATTTACAGTACGAAATAAAAAAAAGACTAAAAAGATTTTTATCAACATATCCTCAGGCATAGTGCAAAACAGCTCAAAAGACAAAGACCCTTTTTCAGTTATGAAAAGAGCAGATAACGCACTTTACAAGGCAAAAGATGCAGGAAGAAACAAGGTTATAAAAGCTTAACCCGTTATAATTGCAAAAATATATAAAGTTTAGGAGATACTATGAGTTGTGAACTTTGTGGTAGTGAAGAAAATTTAAGTGACTTTTTAATTAGTGGTGCTAATCAAGAAGGAAGTGTAATTTTATGTGAAAACTGTAAAACACAAATAGAGAGTGGTGACTTAGATGAGAACCATTTTAACTGCTTAAATGATTCTATGTGGAGCGAGAAACCAGCTGTAAAAGTTTTAACATACAGACTTTTAAATACTCTTGGTCGTCAAGATTTACTAGACATAATCTATCTTGAAGAGAGTGAAAGAGAATGGGCGGAGGCTGGTATTTCTAACGAAGAGCTCCTTGTTTATAAAGATGCAAACGGTGTGACACTTCAAGCTGGAGATACAGTTGTAATCACTAAAGACTTAGATGTTAAGGGAACTGGCTTTACTGCGAAACGAGGTACTGCTGTGAGAAATATAGGTCTTGTGGCGAACGATGCTGAGCATATTGAGGGTCGTGTGAATGGGGTGAAGATTCATATCCTTACGAAATATTTGAAAAAGTCATAATGCTCTCACATGATAGATTTTACAAAATAGATAAGGATTTTAGAAATCCTTATGCTCGAGATAGAGATAGAATTATCCACTCTGGAAGTTTTAGAAAACTCGAATACAAAACACAGGTTTTTTTAAACCAAGAGGGTGATTTCTTCCGTACTCGTCTTACTCATTCCATAGAAGTTTCTCAAATTGCTCGTTCTATAACTTCTCACTTAGGTCTCAATGAATCTTTAGCAGAAGCGATAGCTCTTGCCCACGACTTAGGACATACCCCTTTTGGTCATGTTGGTGGAGATACTCTGGATATTTGCCTTAAGGAAGAGGGGCATGCAAATGGATTTGAGCATAATTTTCAAAGCTTTCGAGTTGTTTCGCAGTTAGAGAAAAGATATAAAGGTTTTGATGGATTAAATCTTACCTTCGCTACATTAGAGGGGATTTTAAAACACTCATACCCCTATAGAAAGAGTTTTTTGCCCGCTGACATCCATGAGCAGTTTAACCTCGAGACACACCCAAGCATAGAAGCTATGGTAGTGGACAGAGCAGATGAGATAGCATATATGAGTCATGATATTGATGATGGGATAAACTCTGGTCTTATCAGCTTTGATGACTTAAAATCAAGTGAACTGATACAAGAGGTTTTACAAAAAGTCGCAGAGGAGGGGATAAGCCAAGAGGAGGATGAGATGTTTCGTTACCGTTTTAGTTCACATCTTATCAATCATCTCGTATATTCTCTTTTGGAATATTCAAAAGACAAGATACAAACAGGCGAGGTTTTAAGTGCAACTCTTGACTCTAAAGAGGAGATTGCGATTGGGTTTGAACCAGAATTAGAGACAAAAATTAAAAAGCTAAAAAAGATACTTTTTACTACATTGTATCAACATAAAAAGATAGTTATAAAAATGTACGCTGGAAAACAAGCTATAAAAGGTTTATATAAAGGGCTTATGGAGGAGCAAAAAATGCTACCAAAGTTTTACTATAAACAACTTTCTACGAGAGAGAAACACAGAGTAGTTGCGGACTATATCGCTTCTATGAGTGATAGACATGCGCTTAGTTTTTATAACGAAATGTATGGGAAATTATAGCTATATAATTTTCTATATAACAAACTATATAGTAAAAAAAGAGAGATTTTTGAGGAAATTTAGTAAATGAAACACAAGCCTAAAGGCTTATGTTTACAGGCGTGATTCGTAGCGTCTCATCATATAAAGACGCTTAAGCATTTTCTTGCGAGCTGAAATTTTGAACTTCTTACGCTTTTCAGTTTCAGTTTCATGGAAACGACGAGCACGAGCTTCAGTAACAATTAAGTTACGGTCAGTCTGCTTCTTGAAACGACGGTAAGATGCATCAAAGTTATCATCATGGCGTAGTACAATACCTGGCATAATCACATCACCCACTTTCTTTTAAATTTTTTTGAA
>Ga0256840_1001505_pt1 | contig 21772 bp, 19 predicted proteins | sample 355202metaG_FD_185969 | JGI IMG/M metagenome (GOLD analysis project Ga0256840, IMG submission 185969) | Hydrothermal vent microbial communities from Mid Atlantic Ridge, Atlantic Ocean - 355-202 | ecosystem: Environmental > Aquatic > Marine > Hydrothermal vents | place: Atlantic Ocean: Mid...
AAATAGTTTGTTGAGTAATGCGATTCTTTGAGAAATCGAGTAATAGATCCTGAAATCTTATTGAAAGAGTATTAAATCGTTGTGGATCAACACTAAATAAACGTCTGACATGAATATCTTTTATTTTTTTAGTATAATGTTCCAATAGCTTTTGATAGGCAGGAAGTTCTGTGAAAGAAGGCTGTTTATTATTGTTGTTGCACATTTTTATAATACTCACTTGTAACCATTTTTTTATCCCCTATGATCTTCTTATTCTAGTACTCTATCAAACCAATATTGATAGAGTACTAGTATTTAATTATAAAGCAATATTAAAATTATCGCTTATATATTCAGCCTTATTGACTTGGGGTATAGTATATATAGTTTCCTCCTAGGCATCTAAACAGACGATAAGTGGTATATTTCATTAATGGCAAATCCTCCATTTAAATTCTTTAATAAAAACTCACTCGGACGAGATTTTGTTGTGGGAGACTTACATGGTATGTTTTCGGTTCTGGAAAGTTTGCTAGAGAGGCTTGATTTTGATCCTCGAGTAGATCGTGTTTTTTCTGTGGGAGACTTGATAGATCGAGGTCCTGAATCTTATCGAGTATTAGAGTTTTTGGATAAACCTTGGTTTTTCTCTATTAAGGGAAACCACGAATCAATGCTGATTAATGCTAGAAAGGATAAATCTATCTACCGTAGCTGGACAAAGCACAACGGTGGAGCATGGTGGGAAAGCATTGATTCTGCTACCCAGGATGAAATATATCAACGCTTGAAACAATTGCCTCTTGTTTTTGAGATTACCTGTAATACTGGTAATATAGGGGTTGCTCACGCAGATGTTCCTGTGGGAATTTCTTGGGAAGAAATTATTCAAAATATTTATTCTGATGAAGAAATACAGAATTATATTATGTGGTCACGCAACCGTTATAAATATATCCAGTTAACTAAAGAAACTATTGCAGTTGATGGTATTGATCTTGTAGTTATGGGGCATACACCTATTGCTAAGCCATTGCATATTGAAAATCTCTTTTATATTGATACTGGAGCTGCATATGTTGATAATGAAGAGCTAGGCTATTTAACGCTTTTGCAAATACATCCCACTATTGAATTGCATCAGTATCCTGAGCCATTGAACTAAGTGTGTGAGTGCTGATACAATACCCATCCCCCCCTTTTTTTATACTTTTTATTAAGGTGTTTGTATAAGGAGTAATGTAAGGGATGACGTAATTCTAAGAACAAATAAGGATAGATAAGGATAATAATGACTATGAGCTGGTTTGAAAAATTAATTCCTTCACGAATTCGCACTGATGCGACAACTCTTAAGAAGAAATCTATCCCTGAAGGGCTTTGGCATAAATGTCCTGCCTGTAGTGCTGTTTTATATCGTGCTGATCTTGAAAGAAACCTCGAAGTTTGTCCAAAATGTAATCATCATGAAAGATTAGGTGGTCGTAAACGTCTTGATATTTTTCTTGATAAAGAGGGTCGAGAAGAAATTGCTGAAACTATTGCTCCTATTGATATACTCAAATTTAAAGATACCAAAAAATATATCGACCGTATTAAAGCGTCTCAAAAAACCACTGATGAAAAAGATGCACTCATCGTCATACAAGGCAAGGTTCATGGTGTGCCTTTAGTTGCGGCAGCTTTTGATTTCCGCTTTATGGGTGGCTCAATGGGGTCTGTTGTTGGAGAACGGTTTGTGCAAGGTGTGAATGCTTGTCTTCATGCCAAAGTCCCCTATGTGGTTTTTTCGGCCAGTGGTGGCGCAAGAATGCAAGAGGCTCTTTTCTCCCTCATGCAAATGGCTAAAACCAGTGCTGCTCTCACTAAGCTATCAGAAGCTGGCTTGCCCTTTATCTCTGTATTAACCGACCCAACTATGGGCGGCGTTTCCGCTAGTTTTGCTATGCTGGGAGATACTATTATTGCAGAACCTAAGGCATTAATTGGTTTTGCTGGGCCGCGTGTTATTGAACAAACGGTTGGTGAGAAACTTCCCGAAGGATTTCAGCGTAGTGAGTTTTTGATTGAAAAAGGTGCTATAGATCGAATCATTTCACGCCATAAACTACGTCGTGAGATTGCCGATATGCTTTGTATTCTCACCCACAGACCACGCCCACAAAATATGGAAAAAGCCGATGAGATTCCTAAGCCACAACCTATAAAAGACACAGACGAAAAGGTCGATGACGATAAATTGGCTGGAGATAAAATACAAAGCAGTGATGATAAAAAATAGTCTAGGAGGCTGTCTGAGAACTCGGATTGAAACGAAAATTCCAGAAATATTATAAGGTGAGCTAATCAAAAGAGGCGAATAGTTGTTCTATTTAACGAATTTGATAAGCTCAGATTATGATGTTTATGGGATTTGCAGTCAATTCTTAGTTCTCGGACAGCCTCCTAGGGGTCAGAAAATAAAGAAATAATAATAAACCCATCCCCCCTGTTTTTTGCATTTTTTATAAACCGTAGACATAGACATAGATATAGAAATAATAAGTGAAAAACACTTTAGATGACTGGCTTCGCTGGCAAGAAACCCTGCATTCGTCCGAGATTGATTTAGGGCTTGATCGCATAAGGCAAGTAGCAACAAGACTTGAGCTTCTTTCTCCATCATTTCCTATTATTACCGTTGCTGGTACAAATGGAAAAGGCTCATCTGTTGCTATGCTGGATGCTATTTATAGAGCGCAGGGTTTCAATACAGGTAATTATACGTCTCCCCATTTGATTGATTATAATGAGCGCATCAAACTTGCGGGTAAAAATGCTTCGGATCGAATTATTATCGATGCTTTTCAGCAAATAGATCAGGCAAGGGCAGGGGTCAGCTTGAGTTATTTTGAGTTTGGCACTCTGGCAGCTATGCTAATTTTTCATCAAAAAAATGTTGATGTTGCGATCCTCGAAGTCGGTCTTGGTGGGCGGCTTGATGCTGCAAATTTGTGGGATGCTTCGCTCGCCATAATTACCAGTATCGATATTGATCATATTGATTGGTTGGGTGATGACAGAGAAAAAATAGCCATTGAAAAATCTGGTATTATGCGCAAAGAAATTCCTGTTATCAGTGGTGATCCAGAACCACCTAACTCAATTAAAACAGAAGCTAATCGTATTGGTGCAAGCTTGCTTCAATTCAATCAAGATTTTTTTTATAAAAAACTTAATAACTCAACTTTAGAATTGGCAAGTGAAAAAGAAAAAAGGGAAGGAAGAGAAATAAAAGAAAATGAATGGCTGTGGGAAAATAAAAATAAAAAATATCAACTTCCTTTTCCATCATTGGCAGGAGAGTTTCAATTAAATAATGCCTCTACAGTTATAGCAGGTATTGAATCTCTGCAAGCTACTCTTAAAGTATCACATAATGCAATAAAACAGGGGCTTATAGAGGCGAGTGCAGCGGGTCGCCTGCAAATCCTCAGGCAATCACCCGAATGGCTAGTTGATGTTGCACATAACCCTCATGCCGCTAAAGAGTTGGCAAAGCATTTAAAAAAGCATCCTGTTGCAGGCAAAACCTATGCTTTATTTTCCATGTTAAAGGATAAGGATATTTCTCAGGTTGTCACCATTCTTAATCCATATATTGATGAATGGCATATAATAGAGCTTGATGGTTCGCGGGGTTTAACAATAGATGAACTAAAGTCATGCCTCAGCGACTTACAGCTTAGCGGTAGTGTTTTCCCTTATGAAAATATTGCAGAGGCTTGTCGGGTTTTAAAAAACATCGGTAAATTGAAAGATAGGGTAGTCGCTTTTGGTTCTTTTCTGGTAGTATCTGCTGTGACTAACAATTGTAACTTATAGGGAAGAAAATATTATGGATAATGCAATGGTAAAACGCGGGATCGGCGCAGTTGTTCTAGCGATAATTGCAGCTTTATTACTTGGCTACTTACTAAAAGATAAAAGTCGAGAAAGACAGGATGTCGTTGAAATGAGCCTTCCAGGTACGGTAAGTGACAAAATACCAAGCCTTTCTGATGCGGCAGAAAACACTGGCTCGGCTCTTGCTGATGGTGCAAGCAATCTTGCCGAGAATACTGCTGATGGTATTAAAAATGCAGGGGCGACAGTCGTTGCAGCCGCCGCTGGTGCAGGGGCTGTTGCAACAGCAGCTGCCAACAAAGCCGCTGATACTGCCGCAACTACTGCGGGTCAAGCTGTAGCTTCTACAGCAACCGCTACGGGTAATTTGGCTAGACCTGGGTTTTCTATTCGACCTGCTGCACCCAATGAACAACGCGAAATTGTTGATCCGAATGCTGGCTCAGCGACTGCTTCAGCAAGTTCTAATAAGAGAAGTACTACTGCAAACACTAATTCTCAAAGATCAGCTTCAAATAAACCTCAAAACAAGGCTCAAAACAAAAAAGTTGTCGCAAGTTCATCTGGTGCAGCTAAAGAAGCGTATAGACCACGCTTAATCAAAGAAAGAAAAACTCGAATAGTATCTTCTTCACAAGGTTCAAGACAAGCTTCAAATCAAAATTCAAGGCCCGCTCCACGAGCAATAACTCCAGCTAAAAGAAATCAAGCTAAAAGAAATCAAGCTAAAAGAACCCAAGCTAAGCCTGCGGCAACAAGCACTGTAAGTAAAGGAGGCTATGCAATTCAGTTAATGGCTACCGCCAGTGAATCACGCGCAAAAAAATTAGCTAAAACAATGAAAAATGAAGGCTACCATTCCTATATTACGAGAACAACACGCAATAACAAAGTCCTCTTTCGCGTTCGCGTTCGTGCAGGTGCAAGTCGAGATAGTGCGTTAGCTTCCCAAAAGAAAATGAAGCGTCGTTATCAGAAAAACTTTTTTGTACAGAATAGCCTTGTTGTATCTAATTAATCAGATAAAAAGATAGAGGATAGGTCGTATGGATTTTAATTACATCGATATTGCTATCGCTGTCATTATACTGATTACTGCACTCATTGGTTTTATGAGGGGTTTGGTCTGGATGGCGATTTTTCTCGCCACCTGGGCTACTGCCATCCTTCTGGCAATTAAATATAAAGATAGTCTAGCGACTGAATTACCTGTTAAATTAGGTAGTGAATTAATGCAAACAGGTTTAGCAGCATTACTTATTTTCTTAGGTGTATTGATGGTAGGGGCCTTTATCAATTACTTAATGAATAAAATAATTACAGCCATAGGTCTTGGTGCTTTTGACCGCATTCTAGGAGCAGGTTTAGGTGTTATTTTAGGTGGTTTTGCCATTACATTATTGATTATGTTATTGAGCATTACCGAATTACCAAGGCAGGAGATGTGGATGCAATCGAAGTTTATTCCAAGGTTTCAAGAAGCAGCAGAATATATCAGAACACTTGTGCCAGAAGATGTGAATAAACTTATTGATGAGAGTCTTGAAACTGATTCTCCTGCTATTTCAAATACTGGAGCTACTATCGTTCCTTCAAATAAGAAGTAAGGATTTATTAAAGAGAATCTAGTCAAGTTGATTAGAGTTTAGAGAAGAAAAATCTGTCGCTATTTTTCATGAGGTGAGTCGTAATAGTCATTCTATTGCGTCGATCTTCATGGAAAATACCGGTAGATTTGGCAAGCTAAAAATAATTTAACTTGACCAGGGGTTCCTTGGCTTCCCGAGCTAATGTAGAATTTTATCCCCGATTGAAAACGATGAGTACGGGTTAATGGATGAGTTATATACTACATTATCCCATAGTTTTGGGAAGTTATTGAGTTTTTGTTTCTAAGGTCATTTTTCGGAAAATAATCCATGTGTGGAATAATTGGTATTGTTAGTCATACTCCTGTAAATCAAGAAATATATGATGGTCTTTTAGTTTTGCAGCATCGTGGTCAAGATGCTGCAGGCATGGTGACTAGTGATGGAAAACGACTTTATATACGTCGTAAAAACGGACTAGTTGCTGATGTCTTTCATGAAAAGAGTATGCGCAACTTAGTGGGTAATATGGGGGTTGGTCATCTACGCTACCCGACGGCCGGCTCTTCTTCAAACTCGGAAGCACAGCCATTTTATGTGAACTCTCCCTATGGTATTTCACTTGCACATAATGGTAATTTGACTAATGCAGATGCATTAAAAAAAGAGCTTTATAAGCAAGATAGGAGGCATATAAATACCTCCTCCGATTCTGAAGTTTTACTCAATATCTTTGCTCAAGAATTACAACGCTACAAAGCCTATCGTGCACATCCTGAAGAAATTTTTGCGGCCGTATCTGGTGTGCATAAACGCTGTATTGGTGCCTATGCCGTTGTTGCAATGATTACCCGTGACGGAATTGTTGGATTTCGTGATCCAAATGGTATTCGACCCCTTGTCTACGGGAAAAGAGAAACAGAGCTTGGCACGGATTATATGATTGCATCTGAAAGTGTGGCCTTAGTTACTCAAGGTTATAAAATCATTCGTGATATTAAACCTGGAGAAGCTATCTTTATCACTAATGATGGTAAGGTTCATACTAAGCAGTGTGCTGATAATCCTCGCTATAATTCTTGTATTTTTGAATATGTTTATTTTGCTCGTCCTGATTCTATTATTGACAATGTCTTTGTGCATAAAGCGCGAATGCGTATGGGGCATAACCTTGCAGAGAAGGTAAAACGGGTGTGGTCTGATCATGATATTGATGTTGTTATACCTATCCCAGATACTAGCCGTACGTCTGCTTTAGAAATGGCAATCGCCTTGGGCGTTCCCTATCGTGAGGGCTATATTAAAAATCGCTATATCGCTCGTACTTTTATTATGCCGGGACAAAAACAGCGAAAAAAATCCGTTCGTCGCAAATTAAATCCCTTAGATATTGAATTTAAAGGGAAAAATGTCATGTTAGTTGATGATTCAATTGTGCGGGGAACTACTTCACGTGAAATTGTTCAAATGGCAAGAGACTCAGGAGCTAACAAGGTTTACTTTGCGTCTGCATCGCCAGCTATTCGTTACCCAAATATTTATGGTATTGATATGCCAGCTGCCAATGAACTAATCGCTCACAATAGAAGCGAAGAAGAAGTTGCCAAAGAAATTGGAGCTGATCGTCTGATTTATCAGGATATACAAGATCTACTTGATTCAATTACAGTAGGTAATGCAGATTTAAAACAGTTTGATTGCTCTGTCTTTGATGGGAGCTATATTACAGGCGAAGAAGAAAGTTATTTTACTGAACTAGAGGCAAGGCGTAATGATATCAAAAAACAGAAAAATGAAGACATGGTTGCTATTGATATGTCTGACAGTGATTAGCCCTGTATTGGTGTCAGTGATTAACGCTGAAACAAATATTCCAAATATCAGTGCTTTTCAATCAATTGTTAAAGATTTACAACAGCGCTTTCCTAAATCTCCTCAAAATCCATTGATTGTTATTTCAGCTAGTGAGCAAAGGCTTTTTCTAATAAAAGATAGTAGGGTGGTTGTATCTCACTTAATCTCAACAGCCGAAGCAGGCTTAGGGAGTCGCAAAGGAAGTAATAAAACCCCACTTGGGGTGCATCGTGTTAGCCAAAAATTTGGTAAAGATGCAAAAGCAGGGACGATATTTAAAGCCCGTAAAAATACACGTAGAATCGCGAAAATACTGACTGAACCTGGTAAACGTAGCAATGCTGATAATGTTACCTCACGCATACTTTGGTTAAGCGGAATGGAGGCAGGTATCAACAAAGGTGGCAATGTCGATTCTCATGCGCGCTATATTTATATTCATGGTACTGATGAAGAGGGGAGACTTGGAAAACCAGCTTCGCATGGTTGTATTCGTATGAAAAATCAAGCTGTAATTAAACTATTTGAACAAGTACCCGTAGGCACTTTAGTTGATATTATTGAGTAGTCTATAATATTACATTGGTTTGATAGATGCAGAACAAGTTTGTAGATACCCACCCCCCCTTTTTTTTACATTTTTATAATACAGAGAACCACAGAGTCTTTAACGAAACCCTGATCAAGTCCAATTATTTTTAGCTTGCCAAATCTGCCAATATTTTCCTTAATCAAGCTTTATTTTCCTCATTTTTATTGCCACAGCACCTACAGGTAAAAAATAAAATTTATGAAATCTGCTATTTTATTATTCTTATTCTTGGTTTCAAGCATGACTTACGCAAAAAAAATTGATCTATTTATAATGGCAGGGCAATCTAATATGCAAGGATGGCGCAGTAATGCTGCTAATTACCCAGCCGATCCAAGGCATATAGATGAGGCAATACCTTTTTATTTTGAGGCGCTTGATTACAGTTCATCTCATAAAAAATGGCAAACACTCTCACCTCAGGCTGGACATTTCAGGGCAGGGCATTTTGGTCCTGAAGTGACTTTTTCTCGTGCTGCATTTAATAGGCACTTAAACCCTGCAATCTTCAAATATAGCTCAGGCGGAAGTAGCATAAAATACCATTGGAAAGCCCCTGGGCATCATGGTATGTATGATGATATGGTCGCTAATTTAAAACGAGCTATCAATCAACTAGAAAAACAAGGTGATACTGTTATTCCTCGCGCTATTATTTGGATTCAAGGCGAAAGTGATGCCGCAAATGACACATTAGCGAATGAATACTACATACATTTAAAAAGAATGTTGCACCATTTAAGAACCAATGTTCTACATATCCCCAAACTTCCCGTGATACTTAGTGTAGATGAGCAACACCCTCAAGTTAAATTGCATCCACAAGTCGTTGACGCCCAAATAAGACTTTCAATGGAAGATTCAAGTATTTCATTCGTTAGTATGCTTGGGTTGGAAAAATCAGATACAACACACTTAACCGCACGCGGCACTATTCTTCAAGGAAAGCAAATTTTCAAGGCTTACAATAGCCTTTAACTGTCGATAGAGTCCTATAGTCCTATGGGATGCCAGTTGTCTAATATTCCTTTCTTCAATATGGTTAGTGCAATAAAATAAGAGGCAAAATAATAATAATAATAAATTTTTGGGAATAAAAATGAAACTAATCAATAAATCTATATTTCGCGCTAGGTTCTTACCTACACTGTTCATTGCTGTTACACCTGTTTTAATGATGCCAGTAAGTGCTGATTTGCCAAAACCATTTAATTACAATAGTAAATCAGCTAATGCAACCTATGTTGATAATACAGCTGATGCGGGTAATGGTGTCACCAATCCATACTATTTTGGAGGGACTATCGGCCCGGCAGAGGGTTCGAGTTATTGTTCGGGAGCATCTAACTGTGAAGATAAAGATAGTGCTTGGAAACTTTTTGGTGGTTATAGATTTACCGATAGGCTTAGCGCGGAAGGTTCATATATTGTCTTGGGTGACCTCCATAAGAACGGTGAGAACTCTGATGTCTCTGTAGTTGCAGCCCACGGTGTAGCATCAATGCCACTAACCGAAAAATTTGATGTGTTTGGTAAGTTAGGTGTTATGCGTTGGAGTAGTAATAATACAGATGGAAGTCAGGATGGTTTTGGTGTAGCTTATGGTGTCGGTACTAAAATGCACATGAGTGAAACTACAAGTTTACGTGCAGAATGGGAAAAATATCCAGGAATAGAAACTTCTTCTTCTGAAGATACTGATATTGATATGTTAAGCGTTGGCGTGGAGTTGTCTACGTTCTAAGAGTTTATCCGAAAACAGGGATTGAAATGAAAATATCAATCCCTGTTTTCGAACGGTCTCATGACTATGATTCGGGGCGCATGTGGGGAAATAATATGACATCACGAATAGAAGGCGCATCAGTGAGTAACATCACCAGACGATCAACTCCAATGCCTTCACCTGCTGTGGGTGGCATTCCGTATTCAAGAGCACGAATATAATCGGCATCATAGTGCATGGCTTCATCATCACCTGCGTCTTTTTCGGCAACTTGCTTTTTGAATCGTTCTGCTTGGTCTTCGGCATCATTTAATTCAGAGAAACCATTGCCAATTTCACGCCCACCTATAAATAGCTCAAAACGGTCTGTAATAAAATCATTATCATCATTGCGGCGTGCCAGTGGGGATACCTCAGCAGGGTATTCTGTGATAAAGGTTGGATTTAGTAACTTTTTCTCGACTAACTCATCGAAAATCTCCATTTGGATTTTTCCTAAACCCCAATAGTCCTCAACGTGAATAGTAAGTTTCTCAGCTAGTGCTTTAGCACTATCAAAGTCGCTGATCTGTTCTAGAGTAATACCGTCAGTGTATTTTAGAATGGAGTCTTTTACAGAGATACGCTCGAATGGTTTGCCAAAATCAAAAGTTTCACCCTGATAGGTGACTTCGGTTGTACCTAAAACATCAACTGCTAAACCTCTGAATAGCTCTTCGGTCAAATCCATTAGATCATTAAAATCAGCATAAGCCATATAGAATTCAATCATAGTAAATTCAGGATTATGGCGTGTTGATAATCCTTCATTTCTGAAATTTCGATTGATCTCAAAGACACGTTCAAAGCCACCGACTACTAATCGTTTTAAGTAAAGCTCAGGTGCGATACGCATAAACATATCAATATCTAGTGCATTGTGATGGGTTTCAAATGGACGTGCTGAAGCTCCACCTGGTATCACTTGCAACATGGGGGTTTCAACTTCCATGAAATCACGTGATTCAAAGAAATTGCGAATATAGCTTACAATTTTAGAGCGCATTTTAAAGGTTTTGCGGGACTCATCGCTCATAATCAAGTCAAGATAGCGCTGTCGATAACGCAACTCTTGATCACTTAATCCATGGAATTTTTCAGGTAGTGGGCGTAATGATTTGGTTAAAAGCTGAATTTTATCTGCTTTTATCGAAAGTTCGCCTTTATTGGTTTTAAATAAAACACCTTCAACGCCCATAATGTCGCCAATATCCCAGCCTTTGAATGAGTCGTAAAGTTCTTCGCCAAGCATATTCTTTTGTACGTAAATCTGGATGCGACCCGACATATCAGAGACTGTGGAAAAACTCGCCTTACCCATTATACGTTTCAACATCATGCGACCAGCGACACTGACACGTATTTCATTCTCTTCAAACCAAGGCTTGTCCTTGTCAATATATTGCTGTTGTAAGTCTTCTGCGTAAAACTCACGTTTGAAAGTATTAGGAAAGGCAACGCCTGCTTCGCGTAATTCACCTAATTTTTTACGACGTAGCGTGATTAACTGGTTTTCATCTAGCTCTGTTGTGGATGATGTTGAATTTTCTTCGCTCATTAACTTACTATCTCTTAGTGCATAGGGCTGATGAGTCCATTTGAAACAAAAATTCTGCGTTATAGTTTCGGATGCTATGAAATCATCAGTTTTATTTGTGGGATGCTGGGGATATTAGAGTTCAGAGATTGAATAAATTAAGGAATTTAACCCACCATTTTTTATCCAGCTTTAATACTATCAAATCATTGCATAGAATGATTATGCCTTGTCTGAGAGTATTTAATGCTGAAATAAAAGCTCTGTGTTAAGTTCCGTGTATTATTCCAATCCTTAGCTCTTAGCGGTGCAATCATACATTGAATATGAAAAGATGATAATACCCATCCCCCCTGTTTTTTGCATATTTTATTGCATTCATGATTTTTAAAAAGAAGTTTGATATATGCCAAATAGGATACTTTAAAAGCTGTTTTGTAGTGATACCATGTGTAGTTCTGTAGTTCTAGTGCTTCATCAAGCCAAACATATTGGGGTTCTAGAGATAATAACCCTTATAGAATAATGGGAAATTATTGGTAGCAGTTATCGTTAGTATTTTTATCTGTAAGAAGCTTGTTTAATTCAGTTCATTTTCATATATTTGCATAAACATTAAAAATACTAATTGATATAAATAAATAAAGTGCAGATTTTTGTTTGATAATAAACCATACTAATGCTAATGTTTTCAATAAATCTTATTTCTAGTATTGATAATCATTATCATTTTTGGATATTTTTTGAGTCACTAACAGGTAGGAACCTTTACAATGATTACGACCAATCCTTTCGCGCAGTTGAATGCGCAATCCCCCGATATATTTACCCCAGGAGTAATGCAAACCTATATTGTATTGATGATTCTTTTTGTCATCGCTGGAACATTGTTTGATGTATGGCATAAGAAAAGTGCAAAATACTTTTCCATGAATACTGAAAAAGGTAAGAAAAATGCTAAGCGTGAAGTAAATAGCGCTGAAAGAAAAGATATGATGGTTAAAACTGTTACTAGTGAAGTACTAACGTCATCAGAATTTTCTAATCCAAAGCGTCGTCTATCTCACTTGTTGACCATGTATGGTTTTATTATCTTTGTTGCTACAACAGCCATAATGATTTTTGCTTATCCAACTATTGCAGATGGTACGCCAGCAATTCTGCCCCTTTTATGGCATTTAGGTGCTTTGATGCTTTGTGGGGGAGGCTATTGGTTCTGGTTTGCTATTCGTGTTGATGTTGCTGCTGAAGGTAAGCCTTGGTATAAAATAGCACCTCGTGCTGATATGTTTATCCTTTCATTGTTAGCAACCTGTACATTTGCTCTACTTTGGTCATTTACTAGCGGTATGGGTATATTCTTAATATTGTTTGTTGCTTCAGCTACATTCTTATTTAGTACTGTGATCTGGTCTAAATTCGCACACATGTTCTTCAAACCAGCTGCTGCTTTTGAAAAGAGAGTTATACAGGCTGACGGCAGTAATGAAGGACTCCCTGGTGACTTTGACTTGAGTAGCAAAGAAGTTCACGAAAAATTCCCTGATATTCCTACATACATGGGAGATACACCTGCTGATATGGGTCCAGGCATTAGGCGTGAACCTGCTCGCCATTATTAAGTAATAGCTAATAAATAAGTAATAGCTAAAACTGTTTTTTAAGAATTTATTTAAGAGGATTTATTATGCCTACGTTTGTAAAAATGACCCGCTGTGATGGTTGTGGCGAGTGTGTAGATATCTGTCCATCAGACATCATGCATATCGATAAAACTATTCGTCGTGCCTACAATATTGAACCCAATATGTGTTGGGAATGTTACTCCTGTGTTAAGGCTTGTCCGCACCATGCTATTGATGTGCGTGGTTATGCAGACTTTACACCATTAGGAAGCTCCGTTCGTGTACACCGTGATGAAGAAAAAGGTGTTATCGCATGGAGAATTATTTTCCGTAATGGCAAGAAAGACATGGAATTACTTGCACCAATTACAACTAAGCCATGGGGAACTGGAATTCCTGATCTTAATTCGGTTACAGAGCCAAGTGATGAGATGCGTAATAGTAATCTGCTTTACAATGAACCAAAGTATATTCGTATGGATGAAGAAGGATTGCATACGCTTGAGACTAATAAATTAGTCATGAAAGAAGGAGTGTACCACTAATGGCTTATAAGACAATTGTAGAAGATAATATAGATGTACTTGTAGCTGGTGCTGGTCTAGGTGGCACAGGTGCTGCTTTTGAAGCAAGGTACTGGGGCAAAGATAAGAAAATTATTATTGCTGAGAAAGCAAATATTGATCGTTCAGGTGCGGTAGCACAGGGACTTTACGCGATTAACTGTTACATGGGAACGCGTTTTGGCGAGAATAACCCGGAAGATCATGTACGTTATGCGCGTATGGATCTCATGGGTATGGTTCGTGAAGATTTACTATTTGATATGGCTCGCCACGTTGATTCGGCTGTTCACCAGTTTGAAGAGTGGGGAATGCCAATCATGAAGAACCAAGAAACTGGTGCTTATCTTCGTGAAGGTCGTTGGCAGATTATGATTCATGGTGAATCTTATAAGCCTATGGTTGCTGAAGCGGCTAAAAAATCAGCTGATAAAGTATTTAACCGTATCTGTGTGACACATCTACTTATGGATGAATCACAAGAGAATCGTGTTGCTGGTGCAGTAGGTTTTAATGTGCGTACAGGTGACTATCACGTATTTAAATCAAAGACAGTTATTGTTGGTGCTGGTGGAGCATCGAATATCTATAAGCCACGTTCAGTAGGTGAAGGCGCAGGTCGTGTTTGGTATGCACCATGGTCTTCTGGTTCTGCTTATGGTCTTATGATCGAAGCGGGCGCAAAGATGACTCAGATGGAAAACAAAATCGTACTTGCTCGTTTTAAAGACGGTTATGGTCCAGTTGGCGCATACTTCCTACATCTTAAGACTTATACTCAAAACTGTAATGGTGAAGAGTATGAATCAAAATGGTTCCCAGAGTTATCTAAAATGGTTGGTAAAGAGTATTTAGATACTGAAAATCAGCATTTCTCTCATAAGCCAATTCCAACTTGTTTGCGTAATCACGCATTTATCAATGAAGTTAATGCGGGTCGTGGTCCGATTCACATGGTTACTATGGAAGCCTTCCAAGATCCACATCTTGAAGAAATTGGATGGCATAACTTCTTGGGTATGACAGTTGGTCAAGCAGTACTTTGGGCATCAAATGATGTTGATCCTAAGCACGAAAACCCTGAATTAACTACGTCAGAGCCTTATGTAATGGGTTCTCATGCTACAGGTTGTGGTGCTTGGTGTTCTGGTCCTGAAGATCTTTCTCCGAAAGAATACTTCTGGGGTTATAACCGTATGACGACTGTACATGGCCTATTCGGTTGTGGTGATGCTGTTGGTGGTACTCCACATGCATTCTCATCAGGTTCATTTACAGAAGGTCGTTTGGCTGCAAAAGCAGCTGTTCAATATATCAATGATGGTAAAGCAGATGGTATTACTGTAACAGAATCACAAATTGATAAACGTCGTGAAGAAATTTATAAGCCACTTGAGACTTATCGCGTTTACCGTAATCATATTACAGCTGGTTCAGTTAACCCATACTACATCAACCCAAGACAGGGCTTAGATCGTCTACAAAAGATGATGGATGAGTATTGTGGTGGTGTTACTGTTAGCTATATGACTAATTCAAAATTGCTACATATTGGTCTTAAAAAGCTAGGAACTCTTGCAGAGGACTGGAAAAATAGTATTGCTGCGGAAGATATTCATGAGTTGCTTCGTGCATGGGAACTTAAACATCGTATATTGGCATCAGAATCAGTAATGCAGCATACTTTGTTCCGTGACGAAACTCGTTGGCCTGGTTATTATTATCGTGGTGATTACATGAAGCTTGATGATAAGAACTGGCATGTATTAACTGTTTCACATCGTGACCCAGCAACAGGTAAGTACACAATGGAAAAAGCTCCGCTTTATCATTTGATTGGTGAAGATGAGAAAAAATAAAGGCTAGTAATAACTCGTATTAATTAATTCATTAAAACTGATGAATTATTAATTTTGAGTACCTCTAGTTAAAAAGACCAGCAAATAATTGCTGGTCTTTTTTTATCTGGCTTAAATAGTTTTCAACGATCAGTACTCCAGCAAGTCAATATCGATGGAGTGCTGGATTATGCTACGCTAACTCAATCTACACTATAATAGTGAGTTCACTTGAGTGGGGCTTAAAAGACAAGTAAGATAGCGTTTTTTCAAGCTTCTTAATACTTTTCCTTCCTGAAAAGTAAACTAATACTGGAATTATTATGAATATTATCGACTTAAGCGATGAAGATATATTAAAAGTCGCCAATCCTTATTGGGATGATCTGGTTAAATACTCCAATAACAAAAATTTTGGTGCATTTACTAGACATTTTTCACACGATATGAAACTTGCAGCCAATGAAGTGGAAATTGGTAAACAATTTGCTAAAAGTGACTTAACGAAAAACCTTAAAAAAGATAGAGAATACCTCGGCATGATTCGCCGTGGTGAGCATGTTACTGTTCTCTTCAAGCAAACAAATGAGAAAAAGGCTGGAGAATGGTTAGGGCGACTAGTCTTGGGTTTTGAGCAAGATGAAATAAAAATATTTGGCGCTACTCTTTTTTAATTAGAATTTTTTCTACTAAACTATGACAGAAATAATACAAAGAGATAAGTTAGTCGAGCTAACTTATAAAACAATCGATAAAAAATCAGGTGAAGTTCTGACATTTATTGAATACCCAATCGCCTATGTGCAGGGTGCAAGCTCAGTTTTATCATTTGAAGTAACCGATGAACTAGAAGGAAAAGCGGTAGGAGATGTTATTGAAGTACCTATTGATTGTAATCTTCTATATGGGCCAAGAGATGAAAACTTGGTTTTTACTGATCGTATCGAAAACGTCCCTGAAGAATATCGAGAAATAGGCATGACGATTACGATGGAAAATGAAAAGGGAGAGCCTAAAAACTTCATCGTAACAAGAATGGATGATAAAACATTGACGGTAGACGGTAATAACCCTCTTTGTGGCCGAGAAGTTATTTTCAGACTCGAAGTGCTTTCTGTACGAGATGCAACAGAAGAGGAAATAGCAATAGGTGGAAAAGTAGGGGATGACCCAAGTTTAGAAGAAATTCTGAATAATTAGGTGGCTAGGAGGTTGTCAGGGAATAGAAAGTCTATACAGCTGGAAAGCTAGATTTGGCTAGCCCCCCCGTTTTTGGTGAATAAAACAGCTATTCTTCTCTATTGATAAAAAATCTAGCTCAAATCAGCATTCCCTCACTATGACTCCTATTCTCGGACAGTCTCCTAGTTCTCCAATAAGTCTGGTTTAATGGGTGGCGGGTTAAATCTGTAGGTCGGATTAGCGATAGCGTAATCCGACAGATCGCAGTAAATTCTTATTTTTCACTGAGTACTAACCCCAAGCTAAACGCAACCAACAAACAAATTTACCCCACTATACAACGCTCTATTTCAGGTTTATAAAATGATTAACAATGTAATTACAAATTTTGAAACTAAATTATTTGAATTAAAACAATATCCAACGCCTACAATATGGTCTTCACCTCAAGGTAATCTAGTTTACTCTCTGTTAGAGCTACAACCATCCAATATTGATCATATTAAAAAATCAATAATTGCTTATGAAGATGCTCTTAGAAAGAGTAATCGAGAAGAAGCACCACACGACTGGGGGACAATTCAACACAATTTAGCAAATGCAATTCATGCTTTGGGGCAGCAAGAAAAAAATGATGCTACTTCTATCCTGAATGAAGCAATGGAAGCTTATAGAAATGTATTATTGGTATGGAAGCGCCAAGAACTTCCATTGGCTTGGGCATCAATAATGAATAATATTGGCATGATATTTCAATTACAAGGTGAGTTATCAAATGGCGCACATACTTTAATGAAATCAGTCTCGGCTTTTAATAATGCGCTTACACAAAGAACCGCAGAACATAGACCACAGGACTGGGCAATCACCCAAAATAATATTGGTGCCTCTCTGCAGATTTTGGCTGAAATTAAGCAAGATAGAGAAGTGTTAGAAGAATCAATAATGGCCTATGAGAATTCGCTTACAAAAATTGTACCAGAGCAAACACCCTTAGGCTGGGTTACCGTAATGAGTAACCTTTCTGCAGCACAGCGGATTATGGCAGCACAGGAGAAAGATATCGGTGCAGCTGAAAAAGCAGTTATTAACTCAGATCAACTTATTAAGTTTTTAGAAGATACAACTAAAGCAGAATATCTTGCACTCTGTAAAAAAGAAAAAGAAAGATCACAAGAACTGCTGGAAAATTTGGCAAAGGCATAAGTTATTAGGGTGGGACTAATTAAGAAAAACTTGATTAACTCCAATTTTTTTTAGCTTCCCAAATCTGTCGATATTTTCCATGAGGATCGGCGCAATAGAATAACTATTACGTCTCACTTCGTGAAAAATAGCGACAGATCTTTCTGCGCTAAATTCTAATCAACTTAATCAGGTTTTCTTTAAGACAAGATAAGTTGTAGAGACACAATGTATTGTGTCTCTACTTTGTGTATTGTGCCTCAGTTTTTCCCCCAATTATTCATTATAAAAAGTACAAAAAAAGGGGGGGATGGGTTCTATACTATTCATGATTAGTAATAATGAGTCTTTCTTTCAGAATAGGGAAAACAATAATGACAATTATCACAAGTATCCATGATTTACAGTGTTTATTTAAACGTCGTTTACCAAAAATGTTTAATGATTATGTTGATTCGGGGTCATGGACAGAAAGTACATATCGGGCAAATCAAAGTGATTTTCAGAAGATAAAATTTAGGCAACGTGTTGCGGTTGATATGAGCAAGCGCTCACTATCAACAACGATGATCGGACAAGATGTGTCTATGCCCGTTGCTTTAGCGCCAACTGGATTAACAGGAATGTTTTATGCTGATGGTGAAATGTTGGCAGCAAAAGCGGCTGAAGCGATGGGTGTTCCGTTTACTCTTTCAACCATGAGTGTTTGCTCGATAGAAGATGTCGCAAGTGTTACGACTAAACCTTTCTGGTTTCAACTTTATATGATGAAAGACCGTGGATTTATTGAAAATTTAATACAACGCGCCAAAGATGCCAACTGTTCAGCACTGATGTTAACACTTGATTTGCAAATTCTTGGACAACGGCATAAAGATTTAAAAAATGGCTTATCAGTTCCACCTAAAATGACAGCATCACAAATCTGGAATATGGCAATCAAGCCCGCTTGGTGTATCAATATGTTAACCACAAAACGGCATTCTTTCCGTAATATTGAAGGTCATGTAAAAGATGCACAAAATCTATCAGAATTAAGTGTTTGGACACAAAAACAATTTGATGAAAAACTCTCGTGGGATGATATTGAATGGATTAAACAAAAATGGGGTGGACCTTTGATATTGAAAGGTATCTTAGATAGTGAAGATGCAAAACTTGCTGTCAAATCAGGAGCGGATGCATTGGTTGTCTCTAATCATGGTGGGCGACAACTAGATGGTGCTCGTTCAAGTATCTCTGTTTTACCAGAAATACTTGAAGCGGTAGATGATCAAATAGAAGTACACATGGATGGTGGTATTCGTTCTGGTCAAGATGCTCTAAAAGCTGTTTCTATTGGTGCAAAGGGTGTATATATTGGGCGATCTTACCTTTATGGTTTGGGTGCAATGGGGCAGAAGGGGGTCATGAAATCACTTGAAATTATTCGTAATGAAATGGATATTAGCATGGCATTTTGTGGCGAAAAAAATATAAATAATATGACTCGTGAACATTTGTATTTAAAAGATTCTGGGTTGTCAACTTAAAGTCGTATAAGCTCGTTGCAGGTAGCAAGAATGATATTATCGCTAGATGGCAATAGCCCGTAGAATATATTTGATCTTTTATCGTGCCACGCTCTGTGCTCTCAGTAAACCCTCGGCTCACCACGCTACAAAAAATGCAAAAAAAAGGGGGGATGGGTTGTACAGGGTGTCTTTAGTTTAATTGAACCCGTTGTCCCCAAGGTACTTCTCCTTTGCCTTTTATTAACCAGACGACGGGGTAGTTAGGCTCTATAGGAAAGTCTCCTAGCGCATCGGTAAAATAAATCAGTGTGTCAGGTTGTTTATCTTGGCGGGAAGCCCATTCAAAAACAGGGCGAAAATCTGTTGTTCCGCCACCTTTTATTGTTTCAGCTAGGGTTACTTCTTCCCAAGGTTCGTATATTTGAGGGAAGTTTTCAATAATCTCTGAATCACAGGCAATGAGTGTTATCTTGGCGCGCATTTGACCTTTGATAGCATTGATTTCAGATAGGCATTCTCGCAGTTCTTTATCACTAACAGAACCACTCACATCAAGTGCTACTAATACATTGATTTCAGCACTTTTTAGAGTAGGGAAGATGGCTGGGTTGCCACGTCGAGTGGATGGGCGAGTGTAGCTATAATCATCTCTTGCCTGTGCTGTCATATAACGTGCTAATAACATACGCCAAGGTAGGCTGGGTTGTAGTAGTTTATCGACTAGACGCTTCATAACTGCGCTTAGTTTTCCTGCTTGTTGTGCTTGTTGTGCCGCACCTGCCATACGTTGTTGCCATTGAATACTGAGTTCTTCTGCTTCTTGTTGAGTTAGTGGAGGTGGCGGAGCTTCGCTAGCACCTGAGTTCTCATCAAATTCTTGTTTACCTGCACCTTCAGGGTTTTTATTTTGTTCATTTTGACCATTATTACTTGATTGATTGTTTGCTTGTTTTTCTTGTGGTGGTTGGTTTCCCTGATTTTCATGGTCTAGGGGGTTATCACTGCTTTCTTGCCCGCCTTCACTAAACTGATCTTCTTTATCATAAAGATGCTGATCCAGTGTTTCGCTCATATCATTATCAGCAATTAGAGGGTAGATTTCTTCTGCAGTCATGCCTTCATATTGTTTTATATACAAAATGCCGGGGGGTGGGTTTAAACCTTCAGTTAATAATATAGGGTTGATGGCATAGTCACAGGCAATATCCCAGCGATGTTTTACGCGATGTTGACGGCGGGTAAAGTGAGATAGCGCGCAATGGAGTGCTTCGTGTGCGAGTATAAACTGAGTTTCGGCAGGTTTTAGAGCGTCGATAAATTCAGGGTTATAATAAAATTTTTTAGCATCTGTGCCTGTTGTGGCACACCACGAAGGATCAGCTTCTTGCAAGGGTAAACGCAATACCAATGCACCGAGAAAAGGTTTGTCTAATATCAGTTTGGTGCGAGCGGCAGTGAGTTTGTTTTTAATTGCCTGTTGGTCAGTATTATTGCTCATTCGTTGTTAACCGTTAGTCATAGAGCATAATATCGCCAATACTGCTTGCCCATTGTGCAAACTCTGGCACAGAAAATAGTTCATCACCGATGGCGCGTAACATATCTGAGATTAACATAACTCCCATTTCTTTTTGTTTGAAGACTGTGGCGTAATTTAAAATATGTCCGTATACCGTATTGGCATTACTACTTCCTTGAGCACGAATTGCACGACCAACCAAAGCACTGGCAACGGCATATTGCAGATCAATTTCTTTTGGGGCTTTTATGTCTTCTCCTCGTAAAATAGCATCAAGATCAGGCATTTGATCCATGCTATCAATAAAGGCTTTTAGCTCAATGCCAGCCGCTGGACCCACACAGGCTTGTAATGAGCCTAATAATACTTGGGGTGCATCTGAGAATTTAAGTAGTGCATTATGCACAAACTGCCAAGATCGTGGCGAAGGAAAAGCAACAGGATTATGAGCAGGATCAAAATCAAATAATAGCTCTGGTCGAAAACGCAAAAAGGCAATAATCTTTTCATCAATAGCATTTTTATAAGCCCAATTAACCCAGTCATCCAGATTAATATCAACTTCATAATGTGAAAAGCGATTGGCAAGCGGGGAGGGCATTGTGTAGGTTACGCCACGATCACCCTGTCGATTTCCAGCAGCAAAAATAGCCCAACCATCAGGGACTTGATATTCGCCTAGACGACGATCAAGAATTAGTTGATAAGCAGCCGCAGAAACGCTCGGCACAGCGGAGGTGATTTCATCTAAGAATAAGATACCCATCCCCCCATGTTTTTCAATATTTGGTAGCATCGAAGGAATCGCCCATTCAACCTTGTCATGGTCACGAAAGGGGATGCCTCGTAAGTCACTAGGCTCCATCTGCGAAAGGCGTATGTCAATTACAGGCGCATTATGGCGTTTACCAATTTGTGTTATTAAGTCAGACTTTCCGACTCCAGGTGGCCCCCAAAGCATAACGGGCGTATGGCTGCCATTTTTGGCTCCTAGAAATTCGTGATCAAGAATAATATTTAAATGTGCAGGACGCATGAAGTATTCCAAATTTGTAAAGTCAGAGGTAGTGGCTTAAACCAGTTTTTGTAGCTTAAGCCAGCAAGCCATGATAGATAGGGAATGAGACGCTTGCAATTAACAA
>Ga0256840_1001506_pt1 | contig 21764 bp, 21 predicted proteins | sample 355202metaG_FD_185969 | JGI IMG/M metagenome (GOLD analysis project Ga0256840, IMG submission 185969) | Hydrothermal vent microbial communities from Mid Atlantic Ridge, Atlantic Ocean - 355-202 | ecosystem: Environmental > Aquatic > Marine > Hydrothermal vents | place: Atlantic Ocean: Mid...
CTATAAACCCTAGCATATCTCAGAGGGATAAAAAAAGATGAGATTGTGAAAAATCTTTTTTGAAGCGTAGCTGAAGCTACGGTGATAAAAAGTTTTTTGCAATATCGCTTTTTTTATCCCTCCCTTTAGGCACTGCATAGGAGCTTACACTCTTCGTTACTCTTTTTCGCCTTAGCTTTAGCTAGGGCTTCAAAAGAGTGCCTTGATTGTAAACTCCTATGCAGTGCTGAGATGTGCTAGGGTTTTTAGAGGTGCCCATAATTTAAACTTCTTACATAAATCAAAAAAATTTAATTTAGAGCAGTTCAATGCTACTTTTTTAGAAAATATTGATTTTTTGTGGATGTCTCCTCCTTGTCAACCATACACCACTAAAGGAAAAAAGAGAGATCTACTTGATAATAGAACAAAAAGTTTTTTAAAAATTTTAGAATCTATCGAGATCAACCCACCCTTTTTTATAGGTTTTGAAAATGTGGTAGGCTTTAAAAATTCAAATGCGAGGGAACTGCTTCTAAACACTCTAAAAAAGCTTAAATATAACATAAATGAAGTTTTACTCTGTCCTAGTGAACTAGGAATTCCAAATAGGCGTCCTAGATATTATCTTGTTGCATCTAAAGAGAAACTTTGCAAAATTAAAAAAGTAAATTACAGTAAAGAACTAAAAGATTTTCTGATTGAACCCCAAAAGCCACATTTGATTCCAGAAGAAAAATTAAATAGATTTTCAAATGGCTTTAGAATTTTAAAAATAGATGAAAAAGACTCATACACTACCTGCTTTACATCATCTTATGGAAAATCTTATATGTATTCTGGATCTTATATTGAGTGCAAAGATGGAGTTAGATTTTTTGAACCAATTGAAATAGCAAATCTTTTAGGATTTGGAGAAAATTTCAAATTTCCAAAGGAGCTTACAAGAAGAAACTCCTATAAGCTCGTCGGAAACTCATTAAGCATATTTGCTCTAAAAGTTATACTAAAGCAGATTATTTAAAATCATAAAATCTTGAAAAGTAGTCTTGTGGATGCTTACAAACTGGACATGCCTTTGGAGCTTTTTTCCCATAGTGAATATGTCCGCAAACTTCACAAATCCAAGCCTCTTCACCATCTTCACTAACAAATACTTCACCATTTTCAAGTCTTTTTAGAAGAGCTTTGTACATCTTTTCATGCTCAACTTCAATCTTGCCTATATTTTTAAAAAGAGTTGCAGCGTCTTTATATCCTTCGGCTTTTGCTATTGCTTCAAAGTCTGGATACATAGTTGTATTTTCATAGTTTTCACCATCTATTGCCATTTGAAGATTTACTTTTGTATCTCCAAAACCATTTTCTAGATTATGAACCATTTTATTGTAAAGCTCTAGCTCCATCTTGGCGTGTTTTTTCTCATTATTCGCTGCTCTTTGAAAATGCTCAGCTATATCTCTTAATCCCTCTTTTTGTGCAACTTTGGCAAAGTACTCATACTTATTTCTAGCTTGAGATTCCCCTGCAAAAGCCTTTAAAAGATTAACAGCCGTTAGGTTTTCAGTAATACACTCCATAGAACTTCCGCAACATACTAAAGTGCCGCCACCTACATTTTGTACCTCTACCACATTTCCACACTTTTGACACTTATAACTCTCGTACTGTCTCATTACTCTATCCTTTTAAAATATTTGATGAATTATATCATAACTAAGAAAGATTTGTCAATAGTAATTTTTACTATTTATAAAATTATCCAAAAAAAAAGCTTCCGGGGCGGGCATCCCAGAAGCTATAATTTCGTTCTATCTACAAAAAGGAGGTTTTTGTCTTGGTAATGAAAGTATACTCTTAAGTACTAAACAGTTTTTTAACTATTTGTAAATAGTTAGTAAATAGGCTAAAATTATAATCTGACCTTACGCACTATAAACACACCTAGGCAGAATGAGAAAGCACTATATGCAAGGCAGTTTACTTTTAGCGTAGCCAAAGCTACGGTGAAAGTAAACTAACGAAGCAGATGGTGCTTTATCATTCTGTCCGTAGGATGATAAAATTTGCACCCTACTGCTGCGTCAGTACAGCTTCATAGTAGAATAACTACAATTTTGCTATACTTCCTTGCATTAGAGTGCAACTTTTATCACCTAGTTGTGCTTATAGTGCGTAAGGTCAGATTATAAAAAAATCCATTGGAGAAAATTATGTTTTGTAAAAATAGTGAAAATTTTGAAAAATGTTCCATTCCTAAAACTCAAAAATCTTCTATCTCTATTTTAAGTCCTAAGGAGGAAAAGGACTTTTTAGTAAGAAAGATAAAAATAGAAGCTGGTGGTAGTATGCCTAAACACACAAATAAAATTCAACATCAACAATTTGTTTTAGATGGGGAAGCAAAAGTTATAATTGGTGACAAAGAGTTTCATGCTAAAAAAGGTGATTTTTTGTATATACCATCTAGCATCGCTCATTACTATGAGGCATGTTATGGTAAGGATTACGAATTTTTATGTATGATTACTACCAAAGAGGATTATATAGAGTTTTTATAATCCTCCCACCCTTTCTTTCTAAGAATGCAAGCAGGACACTCACCACATCCATATCCCCACTCATGCTTTGTTGTGTGGTCTGCATTGTAACAGGTATGTGATTCATTTAGTACCAACTCAAGAATGTCCTCTTTTTTAGCAAGCTCAAATGTTTGGGCTTTTGTTAGATTTATAAGTGGATAGTGAAACCTTATATCTGATTCGCTCCCTAAATTTAATGCCAACTCTAAAGCCTCTATAAAATTCATTCTACAATCAGGGTAACCTGAGTAATCAGTCTGATTTATACCAGTTATAATATTTTTAATGCCTTGCTTCTGAGCAAAAGCGTGAGCTAAGGTAAAGAAAATTGCATTTCTATTTGGTACAAAAGAGGCTGGAAGATTTGGCTTATGCTTGTGAGAACTGCTTATGTCTAAACTACCATCTATCAAAGCTGAGTCATTTAGCTGAGAAAAAGCATCTATGCTTAACACGAAGTTATCTACGCCCAAATTTTTTGCTATCTTTTTAGCCTGATAAATCTCCACTCTATGTTTTTGTCCATAATCAAATGTCAAAGTTTCTACTTTATCAAATCTATTTTTTGCCCAACCAAGACAGGTTGTACTATCTTGTCCACCACTAAAAACTACCAATGCACTACTCATCACTCTACTCCTAAAAATTTATGCAACTGAACACTCAATCTAAAATGAGGATTTTTTTTAACTAACTCTATACAAAACTTTAAATTTGCTACATTCGGCTCTTTTTCATAGTTTTGAGGCTGTATAAAGATAGGCTTATTGGTTTTTAATCTTTCAATTTTAGAGATATTACTTTGCGTATTGACAACAAATTTATACTCACTAAAGCCCTCTTCTTCTAAATTATCCCAATCTTTTGGTGAGTAGGTGATGTGATCGGCTTTTTTTATATTTTCCAAACTATAACCATTTGTCTCAACACTTACATGTAGCCCATTTTTTTGTAAAAGGTCTATAAAGGAATTAAGGTTTTGTAGTGTCGGCTCACCACCAGTTATAACTACATATCTTGACTTGCTCTTTAAAATCTCTTCTAAAACCTCATCATACCTATAATTTTTAAAACTACCTTTATGAAGTGGCTCGTCACACCAACTACAATCTAAATTGCACCCATGAAGCCTCACAAACACACAAGGATAACCACTAAAGCTACCTTCTCCTTGTATTGAGTAAAAAATCTCTACTATTTTTAACATTAAACTCTCTAACAATTTTTTTTAGTATAATACAACACAGCATAAAAAGGAATAAAATGAAGTGGGAAATAGCTAAGCAGTTTGATTTTTGTTATGGTCACAGAGTATGGTCTCAAACACTTAATGTAGAGTTTTCAATAGATAGCTGTTTAGCCTGCAGGCACCTTCATGGGCATCAAGGAAGACTTATAGTTTATCTTGAGAGTGATGAACTTAAAGATGGAATGGTTACAGACTTTCACCACCTAAACTGGTTTAAATACTTCTTAGATAAAACACTTGATCATAAGTTTATAATTGACATAAACGATCCCCTATTTGAAACTCTTTTGCCTGATTATAAAGATAAAAAGAACTTAGTTGATTGCAAGGAGGGTTATAAAAAACCAAACTTAGATACTCTAAAGGGAAAACCTAAACATCTTTTTGAGATGTATGAGGGCTACATCATAGTAGATTTTGTACCTACAAGTGAAAATATATCTACCTGGTTAATGGAAATTATTGCTAAAAAGATGAGTAAAATTGGTGTTAGAGTCTCAAGACTAGAGTTTTTTGAGACTCCAAAGAGTAGAAGCTTAGTTTATGGGTAAATCTAAAACTTTATACTCTTTTTTATAAGCTGCATATTGTTCATAACTTTGTAATAGTACTTATAATTATAATTTCCACCATTGTACCTACTAACAGTTCTAAAGTAGTTTTTTGTATAATCATTGAGCCACACTATATACTTAACAGCAACTTCAACATTAAATTTATCATCGCTTAAAAGCTTGTTTACAAGTTTAACATCACTCATATTTAAAACCTTTGTCCAATTTAGCTTTTTTGCTAAAAACCTTACAGTATCTATCCTAACTTGCATAATTCCTAAAGAAGCTTTAAAAATATTTGGATTTTTTCCTATATCTCCAACTTTAAAAACACCTGCACTTGTTTCACTAAGGCATATTGCCATTGCAGTATTTTCAAAAGTTTCACCATTTTTATTTGGGTATTTTAAAGCTATGGAGCGAACCATTTTAAGTGTTTCTACCTGTTTTGGGGTCAAAACAACACTAGCTATGGCAAAGTTATAAAAAAATCCAATTATCAAAAAACTTCTTAGGATTATAGTTGAAATATTTCTCATCTATTCATCCTAATTTTAAAAAAGTCAGCAATTGTACCATATTTTAGTGTATTAAACAAATATTTTAAAAAAATAAATTAACTTTTAATAATAATGTTACTATTTGATACTTTTGTCCTTGAGTTTATAAGTATAAAATGAGTTAAGTAAATTATAAAAAAAACCTGCAAAAGAAGACCAAATAGTGGGATCAAAGAGAGGAGGAAAAAAACTAAAATACTCAAAACCAAAGTAAATCTATTTCTCGATATAACCTCTTTTGCATCTTCACAAATCCCTATACTTTGCAAATCATGCAACATTAATTTATAAAATAGATAAAAAAATGGGATTTGAAAAATCATAAAATTGACAAATGGCAACAGCAAAAATGGTAGCATTAAGAGGAGTAAAAGTATAAACTTTAAAAATATTGCAATCATTTTCCACAATGAACTCAAAAATGGCTCCTCTAGTCCATCTTCTATGTCTTGATACCACCTTCTTTTCACAGTTTTAGCAATATATGGCGTCAAAAGCCCCACAGTTATTACTGCGATAACCAATGACAACAAAACAACACTAAAACCTCCAACTGCAACAAAAAGTGTCATTATAAACCAATGAACAACACTAAAGGTCAGAAGCCATGCCAAAGTTGGATATGCATTTTCATCTATAAAGGAGAAATCCCCACTATTGGCCCCTTGAGTTAACAAAGTAAACAACTCACTGCTCCCATAAACAAATATACCAGTTAAAATCAAAACAGAAACAACAAAAGGAGCAAGTGATAAAAACAAAAATTTACTAGAAAAAAAATCCTTTAATGCTCTTTGCAAAACTACACTATTCAAGACAAATAGAGCCTCTTCAATTCACTGTACAACCCATCAGGACTTAGCGTTTGTTTTTCCAAAATTTCAAACATTACTTCATTATCCTCTTTATCTCCCCATACCTTCTTATAGATTCCCTCTTTGTAACCATGATCTTGCCTAAACTGATTTAGAACATTTTTTGCTACATAGTACTTATAGAGTATTTCTAGATTAACTCCACATTTCAGTGCAACTGTAAAGTACTCCTTCAAAAGCCCGTCAAACAGATCAACCTTAGATGTAGAAGTTATATGGATGATTGACTCTATATCGTTTACAATCTCCATAACATCCAAACTATCATGCCCCATTGGCTCTTTTGAAAACCTCTCAAAACCTTTAACCTCTACAATATCTTTAGATAATTGAACTATATCGCCTCTATTGTTATTTTTATAAAATTCGAGCAACAAACTCATAACAAAATGCCAAATATCGACTATCTCTATAGTAGCGTTCTCCCAATCTGGCTCTTTGTTTATATCTTTCCAATGCTTCCAGTTAAAGCTATCTATAAGCTCTGCACTCTCCATATAGATGCATCTTCGCCAATTTATTATACGATTATTTTTGGTATATCCACTCTCCCATCCAACTCCATTTGTCTCATCATTTAACTTCTGCTGAAGCTTTAACATCTCTTGTACTATTTCATAACTTGTCATCTATGCTAATCCTTTAATCTATTAAAAATATCATCAAACTTTTTAGATTTTTTTAAAAATATATCTACCAAATATGGATCAAAACTCTCCCCGCTCTCTTTGGCGATAATGTCCACAGACTTTTCATGACTAAATGCATCCTTATAGCATCTTTTACTTCTAAGTGCATCATAAACATCTGAAATTGCTACTATCCTTGCACAAGTTGGTATCTCATCTCCTTTTAATCCTTTTGGATACCCTTTGCCATTATACTTTTCATGGTGATAGTATGCTATATCTGATGCAATTTTAAAAAAACTATCTCTATTGAACTGTTTTTTAAAAGTTTCATTTGCTTTTGCTAAAATACTACCCCCAAATACAGAGTGTTTTTTCATAATTTCAAACTCTTCATCTGTTAATTTTGCAGGCTTATTCAAAATAGCTTCAGGAACAGATAATTTTCCAACATCATGCAACAAAGAGGCAAAAGGAACTATTTCTAACTTCTCTTCACAATGATTGTAACTCTCATCTTGCAATAACTCATCAACTATAACTTTAGTATATGACTCAATCCTTTGTACATGCTTACCTGTATCGTCATCAAACCCCTCTATAATGTTTCCAATAGTTTCTACAGATAGCCTTTGAGTTACTCTAACCTCTTCATAGAGAGTATCGACCTCTTTTGATAGAATTTCATTGGATTTTATTAACATTTTTTGAGCATAAATATCTTTTGAAACTCTATAGATTATGTCTAAAAACTGCTCAGACTCAATTGGCTTCATAATAAAATTTGAAATTCCAGCTTGAATCAGCTTTATAAGTCTCGAAGATTCGTTATATGCTGAAATTACTATAATCCTTTGCTCTGAGTTTAACTCTTTTATATGTTTTATCAGAGTTTGACCATCCATTATTGGCATATTTATATCGGCAATTACCAAATCATAGTAGGAGCTATTTTCTTTATAATAGTCCTTATATTTATCTAGTCCAATCTGCCCATTTTCTGCTATATCGATATGGTCAAAAAAATCCTCCAAAATCTCAACAGTTTCCTCTCTTAGCGCAAAATCATCTTCTACATACAGAAGATGCAACTCTTTAGTGTACTTCAATATCTCTTTATAATCTACCATATTGATACCTCGTAGCTTATCTTAATAGCTATATGTTTTTGCTATTATTTTAGTTCAATTTTAAAACAAACTCCACCATTTTGGTTAAACGCTTCAATTTTACCATTGTGATGCTCTTCTACTATAATTTTACTCATATAAAGCCCAAGCCCTGTTCCATTTTTTTCATTTTTGGTTGAATAGTATGGATCAAATATATTTGGTAAAATGTTTTTGGGGATACCTCCTCCATTGTCACTTATCTCTATTGTAACATATTTGCCATTAACCTCTCTTGTAACTATATCTATAGCTGGATTTTCTATCTTTTTTTCTACAAAATTATCTTCAGCATTTTTTAGTATATTTAAAATCACCTGCATCAATTCATTTGAAAATAGCGACAACTCCTTAGTCGTGTTGAAATTGGTATTTATCGTTATACCCTTGCTACTCATTGAAGTAGTGACTATTTTTAATGCCTTTTGTATTGGCTCAACTATACTAACTACCTCTTTTTGTTTATCTGGTTTAAAAAAGTTTCTAAAATCATCTATAGTTTGAGAGAGTGACTTTACATACTCTTTTACATTGTTATGTTTTTTATTTATAAAACTCAAACACTCCTCAACTCCATCTTTTGTATCTAAATCAAACTTCCCGATATGTAACTTTGTGTCAATCCCGATAATAGCACTATTTATAGCACTAAGGGGTTGGCGCCATTGATGAGCTATCATGCTTATCATTTCACCCATTTGAGCTAAACGAGACTGCTGTTGTAGAAGTTTCTCTTTTTTAGTATTTTCTTCTATAGCTTTATCTATACGACTTTGCAAAGTTCTGTTTAACTCTTCAAGCTCCTTTTTTAATTCAACCTCTTTATCTATATCTTTTAAAGATACATGTAGCATCTCTTTGCCATCAATCTCTATTTTTGTTAAAATGACCTCAGTCCAAAACTCCTCTTTATCAAACCTTATATGTTTCCATTGAAATATATGCCTGCCTTTTTCTATCGCAATATCAATCATCCTGTCTGCTTTTTCAAAACTATAATTTCCATCGGGCTGTTTTGGCGGACTTAGTTTTGCCGGGTGGAGATCTAAAACATCTTGTTTAGATTTGGCTCTTAACATATGAACTACCTGGCTATTGCAATCAACAATTTTATTTGTTTGCAAATCAATCAACAATATACCAAAGGCGGAATTTTCAAAAGTAAGTGCATACAACTCCTCTTGCAACTTTAATTTATTGTTTAAATTCTCAAGAAGACGATTATGCTTTTTTAACTGCATTTGTCTCACATAGAAAAATAAAAATATTAAAAATACAACAATCACAACTTTCCATAAATAGGAGTAATCAATCCTTTTTTCAAATGAAACATTTTTCCACTTTAGCTCCATCTCCCTTAGAGTACGCTCATCTATGCTATTCAAAAACTTTTCAACTATTCTAGTCAAAATAAAGTCATTTTTATTTACAGCACTAAATACAGAGGCATCAATCCCCTCAATTCTACCAGAAATAAAAAGCCTATCTTTATAGCTCTTTTTTAAGTTATAGATAGCTAGCATCAAGTTTGATAAAAATAGTTGAGCATTTCCACTATCTACCATCTCTAATCCATCTTGTATATTTTTAACTCTTTTTATATTACTATGTCCATATTGAGATAAAACATTATCCACATAACTTCCTTCAATGACAGCCACAACTTTGTTTTCCAAAGAGTCTAGAGAATTTATATACTCCTCTTTATCTTTAGAGACAACGACAATTGGAATTTTATTTCTCTTTCCAACAATATTAAACTTTTTCTCTATCATTTTAGATTTTGACACCACCCAGATTAAATCACAAAGATTTTTTTCTATATTCCTTTTTAAATCTCTCTTTCGCTTTGCAGCAACCACTTCAAAATTTGCACCTGTAAGTGATTTAAAAAGCTTGGTATAATCCTTTGCTAGACCATCTAACTTACCATCTCGAAAATCTTCTAGTGGCATAAAATTCTCTTTTACACAAAGTTTAATAGTTTTGTCTTTTAAGTACTCCCTCTCTTTTTTGGTTAATTTAAATTCTTGTTTTTCTAAAACTCTATTTTTTCCTATCCATTTAAGTATAATCCTCTCTTTTTCTATATCAGTTACTTGCTTCAAGCCTTTTTGTAAAATATCTCTTAAAATAGGCTTTTGCTTATCTACAAAAAAGTGCAGACCTGAAGAGGGAAAAACATCTTGATTTAAACTTTTTAAACTTGAAATAAAATTTCTACTCAAATAATTTTGAACAACCACTTTAACCTCATAGAGTGCATCGACCTTGCCATTTAAAACCAATCTTACAGATTCAGATAAATTTTCTGTTTGAATTATTTTTATCTTGGGAAATCTCTTTTTAATCTTTTCTATAGTTCCATACTTTTTAACAATTGCAAGTTTTTTGCCATTTAAATCCTGAAATGATTTGATCTTATCATTGCTATCTTTGACAAATATATCCTCTTTTAAATTAAAATAAGAATCAGTGTATAGACCAAAAGTTGCTCTTTGTTTAGTATAGTAGGTTGTAGGAAGTATTTCGATATTGTGTCTTTTAAAATTGTTCATTAAAACATCCCAATTATCGCTAACTGATCTATACTTTAATCCAACTTTTTCAAAAACCAATTTTACAATATCTCCAGCTATTCCAGAGATTTCATCATTTCTTTTAAAGATTATAGGATTCCATTTGCTAACACCAACAGTAATTATATGATTTTTGATCCACTCTTTTTGTACTTTTGTAAGCTCAAATTTTTCATCTATATCCCAAGGTAAAACATATCTATCCCAATCTACATTTTTAGCTCTAAAATTCAACAATCTATATATATCTAAAGTTCTCTCAAGCCTATGTTTGTCAATCTTGCCAAATCTACCCTCTTTATAATATGCTAACTCTTTTAAAATTTTTGCCTCATAAAGTAACGCTTCTTTACTTTTGTGCTGAGTATTGTACTTTCTAAGTATAACCTCTATAGTTTCATCTAAGTGGGCAAACGCATAATTCCAACCCATAATAGTAGCTTTATTAAACTTTTTTACAAGCTCTGGATTTTTTTTATACAGTTTTTGTGAAGTAAATAGTATGTTGTCATAAAAATTAAAACCATAATCTTTTGGATCCCAAACCCTATACTTTATGCCATATTTTTTCAAAGTAAAAACTTCATTAGATAAATATCCTTCCATCAAGTCGCATCTATTTTTGATGAGATCCTTTACATTAAAAGTTATTGGAACTTTTTTTATCTTATCAATATCGACACCATATGCTCTTAGCATAGCTAAAAGTGAAGCGGTTTGTAGAGCACTATCCTCTATCATTACTCTTTTGTTTTGAAAATCTGAAAAAGATTTTATATTATCTTTTGAAATTAAAACCATTGGAGATACTTGAAAAGTTGTGTGAAGCAGGAGTAGCTCTTTACCATTGGCTATATCTTTGATTATCTTTGAGTACCCTATTGCAAAATCAGCCCTTTGGTTAAGCACATCATCTACTATATCTTTGGAGGGACTATACTCTTTTAAATTTACCTCAAGTCCAGCATCTTTGTAAAAACCTTTCTCTTTTGCCATGTAGTATCCTGCAAATTCAAACTGATGCTTCCATAGCAAATCTACATTTACAACACTATTTGCAAACAAAAAACCTGAAACCAAAACAAATAAAACAAGCTTTTTAATCACCCTTTACTCCTCTAGCACTATCCTAAAACAAGCACCATTGTCTCTGTTGAATGCCTCAAATTTGCCGTTGTGATGCTCCTCAACTATAATTTTACTCATATAAAGCCCAAGCCCTGTTCCATTTTTTTCATTCTTTGTACTAAAGTATGGATCAAAGATATTTGGCAACACATCCTTTGGTATGCCTCCTCCATTGTCGCATATTTCAATAACTACACTTTTGTTAATTTTTTGTACAAAAATCAAAATTTCACCTGTCAATATGCTATTTTGAACAAAGTTGTCTTTCGAATTTTTCAGTATATTTAAAATAACCTGCATAATCTCATTTTTAAAAATTTGAACCTCTCCCTCATAGTTATAAACTTTTTTAACCTCCACACCACTGCTTTCTAAAGAGCTTTTGGATATATTTAAAGCTTTTTCTATAGGCTCAATCACACTAACATACTCTTTTTGTCTATCTGGTTTGTAAAAATTTCTAAAATCATCAATAGTTTCAGATAAAGTCTTAACATACAATTTTATGTTTTTATGTTTTTTGATAAGAAAGTTTAAAAATTTATCTCTATCGGCTTGACAAGAAAAATCAAATTTACCTATTTGCAGTTTTGCTTCAATCCCTATAATAGCGCTGTTTATAGCACTAAGAGGCTGTCTCCACTGGTGAGCTATCATGCTTATCATCTCTCCCATTTGAGCCAGTCTAGATTGTTGTTGCAAGTGTCTTAAGTGTTTTAAATTTTCTTTTGTTTTCTCTTCAACCATTTTGTTTAGTTGAGAGTTTAGTTTTGCAAGTTCCTTGTTTTGCTCTTTTATTATTTTATCTTTCTTATAGTATGAGATCCATAAATCAACCTTCAATATAAACTCTTCAAATATAAACGGCTTTTTCATTAAATCATTTGCACCACCTCTTAAAACCTCTCTAGTCAACTCAGGAGTTATAGCTCCAGATAAAATAATAACAGGCACTAAATCAAATTTATGATTTTTTTTGATAATTTTTAATACATCCGCCCCATTTATGTCGCCTAGCTCTATATCTAAAATCAGTAAATCATAACTGCCTTCCTCTAATTTCTCCAACCCCTCGCTTCCACTAAATGCACCATCATACAAATAATTTCTAGCCTCTAAAACATTTTTTAATTGTTTATGAATAAATTTTGAATCATCTATAAGCAGTATTTTGCTATTTTTTATCTGCTCTATGTTTTTTATGCTCTTAAGAACCTCTTTAACAGAGTTTACAAGATTGCTATCTTTAACTATATAATCAACAATTCCACTCTCAAAAAGTTTGTCTCTTTTAAGATGCTCTTTGTTTGCTGTTAAAATTATAACCTTTGTCCTAGAGAGAGATTTTATATCATCTATCAGATCGTAGCCCTCACCATCAGGCAAGTGCAAATCCAAAATAATCAGATCATACTCTTTTGTGGTCAGTAACTTTTTAGACTCAGCAAAACTAAACGCTTGATCAGCTTTATAATTTAGCCTTGCAAACTCTCTTTTTAAGGCATTACTCACCATTTTGGAATCTTCTACTATTAGTATATCCATATAAAAAAACCTTCTATAAGATAAGCTATGCTACTATTTTTTTTATTAAATTTCGCTATCATTGATAAAAAAGGAATAGATAATGTGTTGCAATGGATTAAAAATTTTGCTTATGTTTAGCTTCACAGCTCTTTCATTTGTACTAAATAATTTCTTCCCAAACATTCCTGTAATTCTATGGTATATAGGCTCTATAAATGTTTTTACCTTTTTGCTCTTTAGCATAGATAAGCTACAAGCTATAAAAACTAGAAAAAGAGTACCAGAAAACAGTCTGCATTTTTTTAGTTTTGCTGGAGGATTTTTAGGAGCTATTTTAGCTATGATTTTAACAAGGCACAAAATCAATAAGAAAAATTTTCTCTTCACTCAGGCTTTAATCCTCATTTTTTGGATAGCTGCTATATACTTTCTAAATACAAATCAAGACAAAATTCAAGGACTATTAAATTGAGCAAAGATGATGTTGTAGAGTTCATAGAGTCCCACCATCTGCTTAGTCTTTGCACATGTAGAGATAATGAGCCTTGGAGTGCTAGTTGCTTTTATGCATTTGATAAAAAAAATTTTAAGTTTATAATCTCCTCAGACAAAAAAACAAAACATCTCCAAAACCTACTAAAAAACCCAAAATTCAGTGCAACCATAGCTTTGGAAACTAAAGAGATTGGAAAGATTCAAGGGGTTCAAATAAGCGGAGTTTTTAAACAAGCTACACTTAGTGAAAAGGCTCTTTATCTAAAGAACTACCCCTTTGCACTAGCCTTAAATCCAACTCTATGGTCTTTACATGTAAAGCAGATAAAATACACAGACAATAGACTTGGATTTGGAAAAAAATTAGAGTTTGAGCTTTAACTCTTCATTGCTCATAACTCCAATTCCTCTATCTAGTACATTTTTTGCTATCTCTTTTGCATCATTTAGTGAGTGCATCTTGCAAGTTCCACACTGATACTCGTTTAACTCTGGGATGTCCTCTTGTTTTTCAACTTTTAGTATATCTTTCATAGATTCCTCCCAAGCAGTAGCAACTCTTTTTTCACTAGGAGTTCCAATCAGACTCATATAAAATCCAGTCCTACATCCCATAGGAGATATATCTATAATCTCAACATCACTAGAGTTTAAATGCTCCCTCATAAAACCAGCAAAAAGATGCTCAAGTGTGTGAATACCCTCGCTTGATAAAATCTCTTTATTTGGAACGCAAAATCTAAGGTCAAACACGCTAATCGTATCTCCCTTTGGGGTCTTCATAGTTTTTGCTACTCTAACCGCAGGTGCAGGCATCTTTGTATGATCAACCATAAAACTATCTAATAGCGGCATAAAAAATCCTTTTTACTTTTTTGTGATTATCCCAAATTATACCATAGGCTATGGGATAAGTGCTAATTTGGTGAATCCTATTGTAAATTTGGAATTATAGCTAAAAAACAGTACTAAACCTATAAAAAATCTATTTTGTTGATTTACTTCAAGGTTATTGTTATTTTTTTATTGTAGAATACCTCGTAAAAAATACCAGGAGAAGAAGATGGAAATCAACAACACACAAATTTGCAATGTTTGCTTAAAATCTAGTGAAAATGACAAAAACGCAGTCTTTTTAAAAGCTACGAAAGCTGGAGAAGCCATAGATGTATGCACAGGATGCATCCCAAGCATAATACACGGCAGTGGCGATGTTGTTAAATCAAACGAAGATGTTAAAAAAGAGTTAAATCTTTAACCCAAATTATACAATAGTATTTGCTAAAGTAGTGCTTATAGCCTAGTTTAGGGTGTTTGTAAAAAATTTGGGTTTAAACAAAAATCTCAGGGGCAAATGCTTTTGTCCCTACTCTTACCTTTTGACCTACTTGTAATTTTTCTGCTTCATCTTTGCTTATGACAATCTCTACAATCTGTCTAGCAATAGCTATGATTGCTACATATATGACATCAGCTTTTACTACTTCTAAAAGCTCACCTTCAAAAGAGAATTTTTGAGAGCCGCTAGTTTTTAAAAGTACCTCTTTGGGAGTTCCATCTTTTATAATTTTGCCACTATCCAAAACCACCACCCTATCACACATTCTATAAATTTCGCTAACATCGTGGCTTACTAAAAAGGATGTTGTGTTGAACTTTTTATGTAGAATCAAAATCTCATCTTGCAGTTTTTTACGCATAGATGAATCAAGTGCGCTTAGTGGTTCATCTAGGATTAAAATCTTTGGTCTGCTCATCATAGCTCTAGCAAGAGCTACTCTTTGTTTTTGTCCTCCACTTAGGTTTTGAGGGTATCTGTCTTTAAATTCACTTAGCTCTACAATCTCTAGCAACTCTTTGGCTAAGCTTTTATCTTTTTTTACATAAAGAAGATTTTCCTCTACTGTCATGTTTGGAAAAAGTGCATAGTCTTGAAAAACAAATCCTATCTCTCTTAGTTGCGGAGCTTTATATGTTTTATTATCAAGCCAAGTATCTTCATCAACCCTTATGACTCCTCTAGCTTCTTCTAGCCCACTCAAAATCCTAAGAAGTGTCGTCTTACCACTGCCACTGTTGCCGCTTACTGCTACAAATGAGCCATTTTCTACATCTAGTTTTACCCTTAGTTCAATCTGAGGAAATTTTTTCTCTATATCAATCTCAATCATCTATACACCAATCCTCTTTTTATAGCTTCTATTGAACAGATAAACACTAAGTAAAACCACAAAACTCATACTCAACATAATTGCACTATATATGTGAGCGTTTTCATAATCCATAACTTCAACCATCTCATAAATTGCAACTGAAGCTACCTTTGTCTCATTTGGTATGCTTCCTCCTATCATCAACACAACTCCAAACTCTCCAACGGTATGTGCAAAAGTTACTATAATGGCACTCAAAAGTGATGGCTTTATATTTGGCATAGCAACTCTAAGAAGTGTAATTAATCTGCTCTTTCCTGCCAAGTATGAAGCTTCTAGCATATTTTTATTTAGACTCTCAAAGCCACCTTGTAATGGTTGAACCATAAACGGTAAAGAGTAAAAACAGCTAGCTATAACTAAACCTGTAAAGTTAAATACCAAACTTATACCAAAATTATCTTCAAAAAACTGCCCAACAACTGAGTTTCCACTAAGTGCCCAAAGTAGATAAAACCCCAAAACCGAAGGTGGCAGAACTATAGGAAGGGCTGTAATTGTCTCTAAAAAAGGCTTTATTTTTGAAGTAGTGTTAGCCAAGTACCAGCTAAGTGGCAAAGAGACTACAAACAAAATCACCGTTGTAACAAATGCGAGCTTAAATGAGAGCATAAAGGGGGTAAAATCTATCATTATAAAATCTTCTTAACAAACAAGTTTGCAGGATTTATAAAGACTAAAACTTCTGAATTTATCTCAAAACTCAGCTCATTAAAAGCCTCTTTTGTGACCAAGCACTCAAACTCATACTCCAAAAACTGCAATCTCATCCTACAGAGCAACTCGCCTCTCTCAACACCTTTTAAGATAGCTACAAACCTATTGGTGATGGCTAATTTTGTACTTAAGTTATCTGATACTATTATGTTGGTAAATTTTGCCCCTATAACAACTCGGTCTTTTACATGCAAAGAGGGAACATTTAAACTTGCCATAGAAAACTCTACCCCTCCTGCATCAAACTTGACAATGCAAACTCCACTTGAAGAGCTTATGGATTTGACTGTGGCTTTAAACTCCATCTTCTATGTATCCATAATTTTTAAAAATCTCTTTTGCCTTTTTGCTAAGTATAAAATTATAAAACTTTTTTGCTTCAGAGCTACTCTTTTTTAAAAGCACAACTCCTTGCTCTATTGGCTCATACAAAAAGTGTTCCACTTCAACCCAATTTTTCCCTTTTTTATATGCTTTCATTTTAGGGCTATAGAGTGCTGAGAGTGCTACAAAACCAACATCAGCCGCACTTATGCTATAGACTACAGCTTGAGAAACTGATTCTGCATAGACAAATTTATCTTTAATCTTTTCATAAAGCTTAGCATTTCTCAAAGCCTCAATAGATGCCTTTCCATAAGGGGCTGTTTTTGGGTTTGCTATAGCTACTCTTTTTACACTTTTTTGCTCTAAAATACTCAAACCTTTTGAGAGATCCAACTCTTTTGAGCCAAAAAGTGCCAACCCACCTTTGGCATAAACCAAAGGTTTTGTTATGGCTATGTTTTTTTCATAAAGAGAGTTTGGATAGAGCATATTTGCAGACATAAATAGCTCATATGGAGCACCTCTGCTTATCTGAGCAGTTAGTTTCCCACTACTTCCTAGAGTTACCCTGATCTTAATCTTAGGATTTTGCTTTTGGAACTCCTCAATCAAATCATCCATTGCATAACTAACATTCGCAGCCACTGCTATATTTACTGGCTTTGCAATTAAGCCAACACAAAGCATAAAAAGAGTTAAAACCATCCTTTTCAATTAAAGTCTCCTACAATATTTTGTAGATAATTGTATCATTTTAAACTAAAAAAGGGGCTGTAGATAAAACTACAACCCCTTATAAGTCGTTAATGAAGCAAAATTTTATGACTCTAGTTCATCAGAATAATCAGCCTCTGCCATTCTTCTTAATTGTCTCCATCTAAACATTGAATCTCTTTTATTTCTTTCTAAAAGCTCTTGAGCATGCTCTGGATTTGATTTTTTAAGGCTAGCATATCTAACCTCATTCATCAAAAACTCATCATATAAATCCCAATTAGGTTCTTTCCCATGAATTTTTATCGGATTTTTACCCTCTTTGACAAGCTCGGGATTATATGTATAGATTGGCCAATATCCGCACTTTGTAGCTAATTCTGCTTGATTTCCTGATTGACCCATACCACCTTTTATACCATGTGCAATACAAGGAGAGTATGCAATAACCAAAGATGGTCCAGGATAAGCCTCTGCTTCTTCAATCGCCTTGAGAGTTTGAATTTGTGAAGCATTGGAGTTTATTTGTGCAACATAGATATTTCCATAGGTCATAGCTATATAACCTAGATCTTTTTTCATAACTGGTTTACCTGCAGCAGCAAAGAAAGCTATAGATGCTGTTCTTGATGCTTTAGAACTCTGCCCTCCTGTATTTGAGTAAACCTCTGTATCTAAAACAAGCAGATTTACATTTTCGCCACTAGCCAAAACATGATCAACTCCACCATATCCTATATCATATGCCCAACCATCTCCTCCTATAATCCAATGAGATTTTTTAACCAGATGATCTTTTAAATCAAGTATCTCTTTAACACCAGGCACATTTAAATTTTCTTTGAGTATTGGAATCAATTTTTCTCTAATCTCTTGAGTTTTTTTACCGCTATTCATAAACTCAATCCAATCTTTATAAAGTGCCTTCAAAGGATTCGGAGATACATCAAAATTAGATTTCATTAACTCCTTAATTCTGTGTCTAATCGTCTCACTAGCAATTTGCATACCAAATCCGAATTCTGCAGTATCTTCAAATAAAGAGTTTGCCCAAGCAGGTCCTTCGCCCTTCTCATTAGGTCTGTATGGAGTAGTAGGAGCAGAACCTCCATATATGGATGAACAACCTGTTGAATTTGCTATCATCATTCTATCGCCAAATAACTGTGTAGCTAGACTAATATATGGTGTTTCTCCACAGCCAGGACATGCTGCATGAAATTCAAATAGCGGTCTTGCAAATTGAGAGCCTTTAACTGAACTTTTTGACATAATATCATCTTTGTAAGTAACATGTTCAAACAAGTAATCAGCATTATCCTGCTCACCCTTTTGCAACTCTTCATCAATTGGCACCATTACAAGAGATTTCTCTTTAGATGGACAAACCTCTGCACATAAACTACAACCGGTACAATCTAAAGTTGAAACTTGAATCTTAAATTTAAACTCCTTTAAACCTTTACCTTTTGCAGGAATTGCATGATTTTTTACACCAATAGGTGCATTTTCCAACTCTTTATCATCTATTAAAAATGGTCTAATTACCGCATGTGGGCAAACAAAAGAGCACTGATTGCACTGTATACAGTTCTCCTCTATCCATTTTGGAACAGTAACCGAAATCCCTCTTTTTTCATACCTACTAGTACCGTTTTCAAAGGTTCCATCTTCATAACCATTAAAAACTGAAACTGGAAGTTCATTTCCTTTTGCTGCATTAATAGGCTTTGCAATCTTCTCTACAAACTCCGTGCCTTTATATTTATCATCTTTTTTTGTTTCATTTATTTTTAAGTTTGCCCAAGCGGGATCAACAGGAACTTCAACAATTCCTCCCTCTCCTGCATCAATCGCTTTATAGTTCATTTCAACTATTTTTTCACCTTTTTTAATATAAGATTTATACGCAAACTCTTTCATGAACTCTTTAGCTTTATCATAGGGTATAATCTCTGTTAATTTAAAAAATGCCGATTGCATTATGGTGTTTGTTCTATTTCCCAATCCTATATCTCTAGCTAGCTTTGTAGCATTGATAATGTAAAATTTTGCTTTTTTCTCTGCCAATGTTTTTTTGACATGTTCTGGAATTCTAGAGACTGTACCCTCTACATCCCAAATAGAGTTTAGTAAAAATGTTCCACCCTCCTTTAATCCACTTAACATATCATAAAGCTCCAAGTAACCTGCAACCGTACAAGCAACAAAATCAGGCTTTGAAACCAAGTAAGTTGAGCGAATCGGTCTTGGTCCAAATCTTACATGGCTTCTTGTGTAACCACCTGATTTTTTTGAATCATATGCAAAATATGCTTGAGCATAAAGATTGGTTTTGTCACCTATAATTTTTACTGAATTTTTATTTGCTCCAACTGTTCCATCAGCACCCAAACCATAAAATAAGCACTCTGTAACTCCATCTCCTCCTAAACTAAGAGGTTCTCCAACATCAAGTGAGGTATGAGTTACATCATCAACTATTCCAACAGTAAAACTATTTTTAGGTTCATCTCTCTTAAGATTTTCAAAAACAGCTACCATTTGAGCAGGATTAACATCTTTTGAAGAGAGTCCATATCTTCCTCCTACTATAACAGGAGCATTTTTTCTACCATAAAAAACATTTCTTACATCTAAATAGAGTGGCTCACCCGTACTTCCTTGCTCTTTAGTTCTATCCAATACAGCAATTTTTTCAACACTATCAGGTATAATATCTAGAAGATATTTGGGACTAAAAGGTCTAAATAGGTGAACATTTATCATACCGACTTTTTCACCTTGTTCGTTTAGATAATCAACCGTTTCTTCAAGAGTTTGGGTAACTGAGCCCATAGCTATTATTATCCTGGTTGCTTCTGGATCGCCATAGTAATTAAATGGCTTGTAATCTCTTCCGGTTACTTTTGAAATTTCTTTCATATACTCTGCAACTATATCTGGAACTGCGCTATAAAATTTATTTTGAGCCTCTCTTGCTTGAAAATAGATATCATCGTTTTGTGCAGTTCCTCTAGTTTTTGGCGAGTGAGGATTTAGTGCATTGTCTCTAAACCTCTTGAGTGCATCTTTATCCAAAAGTTTATCAAAAACTTCATAATCTATAACCTCAATCTTTTGAATCTCATGAGAAGTTCTAAAGCCATCAAAAAAGTGTAAAAATGGCACTCTACCTTTTATCGCAGATAGATGCGCAATGCCTGCTAAATCCATAACTTCTTGAACTGAACCACTAGCCAACATAGCATAACCAGTTTGACGACAAGCATATATATCTTGATGATCTCCAAAAATAGATAGTGCTTGAGCTGCGATACTTCTAGCACTTACATGTATAACGCTTGGCAATAGTTCCCCAGCCATTTTATACATATTTGGAATTTTCAGCAAAAGACCTTGCGAAGCAGTATATGTAGTTGTCAATGCACCAGCTTGCAACGAGCCATGAACAGTTCCAGCAGCCCCAGCCTCACTTTGCATTTCTACTACTTTCACTGGCATTCCAAAAAGATTTTTTTTACCTTGAGATGCCCAAGCATCAGTTAATTCCGCCATTTGTGAACTTGGTGTTATCGGATAAATACCAGCAACTTCAGTAAATGCATAAGATGCATAAGCAGCTGCTTCATTACCATCCATAGTTTTCATGACTTTTGCCATAATGGTTTTCTCCCTTAATTATTAATATTTACTTACATTACCGTAATGAGTTTCTATTGTACTTGGCATTATCTTAATAAAAGATAAACAGGGCACATGTTGTGCTACAATTAAAGTATATTTAAACTAAAAAGAAACATTTTTTTGGAATTTAAGTAAAAATTTTAATTATATTCACAGCTTCGAAGGAGTTATCAACAATCTTTTTTGTATATTTTTGTAACTCACTTTTTGATCCATAACCACAAGTAACCCCAATGGATTTAACACCAGCACTCTTTGCTGCAACCATATCTAAAATTGTATCTCCAATCATCCAAGTCTCTTCTTTTTTTGCTTTTAATCTTTTCATAGCTTTCAAAATTGGCTCAGGATGTGGCTTGGGGTTTTTTACATTTTCTCTACCTATGAGCAGATCAAAATTGTCCATTATCTTCATATGTTGTAACAGTTCTTGAGAGTAGGTTGCTGTCTTTGTTGTTACAACTCCTAGAGTTGCTATGGATGAAGCTACTTCAATAGCCTCTTTTGCATATGGTAGAAGCGTTGTTTTTTTTATATATATCTCTCTGTAGTGTAACTTATAAGCATTTACGAAACTCTCTATATTAGCTCTATCGACTCCAAGCTTTTGAAGCATTATATCGAGTGGATAACCTATAAGCCTTTTTATCTCTTCATCTTTTGGAGGAGTTCGGTTGAACTCTCTAAAAGCTACTTCAAACCCCTCCAATATTGCCTCAGTTGAGTCAATCAGTGTCCCATCAAGATCAAAGAGAATTATCACCACATCTCTTTTTCTTG
>Ga0256840_1001507_pt1 | contig 21762 bp, 17 predicted proteins | sample 355202metaG_FD_185969 | JGI IMG/M metagenome (GOLD analysis project Ga0256840, IMG submission 185969) | Hydrothermal vent microbial communities from Mid Atlantic Ridge, Atlantic Ocean - 355-202 | ecosystem: Environmental > Aquatic > Marine > Hydrothermal vents | place: Atlantic Ocean: Mid...
GTAATGTTTGCCGATTTTCCATCTAGTCCTATGATGGTTTCTTTAAAAAGTCTAGCATTTTCTATCCATTGTATGCCCTCCATAGCCAAGGGTGTGACATCTGTAAAGAAATTGCCTTGGGTATTTTGTGTTATATCACTTGACGGAACGATTAGCTCTATCCATACCCCGTCGTTGTTGATAAATCGGTATGGCACATTAGGACTTTGGTAAAAACTTTTATCAATAGATTGCAAGAGTTCCAGCGCAGTAGAAGTTTCACTCAATATGTTAAACATGAAGGAGACACCTTTATCTTTACGGTTTAAAATATCGATGTCATGTGTAGCCAGATGAGATTCTTCTATCATGATACCCGCTGTTGCTTCGTAGGCGTATAGGCTGTTGGTGCCTATGACTATTAACTTGTCATCCAAATTTAGCTCATTTATCTTACGAAAGAGGGCTACCAGCTCCTTTGGAGCTCTGGCTATTCTTTCGATTTTATTGAGCTTTTCATCTCTCTTGAGTCTCTCTTTAAGATTTTTAAGACGCTCCTTTATTTGCTGCTTTGAGCTTCTGAACTTTTCAGAAATCTTTTCGGTCTCTTCATTCCTACGACCAAGATATTCTCTCTTCCCAGTTTTTAGATTTTCCTTGGCAAGAAGCTGGTATCCGTCTTTATGTTTTTGCCATAACACTTTATAGCGGAACTGTAGATTGTAAAGATGAAGTGCTTCCAAATAGGTTTCATAAAGCATTTTGGAATTGTGTTTCTGCTTGATTTGTAAATCACTGTATTCGTGGAATGTAAACATAGTTAGTCCAATTATTTTTCTTTAGTATACCTATTTTATATAAAATATAAACTTTAGGTATATCTTTTATAAATGATACGCAAATAGCTATAAATTTAACATGTAAGAAGAGTATAGAGCAGTTTTATAGCGACAAGTTATCATGTGATTTAATCTGGTCGGGAATAATTCCTCGACCCTGGGTCGATTTAAAATCGCCCATAGAATCTAATTTATAGTGAGTCACGTCTCGCCAATAAATTTAAATCCGAGTCATACCCCATACTCTTGGGTCGGGGTTGTTGATTTTGAAATTGTTGTTAGAAGTATAATTGTGTTTAGTATTTAGGTATAATAATAAAAGTAAATATTTTAAGGTGCTAGTATGCATACTAGCATCTTAAAATTTATAAAGGTACTTTATGTCAATTTCAAGCTTTCACACACAGAAACCAACCAAACATTCAGAAGAACATATGAATCGAAAAAGTAAGGTAACTTATTTGATTGACCCTACTTCTGCTAGAAATGAGTATTGGAAAAATACAAAAATATCAAGCCCAGGTGAATTTGTAAAATTAGCTAGAACAGTGTATAAAAAGAGGGTTAATCAAAAGATGCAGAAGAAGCAATACGAAAACTTGATAAAAGAGGCGGTAGTAAATCTTAATAAACATCATACACTTAAAGATGTCAAACGTATGATGTTTGTTACAAGTAAAACATTGGGTGGTTATGTACCATTTAGTATTTCAGTACATAAAGATGAAGGTGTATTTTTGGAATATGTTGGGAAGTTAAAAGATGAATGGAATCCTGATGATTATGTATATAATTCTGAAAATTTTAAATGGTACGAAAAATCTAAAGATGGTCAAGAAGTTACGGATATTATTACGTATAGACCTTCTCGAGATTATTACTATAATGAAACCGATAAAGAATGGTACGAAGATGAGACTTTCATAAAAAAAGCAGACTTGAGCAATAAACACATATATTATAATTATCATGCACATGTTCTCTATAGTCCATTTGACTTAAATACTGGAGAAGGTAGAAGTACTAGAAAAGATATGAGAAGCTTGCAAACATTGGTTGCCAATGTATTAAGAATGGAAAGAGGTAAAAGATTTAGTAATGCTAAACGAAAAAATCATTGGGAGCGGAAATCTGAAAGTGATTTGTTGAATGATGAGAAACGTGAACATCAAAAAAGTAAGGAAGAATCTAATAAAATTAAACATGAAAACAATGTAAGTAAAAATCAAATTATTAGTATAAGAGAAGAGCTTATTAAGGAGAGAAAAAAGCGTAGGAATGCTCAATTAGATTTAAAAAAAATGATTGATATAAATCAAGAAAATTATGAAACACAGCAAACAGTATTAGATAGCTTAGTAAATATTTTAGGATGTGATAATGGTGAGAATATTGAAAAAGCTATTAATCGAATACAACAAAAAAATATGGAGTTAAATAATTCAATAAAAGAAACTGAAAGAAATTATAACAGTGAAATAGAAAAACTTCAAACAACTATTGAGTTATTAAAGAATACTGCAACATCAACAATAAAAATTCATGAAGAGAGTTTGGAAGCAAAAGATATTGAAATTAAATCCTTGCATAATAAAATCCAAGAACTCGAAAAAGACGTTTATTCTGAAATGAACACGGATAAAATTTTGCAAGGTGAAAAGGTTAAGTTAAAGAATGTTGATTTTGTATTACAATTAAAAGATAAAAATGAAGCCCTAAAAAATGAGTTAGAAACATTAACAACTGAACAAAGCACTTTGAAAAAAGATTTAAAAGATAAAGAATTACAAGTTATTTTAAATGCTCAAACTCTGCAAGATAATTTGAAAACAATTGAAGAGTATAGAAAATTAACAGCACCTACAGGGTATGAAATTAAAGGAGAGAGTGTTTCTAAAATTTTGTATGACTATGTAGAAGAAATAAAGCAAACACTGAATGATACCTATGCCGAAGTGAATTCTTTAAAAAAGAATATTGTTGATAACAAAGAACGTGTCGAGACTGAAAAGATACTCCTGAATAATGAACTGATAAGATATCCAGAAAAAGAAGAATCTCTGAATGAAGAAATACAGGAACTTAAAAAAGATGTTTATTCTGAAACATGGACGCGAACCGATAAAAATGGTAATAAGCAGAAATCTAAAAATATTGATGTAGTAAAACATTTAATTAGTAAGAATTCTGGGTTGACAGAAGAATTGCAATCACTAAAAATAGAAAAAAGCACTTTAAATTCTATGATTGCAGAGAAAAAATCAGAAATTCTTAATGAACAGAAAAAGTATGAAGATCAAGAGCAAGAAATACGTAAACTTGAAGACCAAGTGCGTGACTATGAAGAAATATTTTCAAAAGGTATCAGCGATGACTACGGATATGAGGATGATTTTGTAATGACAGACGAAGAGAATAATGATATTATGGATAATGTTGCTGAGTATTTAAATCTTACCTCTGAAAAATTAAATGAGCTGTTTCAAAACAATGTACCAGATAAAAAAGATGTAATTCAAAATAAAAAAATTATTATACGTAGTACTAAAATGGATGAAGATGATTCTCCTTCATTGGGAAGCACAGGTCTAGGCTTTTAATCTTCCTCTAGGATAATTTTCCGACCCTGGGTCGGGAGTTATTGATTTAGTTTTGAGAGTAATTTATGACTCAAAATCTCATAGCCCTCGCCACATCACACTTCTCCGCATGAGCATAAATCATAGTAGTCTTAATATCAGAATGACGTAGCTTTTCTTTAGTAACCAAGATGTCTTTAGACTTCCTATAGAGCTGCATGGCACAGGTGTGTCTAAAAATGTGTAAACCTTTTTTGTCAACACCTGCCTTTGACAATATGTTCTTGACACTTGTGTAGAAATTGCTCCTATGCATCAAACTTTGTTTGGTTTTACTTTGAAAGATATGCTCATGTTCCTCTCTGAATTTTCTAAAGTACGAGAGTTCTTCATCAATATCCTCTATTTTGATAAGGGCTGTCTGTTCCTCACCTGACTTGGTCTCCTTGAGGTGTATCTCATAAATGTCGTGGTTGCCTGTATCATCTGTAAGCCCTGAAAGCGTAAAATCATTAAGTTTCAATGACAATAGCTCAGAGATACGTAACCCTCCATAAAGCATACACTTTATACCAAGGGAATAGATGTAGTCGTAGTATGAACCTCTGTTAAGACACATGTATTCAAGATGGTCTACAATTTGATAGACTTCATGGTCACTAAGGTACTTTACCTTTTTTACTTTCTTGGATTTCTTCAATGAAATTTTAAACTCATTTTCAAAAGTATGGAAGTTGTCATTGTTGTCACTGATGTAAATAAAAAATGATTTTAACACCGAGAGGTAGAGTTGCTTAGTTTTTTTAGAAAAGTGTCCTGTCTTAGACTTTTCTTCTGCATCCTCTAAAAAATCCATAAAGAACTCTTTGTTGATGTCACTCAGTTTTTTAGCAAGGTTTTGTGAGGCTATGAAGTGTGTCAACATCTGTAAAATACGCCCATAGCTTTCTATGGTATTTTTACTGGAGTCCTTATATTTTAGATGACGCATGTATGACTTGAGCCAACGCGTATAATCACTTTCAATAGTTCCAAGTTCTAAGCGCATCTTTCCTCCTTTTTAGATAGTTATTTGAGTAAAAAACATAATGCAATATTATGTTATGAATTTTTTTCACAGCTGAGGCTTTTGTATTGAGTCATGTGCTGTTGAGACTAAAAGATGCTTATTTTGCATAGGTGTTATGTTATGAATTTTATTGGCACAACAAACACACTCTTTTTTACTTAATAAGAAGTCATTTAGGGTAAGGGTGTAAAGATGATGGCACGTAGTACATTCTAGAGAGATAGATTCTTCCATGAGACTTTGTATATCAAGTGTTATGTTTTTAGTAACTAGTCTCCCCGTAAAAACAAAACGATGCAAGCTACCGTCCTCGACAATCTTTCGTATAAATAAATTTGGGTCTATTTTACGCAAAATAACTCCTTTAATTTGATAAATATATATCATATATGATTGTATAGTATCATTTATAATATATAAAGTCAAGTCATATATAATCACTTTAGATTGTTTTTGATAGAATATGTGTATTAATAATCGAATCAAGGGACTATATGACACGAGAAGAAATCACAAAACATGTAAAGCAAGTGATTAAAATGGAAATGCTAAAAAAAGATATGAACTTTGTAGAACTTCAAAAAGTGATGCAAGAGCATGGCTATAATTATTCTTTAGATGCCATACGCCAGAAAGTAGGGCGGGGTACGTATGATGCACGGTTTTTATATGAGTTTGCGGAGAGTATGGGGTTAGATATACAATTTATAGATAAGAATCTATAGAAATATTGACAAAACGGCGATATTCGCCTATAATTAAATAAAAATACTAAGGACAACTATGAACCAGCAACAAATGCACACACTTCTAGATGTCCCTGAACGTACACTAAGAGACTGGAAGACAGGTAACAGAGATAAGCTTTATAAGCTACTCGAAACCCTAGATTATGACACTGCACAACAGTTACTTAATATGCATAACCATAGTGACTTAAAAAGATTACTTGAAAATGAACAATACTACACTTCATTAAGAGAGTTTGAAAAGAATCTCTATGAAGTGCTAGTATCAGGTAGAGATAGCAAGGTATGGCTTGAACTCTCTCGTGATACTGGTTTGTCAAAAGAAGCAAGAGCAAGAGCAGCGTACCTATATAGTTTTCTAAGCAACAAAATGACCCAACTCTCTTTTAAAACTAAAGTCAATGTAGGTCTATACCATGGTAATAATAATGATACAGGTAATGGACTAGCACGCTTGTATGGACTCAAAAATGGTTTGGATATGGCAAGGTTCAATCAGTTTAAAATGACGGGTAGATTTTAGTGATATCTCATAGTTTTAATGAAGCCATTATAGAGATGATGGCTGAGATAGCCAATATCATCAAAACAGGTAAGGTAGATAAAGATGAACTTTATGCGTTGGCAACAGATGCTATCAATGTAGGTGTAGGTTTTCAGAAGAACTTTGTTCAGATAAATTTGCAACATGTTATGGAAATGTTTGAAGATTTGTAGGTATGAGATTAGTTAAAAAAAATAAATATACAAATCATCAAATCTGAAAAACCTTAGTAAACTTATAAACAGAAGGAAACAAAGTGTCTAATGCTTACCTAACTATAGCAAAGATGTTAGAAAAATAGAATATCAATAATATTTCGTAGGATGCATAAAGTTATAAGAGTTCGCAAATATTGGCACCTACTAGTGCTAAATATTTAAGAGATATCATGCTACAATGTTTTAGCACCATAAGGTGCCAAATATGAGGTTATACTATGCAAAAAGATTTTCTGAAAAACATCAATCACTTGATTGGATACCGTACGCAATATTTATTAGATGAGATAAATATACTTTGTGATCAATTAAAGATACAAATACCTTCGCAACTTTCTATCAATGCCCTCGATGCGATTTTCCTTAAAGGGATTCCTATGCAAGATGGCTTTAAAAAAACGCTTATGCAACTAGAAAAAAATCATGATAAGTATCTTTCCATCCGCTATAAAATAAATGGCAAACAACATACACTTAAATCTTTTGGTAAGATTTCAAATATTAATCATCAAACCATATTAAAAATAATGCAACTTGTAGCTTTATTTCGTTTGGTTAAACAGATAGATGAACTTTCATACCTTGCATCAGGCGTAAGGTTTTTGACTGAGACTATGGAGAATTAATTTGTGTAATAATTATTTTTGACTGTGTTAAAGATATAGCTCTTACTTTATTTGTATGAGCAAGCTAGCTAGCCATTCCTAGAACAAAAATATCTCTAAGACAACCTTATCTTATATTCTTTATTTTTATATACTACAATATATATCTACATCACAAGGGAGAGAATAATGATACTTGACAACAAACAAAATGGTTTAGTGGGTGATGCTTTAAAAGAATATATTGTTAAAGATGCTTCTCTCTCTTTCGTAAGTAACCAATTTTCTATCTTTGCCTATCACAAGTTACGCAAAGAGTTAAAGCATATCAAAGATGCTAGGCTTTTGTTTGGGTCTCCTTCTTTTGCTGGTACTTCGACTATTTCTCTTCTTGGTGATGCAAATGAAATCTCAGAACGTAACAAAATGCAGCAGATGCATATTGCTAAAAAGTGTGCAGATTGGATAAAAGATAAGGTTGATGTGGAAGAGGCAACGGTATCTGGATCTATTCCTACAAAACTTTTTCATATAAGGTCTAGCAATGATGTTGCTATTTCTGGGAGTTCAGATTTTACTTGTTCTGGGCTTGGGTATTGTCCTTCTGCGAGTTTTGATATGAATACTCTCATTGTAGATAAAGACAATACTACACAACTATTGGGATGGTTTAACTCGCTTTGGAACCATGACGCTGTTACCCATAACGCTAAAGAACCAATGCTTGCAGAGTTAGAGAAGCTTTACCGAGATAATGCACCTGAATTTATCTATTTTGTGACCCTTTATAATCTTTTTAAAGACCTACTCAATGACATAGATGAAGAACAAATCATCAAAACAAAGACAGGTTTTAAAGACACAGTTGTATGGAATAAGCTTTATAACTTTCAAAAAGATGGTGTCTTGGGAGCCATAGATAAACTAGAAAAGTATAATGGCTGTATCATTGCAGACAGTGTAGGGCTAGGTAAGACTTTTGAAGCCTTGGCGGTCATTAAATACTATGAGCTTCGTAATGACCGCGTGTTGGTATTGGCTCCTAAGAAGCTAAGAGAAAACTGGACTGTCTATACCATCAACGACAAGCGTAATATCTTGGCAGATGATAGGCTCAACTATGATGTACTAAACCATACAGACCTAACCCGTGACAGTGGTAAATCAGGAGAGATGAACCTAGAGACTATCAACTGGGGGAACTATGACCTTGTAGTCATAGACGAATCGCACAACTTTAGAAACAACAACCCAAGCAAAAACAGAAAAACACGCTACAGTAAAATGATGGAAGACATCTTGCAGTCTGGGGTAAAAACCAAAGTGCTTATGCTCTCTGCAACACCTGTAAATAACAAAATGACAGACCTTAAAAACCAAGTAGCATTTATCACTGAGGGGAACGATACTGCATTTGAGTCTAGTGGTATCAAGAGTGTAGAGCTAACACTTAAAAAAGCACAGCAGAAGTTTAATACATGGCTAGATCTTAACGATGAGCAAAAAAGTGTGGATAAACTTTTAGACATGATGAATATGGACTACTTCAAGCTACTTGACCTCGTGACCATTGCCCGTTCACGTCAGCATATAGAGAAGTACTACAACATAGAAGAGATAGGTAAATTCCCACAAAGAAAAACCCCTCTGAACATCAAAGCAGATATAGATAATAAAAAACAGTTCCCCGCGTTACTTGAGATAAACAGAAGCATACGAAAACTCAATCTCAGTGCCTACTCTCCACTCAAGTATGTCAAAGCAGACAGACAAGAAGAGTACAACAAAAAGTACGACATCTCACTCAAGGGTGGTTCTACCTTTAGACAAACAGACAGAGAGCAGAGTCTTATACACCTCATGAGAGTAAACCTTTTTAAACGTATGGAGAGTTCTATTAACTCTTTTTCTCTTACCCTGAAAAAACTTTTGTATAAGATAGATACTATTCTTGCTCTGATAGAAAACCATAACAGTGAGTATGTAAGTGACTTGAGTATTTTAGATGTAGACATAGAATCTGATGAATTTTCAGCCTCTTTGGTGGGTGGCAAGGTCAAGGTACTTTTACAAGATGTTGATGTCATACGTTGGCAGCAAGACCTTGAAGAAGACAAAGAGAGACTCCAAGAACTCTTGGATGCATCTGTGGTAGTGGACTTTGAGAGAGATGCCAAGCTAGAGCGTCTCAAATTTGAAGTAGCCCACAAAATAGAAAACCCCGTTAACGGTGACAACAAAAAGGTTATTATCTTTACTGCCTTTGCTGATACTGCAGAGTATCTGTACAAAAACATCGCTGCTTGGGCAGAAAAAGAGTATGGGGTACACTCGGCACTGGTACGTGGTGCAGGACAAAATGCCACTACTATGGCAGGTGTCAGAGTAGGAGACATGAACAACATCCTCATCAACTTCTCCCCTAAGTCTAAAGAACGAGCCAAAATAGACGAAGAAGAAAACAGAGAGATAGACATACTTATAGCGACAGACTGTATCTCTGAAGGGCAAAACCTACAAGATTGTGACTACCTCATAAACTATGACATTCACTGGAACCCAGTACGAATCATACAGCGTTTTGGGCGTATAGATAGACTAGGTTCTACCAATGACTCTGTACAACTCGTAAACTTTTGGCCGAATATGGAACTAGATGAATATATCAACCTCGAAGCCAGAGTGAGTGGGCGTATGGTATTGCTAGACGTTTCTGCCACAGGAGAAGAGAATATCATCGACTATGACGAGAAGAAAAAAATGAACGACCTGGAGTACAGACGCAAACAGCTCAAACAGCTTCAAGATGCAGTGGTGGATGTGGAGGAACTCTCAGGAGGCATCTCCATCACAGACCTCACGCTTAACGACTTTAAGATGGACTTGATGGCATACTTGCAAGAGCATGAGCTTGACTTGGAAACTGCCCCTACAGGTTTGTGTGCAGTAGTACCTAGAAAAGATGCATTCATCAAAGAGACTATTGGTGCAGGGGTTATCTTTTGCCTAAAGCTATTGAACGACAAGATACACACAGCCAACTATGCGCTAGACCCATACTACCTTGTGTATGTCACACCAGAGGGTGAAGTGCAATATGCCTATACCCAAGCCAAAAAGATACTAGACATTTACAAAAAGCTTTGCAAGGGTGAAAGTGCTGCTGTTACAGATGCCGTAGCACTTTTTCATGCACAGACCAAGCATGGCAAAGAGATGCAAGACTATCAAGCCCTTTTTGCTGAGTCGGTGCAAAGCATCATCGGTAAAAAAGAGGAAAGTGGTGTTGCCAGTCTTTTTGAGCGAGGAGGTACGGTACTCACTGCCGATACTTTCAAAGGTATGGAAGATTTCGAGATTGTCTCTTATTTGGTGGTACTGTAGTGCAAAATGCTTTTGACAAGTTTGTAGCATCTCTTGGCATCCCAGAGCTATGCCATCTTGATAAAAAACTTTTTAAAAAGCAGTTTCATACACTAGCCAAACTAAACAGAGCAAGCAAAGAACAGTTTAGTAAAGAAGTTGCTTCCATAGTCTGGACGCATACGCTTAAAAAATCTACCATCAACATACCACCTTTGGTCACGGAGACTTTAGACTACATAGAAGTAGCCTACATTCATGTGACACTAGAGCATAAACGACATTTCAAGAAGATAGCAGAGACCATCCATCGCATCCCGTACCCTGTGGTACTCATGCTGACCTACCAAGATGAGCTGTGTATCTCCACTGCACCTAAGCGCATCAACCAAGCAGATATTTCTAAGCTAACGGTAGAGGAGTATCTCTATGGCAAGTGGATAGACCTTTCCAAGCCTAGCAGTGTAGAAAAGGAGTTTCTGGAGAGCTTGCAGCTTAAAAAGCTCTCTTTTGAAAACTTTTATACATTCTACACAGATATTTGTAACCGTGTGGTAGCATTGGAGGTTTCTGTTTTGGGTGCGGATTTTTCCACCGATAACACATCTCAAAAGAAGCCCATACTCGATAAAATAAACAAACTAAAAGAAGAAGTCCTCTCTTTGAAAAATGCTGTCAAAAAAGAGACACAGTTCAATACCAAGGTACGATTAAACATGCAGGTAAAAAACGTAGAAGAAGAGATAATGGGACTTAAAGATAGATTATGAGAAAGTATACTTTACAAAATATAAAAATAAGTGTAAAATATACTTTACAAAATAAAAAAGGTTTTGAATGGTAGATTTTACACTGTTTTTTGCTGAGCAGCAGAGGCTACTGAACAATGTTCACCTAAAGCATAAACGCTATCTGTATGAAAAAATATCATGGAGTGAAAGAGCGGTACTTATCACAGGGCAGCGGGGTGTGGGTAAAACAACACTGATGCTCCAGCACATCAAAGAGACCTATGCACAAAGTCCTAAAGCACTCTATGTATCGGTAGATAATCCTTTTTTTAAAAATATAGGACTGTATGAATTTGCCATAGAGTTTGAAAAATATGGTGGAGAAGTTCTCTATATCGACGAGATACACAAGTACGATAAATGGTCGCACCATGTAAAAAGTATCTACGACTCGACACAGCTCAAACTGGTCATTTCAGGTTCGTCTATGATACAGATACGTACTGAAGAGGCAGACCTTAGTAGACGTGTACTCCCTTACCGACTGGCAAATCTCTCTTTTCGTGAGTATTTGGCATTTCAAGAGATTGCTGTTTTTGAGGCGTATAGTCTCAAAGATATATTTGAAAACCATCACAGTATCGCTGCCAATGTGATGGGACAGATAAAGCCTCTGATGCACTTTAAAGCATATCTGACAAAGGGCTGTTACCCGTTCATTTTACAAAATGACCAAAGCTACAACCATCTTCTGCTTGGGGTCATCAACCAGATACTTGAGGTAGATATGCCTTATGTGACCAATATTAAGCATTCTCAGATAGACAAGATTAAAAAACTTATCTATCTGCTAAGCACCTCTGTACCACTCAAGCCCAACATCTCAAAACTTGCTGAAAGTGTTGAGGTTTCACGCCCGACCCTGATGGAGTACATCCATTACTTAGAGTTGGGGAGTCTGCTTAACGCTGTCAATCAAAAAGCAAGAGGCTATGGTGTCGTAAGCAAGCCTGACAAGCTCTACATGTACAACACCAATCTCATGCAGGTCATTTCACACAATGCAGACATAGGCACACAAAGAGAAGCTTTTTTTGTCAATCAAGTCAAAAGTGCTTTTTACAACAAGCCTACATTTATAGATGACCATTTTTTGCTATCGGGGCATGGAGATTTTTTGATTGACAATAGATATACCGTAGAGATAGGCGGAAAATCAAAAGGCTTTAAGCAGGTGAAAGATATGCCCGATGCATATGTGGTAGCAGATGACATAGAGGCAGGGTTTGGCAACAAAATACCGCTTTGGTTGTTTGGGTTTTTGTATTGAAAAAAGAAGATAAAAGGATGATATATGAAACTCATATATATTGATGACTCTGGCAATACAGGTAAAAAACTTGATGATACGTTGCAACCTCTTTTTGTTTTGGGAGGATTTATCATCGATGAAGATACCTGGAAAAGTGTCGATCAAGAGATTTATGACATCAAAACCAAGTATGACATTGAAGAGATGGAGATACACTCCATAGAGATCATGAATGGTAAAAAAGGTACCCCTTACAAGCATTGGGATTATGCCAAAAAGCTTACTTTTTTTTCAGAAGTCTTAGGGCTTATATCGAAGTATGATTTGAAAGTTATCTATTTCTCTGTCAAAAAAGAGAACTTCAAAAAGTATTTTCAAGCGAAGTACGGTAAGTCGTTTGAGCAGCAGTTTAACATTTCTCCTTATCTGTTGGCATTTTCTTATATCCTTCAAATAGGGGATGCTTATCTCATAGAACAAGACTGTAACGGTATGTTGATACTTGATGAACAGGATGAATGGAAAAAACCTGCCAACAAAACATTTAACATTTTGACTACATTGGCAAATGAACCAGAAGTACATGTAGAAAAACTTCTCGACAGGAGTTTTTTTGTGGACTCAAGTGAAAGTAATATGATCCAACTTGCAGACATGGTGGCTTACACGACAAAGAGGTATCTGGAGATAGAGTTAAGAGAGATGAGTCAACAGAAAAAAGATGAAAGAGAAAAGCTGTATACTATCTATAAAGATAATGTGTATAAACCGAGTTTTAATTATGGGAGTCATTCTATATTGAAGTGGTTGGAAGATAATATTGGCAACCACACAAAGGATAAACCAATTGGTTAGTCACTGTTGGCTGCCGGTAGAAGAATTATATCACGTTAAGATTAATGGAATATTAAGTACTAAAGTAGAGACAAAGGTGTTGGAATATGAAAAAATTAGACGGTAAAAGCATGGACATTGTGGCAGAGAACATTGAGAAGCTTAGAGAGATATTTCCTGATGTATTTACAGAGGGGAAGGTGGACTTTGAGGCGTTGGAAGCAACACTTGGTGCGTATGTCGAAGGTGTAGAAGAACGCTACAGCTTTAACTGGAACGGCAAAGCCAAAGCCAGACGCATCGCTCAGACTCCCAGCACCGGCACACTCCGCCCTGCACCCCAAGAGTCCAAAAACTGGGATACGACCCAAAACCTCTACATAGAGGGTGATAATCTCGAAGTGCTCAAACTTCTGCAAAAGTCTTACCATAAGCAGGTCAAGATGATCTACATCGACCCGCCGTACAACACGGGGAAAGACTTTGTCTACAAAGACAACTTCAAAGACAACATCAAAAACTACATGGAGCAGACAGGGCAGGTGGACGCTGAGGGTAACAAACTCTCTACCAATTCTGACACAAGTGGTCGTTACCATAGCGACTGGCTCAATATGATGTATCCACGCTTGAAGTTGGCTCGGAATTTACTCAAAGATGACGGGGTGATTTTTATCTCTATTGATGACAATGAAGTGGCGAATTTGCGGAAGATTTGTGATGAGATTTTTGGGGAAGAGAATTTTGTAGGTGAATTTATTAAACAATCGAAAGTTGGTGGAGGGTCAGATAGTAAGCACATTGCAACAGAACATGAATATATTTTATCTTATGCAAAAAATATAAATAATCTACCTGAAATGTTTGAGGCACACAAGCAAGAATATTTAAAAAGATACAAAGAAAAAGATAAGAGAGGTAGATATTTTTGGGATACATTTGCAAGGCCTGGATTAAAAAATCCCATAAATTATGATATTCAAGCCGAAGATGGAACAATAATTAATGGTGATTGGATCTGGTCTAAGAAACGATTTTTAGAAGCATTTGACAAAGGTGAGGTAAGGGTTTTAAAAAAAGATAATGGAGAATATACTGTACATTTTAAACAATATCTTAATTTGAATGGAAAAAAACCAAGAAGTATGACAAGTGATTTTGGAGGTACGTTTGATGGCAAAAAAGAAGTTGGTGCATTATTTAATTCGGATAAGATTTTTTCATATCCAAAATCAACAAAACATTTATTAAAATTATTTGAAGTTACTAATTTGAATAAGAATGATATTACGTTGGACTTTTTTTCTGGATCTGCAACAACAGCTCATGCCATAATGCAACTCAATGTAGAAGATGGAGGAAATAGAAAATATATCCTAGTTCAACTCCCAGAAGAAACAGATGAAAAAAGTGAAGCATACAAAGCTGGCTACAAAAACATCTGCGAAATCGGAAAAGAACGCATCCGAAGAGCAGGAGAGAAGATAGTTAATAGTGAAGAATTAAGAGTGAAGAACGAAGAGTTGGATATAGGCTTCAAGGTCTTCAAACTCGACAGCTCCAACATCAAAGCATGGGATCCTGAGAGTGAAGACCTAGAACAGAGCCTCTTTGACGCAGTCAACAACATCAAACCTGACCGAACCCAAGAAGACCTCCTCTACGAGATACTCCTAAAATACGGACTAGACCTCACCCTCCCCATAGAAGCACTGGAACTCGCAGGCAAAAAAGTCTATGTCGTAGGCTTAGGAGCCCTAGTCATTTGCCTAGACGAAGCCATCACCCTCAACACCGTCGAAGAGATAGCCAAACTCAAAGAGCAGTACGGGGCAGATGATTTGATGAGAGTGGTGTTTAGAGACAATGGCTTTAAAGATGCAGAAGTGAAGACCAATGCTATTCAGATTTTGAAGCAGAGTGGGATTGATGATGTTAAGAGTTTGTGATTTTACAAGGATTTTGAAATGACGATTGACGGTAGAATAAAAAAATTAGAAGAATTTAAAAAAACAGTTCTAGACTGGGAACAATCCTATGAAGATGAAGCTCGTCAAACTGAATTGAGAACTTATATAAACATAAATAAAAAATGGGTGCAGCGGGAAGTTGTGGAAGCGGGATGCATACAAAGGCTTACAGTAGGTCCTCCTCCTGCAATTGGCGGTTTGATAATGAGAGATGTGAACCCGTTCGATGTCATTTTTAATGGGCCATATGGCTTGAGTATGATAGATAATGTAGTTGATATGATTGAACAAACAATTGGTGTATTGATTGTTCTGCCAGACATTGAAGAAAATATACAAGAGAATTCTATGCAGGCACAGATAAAGATTGATATTCAGAAGAATTACGCATTTGTAGCAATGGCTATTAATTCAGAAAACCCAGAACTTGAAGATGTCTTGGACTCTATCAAAGAAGCTGGATCACGGTGTGGTATAGAAGCAGAAAGAGTTGATGAAGTACATTCCAATGAAAGAATTACTGATAGAATACTTGAGTCGATTAGGAAAGCAGAGTTTGTAATTATAGATTTAACTCATTCCCGTCCTAATGTATTTTATGAAGCAGGTTATGCACAAGGCATAGGAAAAACACCAATATATATAGCAAAAGAAGGCACCAAACTAGAATTTGATTTGAAAGATTATCCAGTAATATTTTTTAGAAATATGAAACAACTTAAAGATAGTTTGGAAACAAGACTTCGGGGGTTAGGTAATGCAGCTTAGTCAAAAATCAAAAAGTCTATTAGATTTAGGGAGAGTTGTATTTGGAGATTATGGATTCATGGACACAGACATCAAGCCCCCAATACTATTTAGATATTGAAGCAGAGCGGGATTGATGATGTTAAGAGTTTGTAGGGGGATGGAATGAGTGAAAAGTGGCAGGTGGCAGTCTATAAAATTCACGATACAACCAAAGATACTAAAGAAGTTTTTACTGTGTTAGAAGATACAGAAAAAACATATGCACAAAAACAGAGAAAACTTCTTAATAAACTGCTTACAGTAGAAGGAAGTCATAAATATACTGCTCAAAAGTTAATATCTAGCAGTGGTAACGGTTTTGATTTATACTTGTTTTACAGAAAGCATCCTAAAGCAATTCCAGATTGGAAACCATTTTTTAAGAGTTTTGTCAAAGAGGAAGAAATATTTCATACTGAACCCAGAAATATGAATGAGAGTTTCGTATTTTTTCTTTATCATACCGATAGTAAAAATCTTTATGCTATAGCAGGAGGTTATGGAGCATTTACGATACAAAAATTCATTAAAGATGATTTTGGAATAGACATTCTAGTGCGTATCGTTAATGATAAAGGAGAGAGAATCCTTCGTCATGCAAAAGAATTTGGTATTACTGGTGGTATTGTAGGTATGGCAAAATATTTTAGGCAACAATATAATTTTCACGAAAATACAAGCTTTGGAAACATCTATCGTGAAATTGCAGCATCTATTGACAAAAATACAGCAAGAGAACTAGGGATTAGTGTTGATGAAACCAAGCAGTGCATTGCTAAAAATAGTTTCAAGTTTAACCATTCTATAAACTATAATGAAATGATAGTAGTAGTAGGTAAACTCAATACCATTATTCATCAGAAGGAAAATTTTAGTGTCAACGATATTAAATTAATTGATGCAAAAAAAGATGAAGATCTTGTTAAAAATCTTGAAAAAAATATTCTAGATGAAATTTGGAATAATCGTAATGATGTATCCCTATTGGAAGAAAATATTGATTTTATACACAAAGATTTTGAAAATTTCATGTCAGCATCAAAATTTAAATTTGCTCGTGAACAGTATGAAGATAGTGCAACATTGTTTAGTTGGATTATAGGGAGAATGGGTGATTTTTCTAAACGAGAATATCTTAAAAATATAAAAAAACTATCTTTGAGTTCATATAGTGCTGAAAGTGATCCTTCTTCTTCTGATAGCTTAGTTCTTACAAAAGATACGATATTTAATCATCTAATTTATGAAGTTTCAAATGATGGTAAAAGTTATTTTCTAATTAATGGAAAATATTATCAAATTATCAGTGCTTTTAAGGATGCATTGAATGAAAGCTGCAAAAGTTTTATTATTTCAAATTATGATGATGGGCTAGATAAAGATTGGAATGATGGAACTGAAGGTCTATATAATTTACAGTATAAAGGTGAGGTAAATACTATAGTACTAGATACTGTAACTCCTGAGAACATAGAACCATGCGATGTGTTAAAATATGATGAAGAATATGTATACCTGTATCATGTGAAAAAGGGTTTTAATGGCTCCATGCGTGATTTGACTAATCAAGTTTTTATAGCAGCAAATCGAATATTAGAGGATTTAAAAGGTGATAACCAAGAATATTTAAAAAAAGTACATACTAAAATGCAGAATATGGATAATTACAAGGATCAGGTTTCTGATAAAGATATATTTTTATCAATTTTTAGAGAGAGAAAATTGTGTTTCATTCTTGCAGTAAAAGATTCTGGAACAAATCGAAGACTAGAAGATATTGAAAGTTTTACTTCCAATATAGCCAAGTTTTCATTGAATGAGTTAATACATAATATGCGTAATTTGGGTGTAGACTTTAGAATTACTCAAATTAATGCACCTGATAAGGAAAATTAAGAGATGAAACTACAACTTGATCCAAACCTAGACTATCAACAAGAAGCCATCAAGTTCATTTGGTATTTTTCTGTAAATACGAATACACTGCATTCACAATTTGATTGTATCCAAGGAGAAAAACATGGCAAAAATTAAAGTTTTAGATAGCAATATAACCATCGTAAAAAACCTCGAAGAAGACTACATCTCACTGACTGACATAGCCAACAGTAAAGATGGTGAACAGAGAGCAGCGGATGTTATAAAAAACTGGATTAGAAATAGGGGAACGCTTGAATTTATAGGCACATGGGAGCAAATGTATAATTCAAATTTTAAAGTGGTCGAATTCGACCACTTTAAAATGAATGCAGGCTTGGCATCTTTTGTGTTGAGCCCTGGGAAATGGATAGAACAAACAAATGCCATTGGAATAACAGTCAAAGCAGGAAGGTATGGCGGTACTTATGCCCACAAAGACATTGCCTTTGAGTTCGCCTCTGCGATCAACCCTGTTTTTAAACTCTACCTCATAAAAGAATTTCAAAGACTCAAAGAAGATGAGCTAAAACAGCTTGGCTGGGACATCAAAAGAAATCTAACCAAGATCAATTACAGGATTCATACGGATGCGATCAAAGAAAATCTACTTCCGAAAACACTGACACCCAAGCAGATATTTTGAACGTAGCCCTTTTGGGAATGACGGCAAAAGAGTGGAGAGACAAAAACACTAATGAAAAAGGTAACATAAGAGATCAAGCCAATGTCTATCAGCTTGTGTGCCTAGCAAACCTTGAGTCTCTAAATGCCCATTTGATCAATGAAGGATTGGGACAGGCAGAAAGATTGGGAAAACTTAATCAAGTTGCTGTGACACAAATGCAGATATTGATTAAAGACGATACGCTAAAAAAGATTGAGAAGAAATCATGAAAATACAATTTGACCCAAACCTAGACTACCAACAAGAAGCCATCAAGTCCATCACAGACATCTTTGAAGGGCAAGAGATATGTAACAGTAACTTCTCTGTACCGTCCTTTGACACTCAAGGTCTGATGCAAAACGAAACAGAACTGGGCTACGGAAACAAACTGCATCTACTTGATGATGAACTACTGGAAAACCTGAACAAGATACAACTGCGTAACGGACTGGAGCACTCCAAAAAGATAGTAGGCAAAGACTTTACCGTGGAGATGGAGACAGGTACGGGGAAAACCTATGTGTACCTCAAAAGTATCTTTGAGATGCATAGACTCTATGGTTTTACGAAGTTCATCATCGTCGTGCCATCCATTGCCATTAAAGAGGGTGTGCTTAAATCTCTGCAGATCACTGAAGAGCACTTTAGGGCTATGTACCAAAATACTCCTTACGACTACTTCACCTACAACTCTGCAAACTTAGAGCAGGTAAGAAGCTTTGCAACCAATGACTACATACAGATTATGGTCATTAACATCGATGCCTTTCGCAGGAGTTTTTCTGACCCAAGTAAAGAGACCAAAGCCAACATTATCCACCGAACCAACGACAAACTCAGCGGCTACAGACCCATAGAGTTCATACAGTCCACCAACCCCGTGGTCATCATAGATGAACCACAAAGTGTGGACACGACTTCCAAGTCTAAAGAAGCCATAGAATCACTGAACCCTTTGTGTACCATACGCTACTCTGCAACACATAGAGAGAAGCTGCACATGGTCTACAAACTTGACCCTGTAGATGCCTACAATAAACAACTGGTCAAACAGATAGAAGTAGCTGAGTTCAAAGTGGAAGACGGTAACAACAAAGCCTACATCAAACTGGTATCGGTAGACAATAAAAAAAGCCCCATAACTGCCAAGGTAGAGATAGATGTCATGAAAAGTGGCTCAGTTTCTCGTAAAAAACTGACAGTAAAACAGGGAGATGACCTCTTTGACCGTTCTGGAGGGCGTGACATCTACAGTGGGTACATTATCAACGATATTTACTGTGAGGAGGGTGCGGAGTACATAGACTTTACTTCCAAGCCTGACATAGTAGAACTAGGACTTTCCATAGGTGGTGTAGATGAAGATGAGCGTAAACGCTTACAGATACGCAAGACCATCGAGGAGCATCTGGAAAAAGAACTGAGACTCACCAAGCAAGGCATAAAAGTACTGAGCCTTTTTTTCATAGACAAAGTGGCGAACTACCGTTGGTATGATGAAGAAGGCAATGCTCAAAAAGGGAAATATGCATTGGTCTTTGAAGAGGAATATAACAAGCTCATCAAAAAACCAAAATATAGAACACTCTTTGAGGATGTGGATGTAGATAGCATTGCAGAGCAGGTGCATAACGGCTACTTTTCCATAGACAAAAAAGGGAAAGTCAAAGACACCAGCGGTAAGACGCAGGGAGATGAGGACACCTACAGTCTCATTATGAAAGAGAAAGAGAAACTGCTTTCTTTAGACAATAAACTCAAATTCATCTTCTCTCACTCAGCACTTAGAGAAGGGTGGGATAACCCGAACATCTTCCAGATATGTACACTCAACGAAAGTAACTCGGTCATCAAAAAACGCCAGGAGATCGGTCGTGGTCTTAGACTTTGTGTAAACCAAGAGGGAGAGCGTGTCTTTGGATTTGATACCAATACCTTGACCGTTATGGCAAATGAGTCTTACGAAGCGTTTGCTAAACAGTTGCAAAAAGAGATAGAAGACGATACTGGCATCAAGTTTGGACTTATAGAAGAACACACCTTTGCGAACCTTGTCACTACAGACACTGAAGGCGAAGAGGCATATCTTGGACTAGAGCATTCGGAAAACCTATGGAAGCATCTTTATGAGCAAAAATATATAGATGAAAGAGGAAAGGTACAGGACAGTTTAAAAATGGCTTTAAAGGCTGATTCTGTAACATTGCCAGAGGGATATGAAACAGTTTCTCCTCAGATTGTTTCACTCCTTAAAAAAGTAGCAGGCAATCTCAATATAAAAGATGCAAGCAAAAAAAGAGCTGTGACACTCAATAAAGAAGTGTACTTGAGTGAAGAATTTACCGAGCTTTGGAATAGAATTAAATATAAAACAACCTACAGAGTGAAGTTTGATGAAGCAACACTCGTAGAGGCTTGTGCGAAAGAGATACAAAAACACCTTGTGGTAGGGAAGTCGAGATTTCAGTACACCAAAGCAGGGATAGACATAACCCAAGGTGGTGTAGCTGCAGATGTGGTAGAAGAGTCAAGTTTTGTCTATGACCCTAAAGATTTTACGCTGCCAGATATTGTGACATATCTACAAAATGAGACAAACCTTACGCGCAGAGCCATTGTGGATATACTGACCAAGAGTGGTAAGTTGCAGCAGTTTAAAAATAACCCTCAAAAGTTTATAGAACAGACTATGGGGATGATACAAAGAACGATGAGATACTTTGTGGTAGATGGCATCAAGTATGAGAAAATAGGTAATGAGAGTTACTATGCGCAAGAGATATTTGCAGAACAGGAGCTTGCAGGCTACCTGAATCAAAACCTTGAAGAGAGTAAAAAAGGTGTATATGACTATGTGATCTACGATTCAGATGTGGAGAAGAACTTCGCTATCTCGTTTGAAGACAACAGTGCTGTGAAAGTCTATGCCAAACTGCCAGGTTTCTTTAAAATTGACACCCCTCTAGGCAGTTACAACCCAGACTGGGCAGTGGTCATAGAAAAAGATGATATAGAGAGACTTTACTTCGTAGTAGAAACAAAGAGTTCTCTCTTTACAGATGCATTAAGACCAACGGAGCAAGCTAAGATAGATTGTGGGCTAGCACACTTTGATGCACTTGGGGATGAAGTGCAGTTTATAAAGGCTACTAAGATGGGGGATGTTGAGGATGTGGTGTATGGGTGATTGATATAATGAAAAAATGATTGAAGTTCACTTGTCAATGTTTCTTTGCCCCCTATTTTTTGAATATTTTTGTTCCATTTTAATAGCTGTCGACAATAAGAGCATTCTCTCATCAATCTTACTGAAAGTTCTTATGACAAAATATTCATATAACATTTTATATATGTAGTATAGTTATTTTTAATAGAATAAACATTATGTTAACTAAAGTATATAGGTTGTATAAAGAACTTACCTCTGTACTCCAGATAACATATATTTACTGATACTATAAACACCCAAATTTTTCATTAAGTCTATTTAAGATATTTTACTAAAATTGATTTTTAAAGAGAAGAGAATTTTTTTATGCTAAAATTATCCTTAATTCTTATAGGGAGAAGGTATGCCAAAAAATATTGCATGGA
>Ga0256840_1001508_pt1 | contig 21744 bp, 18 predicted proteins | sample 355202metaG_FD_185969 | JGI IMG/M metagenome (GOLD analysis project Ga0256840, IMG submission 185969) | Hydrothermal vent microbial communities from Mid Atlantic Ridge, Atlantic Ocean - 355-202 | ecosystem: Environmental > Aquatic > Marine > Hydrothermal vents | place: Atlantic Ocean: Mid...
TTATAACTCTCTGATGCTGCTCGTTGTATGGTTTCTCTATACACTATTTTTGGACGTTCAAATTTTGCTGCTATTCCGTGTACATTTTTGAGTTGCCAGTCTATGGTTGCTAAGTGTAATTCTCCTTGACAAGAGATTAATTGCTGTTTTAATTCCGCTGAATAACTCAATATAATGGTTGGATCTTCTAAACTCATTTTTTTAAGGACTTCAAAAAGTTTTTCATCGTCTTTTACATCTTTTGCGGTAACGGATTTGGTTACTCTAGAATCTGGATAAGTAATTGGTTTTACAGTAGATTGACCACTTGTACTCAAAGTATCATTTGTTGAAGTGTTTTTTAGTTTTAATGTAACTCCAATATCACCAACATGTAATTTTTCTACAGATTCACGATTTTTACCATCCATCACAAAAAGTTGGTTAATCGATTCGGTTTCATCATTACTGCTGTTTATCAGCTTATCTCCTACTTTTAATTCACCTGATTTTACTTTAAAGAAAGAAATTTGTCCAACATTGGCTTCATAAATGGTTTTAAAAATAAATATTCTAGTTTCTGAGGTGTCTTTTCTATCAATAATATCACCGTTTACATCTTGTTCTGGTTTTAAATCAATGGCACTTGGAGCTACATTGTCAATAAATCCCATAAGTCTTCCGCTTCCCATATCATTCAATGCAGAAACACAGAAAACAGGAAATAATTCATGATTTAACATTCCTTTACGGATACCTTCTCGCATCTCATCTTCGTTAAGTGTTCCTTTATCAAAGAACAATTCCATTAAATCTTCATCATTTTCAGCCGCTTTTTCAACCAATTCATTATGCAACATTTCTGCCAATTCTTTTTGGTCTGCAGGTATGTCTAATTTTTCTGGCTTCCCTCCTTCTTCACTAAATTTATACATCTTCATTTTAAGCACATCAACAATACATTGCGCACCATCAATCACTAATGGATATTGAATTTTTATGGCATTATTCCCAACCATTTCTACAATACTATGGTATGCAACTTCAAAATCAGCATTTTTATGATCTATTTGATTGATAACAAACAAACTTGGTTTATTGTACTTGTTTACATATTCCCAAATAATTTCGGTACCAGATTCAACACCATATTGTGCATTTACAAGCACCGCAATAGTATCAGCAACACGCATAGTTGAAGCTATTTCACCTATAAAGTCGTCTAATCCTGGAGTATCAATAATGTTTATTTTGTAATTTCGCCATTCAGTGTGGACAGGTGTGGCGAACACCGTTGATTGTTTTTCTTTTTCAATTTCGTGGTAGTCGCTCACTGTATTTTTTTCTTCTACAGTTCCGCGACGTTTGACTAATCCAGCCTCATAGAGCATTGTTTCTGTTAGCGTTGTCTTACCACTATTGTGTGCACCAACAAAAGCAACATTTTTAATGTGTTTGTCATCAAATACTTTCATATTATAAAGGTTTAACGGTTAATATTTATCTTTTATAATCATCTCTAATTATACCCTAAATTTACGATGATACCTCGGTTAATTGTATGATAATTATCACATCTAATAATTTTTTTTTCTAATTATCGAAAAAGTTACATTTATTACTTGAATTTAAGCATCTTAAAATATTTCAAATTTATCTTTGTCGCTTTTCATTTACTGCTCCATATATTGATGTGTTAAATATACAAAATTATTTTTAATTGCTGTACTTTTGTGAAATGATTTTATATGAAGATGATTTTATTGTTGCTATCAATAAGCCAAATAATATATTGGTACATCATTCTTCTATGTCTAGAAATCAACAAAATCAAGAAAATTTAATTCAGCTTTTAAAGCGAAAATATCATAAAAGATATTATCCTATTCATAGATTGGATAGAAAAACATCAGGAATTATTCTATTTGCTAAAAAAAAGGAATATGTTTCTAAATTTCAAGAATTGTTTATTCAAAACGCTATTCAAAAAACGTATTACGGCATTGTACGTGGCTTCTCTCCTACCTATATATTGATTGATAGTGATGTAAAAGGACGTGATTCGCTGGTTTATAAAAACGCAGTAACGGAATTGACCACAATCACAACAAAAGAAATTGTTATACCAGTAACTCCTTACAATTCATCAAGATATAGTTTAGTGAAATTACAACCAAAAACAGGACGATTGCATCAATTACGGATACATTTAAACAAAATAAACCATCCATTAATTGGCGATCCTAAATATGGAGATCGTTTTCATAATAGAATGTTTATCAAAGAATTTTCATGTGATAAATTGTTTTTACATGCAGGGTTATTGGTATTTAATCATCCGTTTACACATAAAGAAATCTTACTAAAAGCCGATTTCCCAAAAGATTGGAATACTATTTTTAATGTTTTTAATTGGAAGTTAAGCCACGAATTACACAGATTTACACGAAATAATTAGCAGTACATATTTTCACAGATTAGTACAAATTCTCAAAGATGTTTAATGGTTTAATTTCCCGCAGATTTCCACAAATTTCTGTGAGATAAGTGTATGTTTTTGGAAACACGGATACTACAGATTATACTATTTTATGTAGAAGTAAACCACAAATTATATAGATTTACACAAAATAATTAGGGTTAAAATTTTCACAGAAAGCTATATCCATCTATGTGTCTATGTGTTTTATTTATACAAATCTCCATTCAGCTTAGTGGTCTTTGTGTCTTCTTTGCATTCTATGTGGTTAAACGCACACAAAACAACTCTATTTATCTATGTGACTATGCGTTTTATTTACATCATATAATTTTATTTACCAAGAGACCTTTATAATTCCTACTATTTTTCTATTTTTGCGCTATGGCAAAACAAGAAGATTTATTTAAAAAAGTGATTTCTCACGCAAAAGAATACGGTTATATTTTTCAATCTAGTGAAATTTATGACGGATTAAGTGCTGTTTATGACTATGCTCAAAATGGTGTAGAATTAAAGAAAAATATTAGAAACTATTGGTGGAAATCAATGGTGCAACTCAATGAAAATATTGTAGGTATTGATACCGCAATCTTTATGCACCCAACTACATGGAAAGCTTCTGGACATATAGATGCTTTTAGTGATCCGTTAATTGACAATAAAGATTCTAAAAAAAGATATCGTGCAGATGTTCTTATTGAAGACTATTGTGCTAAAATTGAAAAGAAAATTGATAAAGAGGTTGCTAAAGCTGCTAAACGCTTTGGTGATGCTTTTAATAAAGAAGAATTTATTACTACCAACGGAAGAGTTTTAGGTTATCAAGAAAAAATCAATACTATTTTATCTCGTCTTGGTAAATCTTTAGAAAATGAAGATTTAGCTGATGTAAAATTATTAATTGAAGAATTAGGTATTGCTTGTCCGCTTTCTGGCTCAAAAAATTGGACAGATGTAAAACAATTTAACTTAATGTTTGGCACAAAATTAGGTGCTGATGCAGCAAGTGCAATGGATTTATATTTAAGACCCGAAACTGCTCAAGGTATTTTTGTAAACTTTGCAAATGTTCAAAAAACAGGTAGAATGAAAATTCCTTTTGGTATTGCGCAAACAGGAAAAGCCTTTAGGAATGAAATTGTAGCCAGACAATTTATTTTTAGAATGCGTGAATTTGAACAAATGGAAATGCAGTTTTTTGTAAAACCTGGAACAGACCAAAAATGGTTTAATACTTGGAAAGAAAACCGTATAAAATGGCACTATTCTCTTGGATTAGGTAAAGATAATTACCGTTTTCACGACCACGAAAAATTAGCGCATTATGCAAATGCTGCAACAGATATTGAATTCAAATTTCCTTTTGGTTTTAAAGAATTAGAAGGTATTCATTCCAGAACAGATTTCGATTTAAAAGCACACGAAGAACATTCAGGTAAAAAATTACGTTTCTTTGATCACGAGAGCAACACCAATTACGTTCCTTATGTTATTGAAACTTCTATTGGTTTAGACAGAATGTTTTTAGCGGTATTTTCTAATTCTCTAATTGAAGAAACTTTAGAAGATGGTTCATCAAGAACGGTTTTAAAATTACCCGCAATTTTAGCTCCTAATAAAGTAGCGGTTTTACCTTTACTTAAAAAGGACGGTTTGCCAGAAATTGCACATACTATTATAAACGATTTAAAATATGATTTTAACGTAATTTACGATGAAAAAGATGCTGTTGGAAGAAGATATAGAAGACAAGATGCCAATGGAACTCCGTTTTGTATTACAGTAGATCATCAAACTAAAGAAGATCAAACGGTTACTATTAGATATAGAGATACTATGAAACAAGAACGAATTCTTATTTCAGAAATAGCAGCTATAGTGAATAAAGAAATCGCTTTTAAAAAATGGATTACTAAATAATTAGCCATCTTAACACTATATAGAGTCATATAATTTTTTAATTGTATGGCTTTTTTTGTTTCTTTTTTTATCAATAAAAAAAAGGAACAAATAATACCGTTTTAAACTTTCACTCCTTTGCGTCTTTACGAGAAATAGAGAGCAAATACATCAGAACTGATATTTCGCAGTTTTTAAACTTTATGAATGCATTAATTTTGTGTATTAAATTTTTAAAAATTGAAAACAACAGATAAAAAACTTACGTTAATAGATGGGTCAAAGCTAATGATTGAGGCTTTGGTACAAGCTGGAGCTGATGCTTTTGTAGCCTATCCAATCACACCATCAAACTGGATGTATAAATATGGGAAAGAGCGTTTTCCACAGTTTTATGCAGCTCCAGACGAGATTTCTACTTTCCAATGGATGGCTGGTTTAGCTGCTACTGGAAAATTACCAGCTACTTCAAGTGCTTTTCCTGGAATTGCACTTATGGTGGAAAGTATTAATATGGCTTATGCCATGGAATTGCCTTTGGTTATTATAATTACACAGCGTTTAGGACCAAGTACAGGTTCTGCAACTACTGGAGCACAAGGAGATTTATCCATTTTAAATGGAATAATCTCTGGAAACTATCCTGTTCCTGTATTTTCTCCATCTAATTTTGAAGATGCTTGGGAATTAGCAGCTAAAGCGGTAGAAACAGCCATAAAATTTAGAACTCCAGTCTTTTTATTGACTTCTAAGGAAATGGTAATGTATCAAAAATCATTCGATTTGAATACCTTAAAACCCATCCAAAAAATAGAACGTCCAAAAGTAAAAATTGATGGTGAATATATTCCATACAAAGCCAACAAACAACTAGTACCTGATTTTCTTCCTTTAGGAAATGACAATCATTTAGTGAAAATAACTGCTTCTACACATGATCAATACGCTAATATTCGTAAAAATGACCCAGAAGCTCTGGCAAATACTCAAAGATTACACGATAAATTTATTAAACGTATTGATGAATTAACTGTTTATAGTTTAGATAAACAAAACGATAGCAACAGATTATTGGTTACTTGGGGAATTACATCAGATGCTTCTCGTGATGCAATAAATGAATTGCGCAACAAGCAGGAAAAAATTGATTTATTGGTATTAAAATCCTTACTTCCTGTAAACCCTAAGCTATTTGATATTTTTGATACTTATAATGAAATTATCATTGCTGAAGAAAACTTGACTGGACAGCTTAAAGAAATTTTGTTTGGTGCTCGTAAACAAAAAAACATAAAACAAGTAAATAAGGTTGGACACATGATAACGCCTAAAGAAATCATTAATACCATCCTTAAATAATTGCTAACGAATTCTAAAAGAAAAACAAAATGACAAAAAATCCAAATTCGTTTTTAACAGATAAAAAATTTCCATTTTGCCCTGGTTGCGGACATGGAATCTCAATACATGCGCTAAATAAAGCGTTAAAGGAACTCAACCTAGAAGCAAAAGACGTAGTTGTTGTGAGTGATATTGGTTGTAGTGGTTTAATTGACCCATTATTTGCAACACATACAATTCACGGGTTACATGGTCGTTCTCCCGCGCTAGGCTTGGGAGTTGCCATGGCATTATCAGAAAATAAAAATAAAAAAGTTATTGCTTTTATTGGTGATGGTGGTGCAACCATTGGTTTACAGCATATCTTAGAGGCTGCACGTAGAAATGTAGATATGACCTTAATTGTGTTAAATAATCTTCTTTATGGAATGACTGGTGGTCAAATTAGTGGTTTATCAACCAAAAAATATAAGAAAATCATAGATTTTGAACAAGATATTCCTCCTTTTGATTTGATTGAGTTGGCTCACGCTTCTGGAGCTCGTTTTGCTGTTCGTGTAAACAACACCAAAAAAGTAAAAGATACGCTCATCCAGGCCATTAAAACAGAAGGTTTTTCTATTGTAGAAGCCGCAAGTTTATGTCCGTCTTACGGAATGAAAAAAATGGATGATTTAATTGAAGTTGCTGATGCTGAAAATATTTTGGAACACGATAGACCTGCAACCATTCTTAAAGATAAAGAAACCGTTTCTCTTATTGAAAAAACACAAGTTATAAAACCAACGTTTACCGCTAATGTAACGCAACGTAAAGGTTTCTTAATTGCTGGTTCTGCTGGAGGTGGAGCACAATCTGTTGCTAAGTTTTTAGCAATGGCTGGTATTTATGCTGGTTTAGAAACTACTATGAAAGGAGAATATCCTATTACTGTTGGTACAGGTTTTTCTGTAGCTGAAGTAATTTTTGACCATAAAAAAATTAATTATACTGGTTTATTAGCTCCTGAATATATTTTAATTGTAAGCGTAGATGGATTGAATAAAGTACAATCTAAATTAAATACAGAAAGTACTATTTTAATGGATGAGAAATTAGTTACTGATGAATTATTGGCAACATATCCTAACATACTTTCCGTTCCATTAACTAAAAATTTCAATAAAAAAAGCTTGGCATTAGCTGCAGTTGCTTATGTTTTAAACAAAGAAAATATTATTCCATTAGATGCTTTAAAAGAAGCAGTTAGTACTCATAGATTAAAGGATATCTTTATTGAAGTAATTGATAAAGTTATTGAGGTATAATTGATGAATATGCTAGTCAGCACTTCACTAAACACTCACACCGCAACTTTAAGTTGCAGTGTGAGTGGATTAATTTAATAGTCGTATAATTCCTGTAAAGCAATTCTAAATCGCTCTACTGGCAAATAGATTTTTTCTAAATTCTCTGCGAATGGTATAGGCATTTCTAAACCTCCAACTCTTTTAACAGGAGCGTCAAGTGAATTAAAACAATTCTCGGTAATTAAAGCTGATAAATCTGATGCTATTCCACCAAACAAGCTATCTTCTTGTAAAATAATTACTTTACAAGTCTTATTTACTGAATTATAAATGGTATTTGTATCTAAAGGTTGTAAAGTCCGTAAATCAATTAAATCTACGTTGTATGCTTTAAAATCGTCTTCATTCAATATATCTAAAGCCCAATGCACACCTTGACCATAAGTAATTATGGTTAAATCCGTTCCTTCTTTAAGCAAACTCGCTTTTCCAAAAGGCAATGTGTAATAATCCGTTGGTACTTCTTGATAAATAGAACGATACAGTTTTTTATGTTCAAAAAACAACACAGGATTAGGATCTTCAATAGCAGTTGCTAACAAGCCTTTGGCATCATAAGGAAATGCAGGATAAACTACTTTTAAACCTGGTGTTTTGGTAAACCAAGCTTCGTTAGTTTGCGAATGGAACGGTCCTGCTCCAACACCTGCACCACAAGGCATACGCAAGACTACATCTGCATTTTGTCCCCATCGGTAATATGATTTGGCTAATAAATTAATCACAGGATTAAAACCAGATGTTACAAAATCTGAAAATTGTAATTCTACTACTGCTTTATATCCTTTTATTGCTAACCCATAAGCTGCTTCTATGATGGTTGATTCACAGATTGGCGTATTCCTAATTCTATCTTTACCAAATTGTTCTAAAAAGCCATCAGTTATTTTAAAAACACCTCCATATTCCGCAATATCTTGTCCCATAATAACTAAGTTATCATGTTTCTCCATACATTGTCTTAATCCGTTAGAAACAGCATCAACTAAGCGTATTTTTTCAGTTTTATCTTTAGGACTAACTTCTTGATATTCAGTGTTTCTATATACACTATTTAATTCATTAGTTACAGTTGCATAAATAGGGTCTTCTGCAAATGCAATAGCTAAATTATCATTGATTTCTTTGGTTATTTTTTGCTTAATTTCAATTTCTTTTACTTCGGATAATACTTTTTCCTTACGCAAAAAATTGGTGAAATTTTCAATAGGATCTTTTAATGCCCATTGGTCTCTAAGTTCTTGAGGAACATATTTAGTACCACTCGCCTCTTCATGACCATGCATTCTAAAAGTTTTAAATTCTAAAAGTACAGGTCTGTTATTTTTACGAATACTATCTGCTATTTTTTTAACTTTGGTATAGACTTCAATAATATTATTCCCATCAATGGTATAACTTTCCATTCCGTAACCAATTCCTTTATCTGCAACATTCTGATTTTTCATTTGTTGAGCAGTTGGTGTAGATAAACCATATCCATTATTTTCAATACAGAAAATCACAGGTAAATCCCATACAGAGGCTACATTCATTGCTTCGTGAAAATCACCTTCACTTGTTCCTCCTTCACCAGAAAAAACAGCAGTAACTTGATTGTTTTTAGATAACAAATTTGCTAATGCAATTCCGTTTGCAACTCCTAATTGAGGACCTAAATGAGAAATCATTCCAACAATATGATATTCATTTGTTCCAAAATGAAAAGAGCGATCACGACCGTTTGTAAATCCGTTTTTCTTACCTTGCCATTGTGAAAATAACCGATGCAAAGGAATGTTTTTTGTAGTAAAAACACCTAAATTTCTATGCATTGGTAAAATATATTCATCTTGTTCTAAAGCACTTGTAACACCAACAGATATTGCCTCTTGCCCAATACCAGAAAACCACTTTGAAATTTTACCTTGACGCAGTAAAATAAGCATTTTAAGCTCAATCAATCTAGGTTTCATTATTGCTTCATATAAATAAAGCAATTCATCATCGGTTAGCTTACCTCTATTATATTTTATCATCTTATTTTTAATATAAATTCAAGTCAAAAATAATACTAAAAATTGAACGATTTAATAAAAATTCAAAAAAATATTTGGATAAAAAACTTAATAATAGCTTAACTAAAACAAAGAAGCAGTTATTTTATTTTGAGCTAGTTATAGCGACTATCCTACACTTTTACTTAAATAAATAACTATTTATTTTTACTGTTGTATAATAAAATTTTTGATTCTATTGCAAATTTAGTGGAACAATAAAATTAAATTATGATTGTAATTGAAATATGATTTTTAGACGGCATTCGAAAGCTAATCGTAAAATTTGAAATGAAAGCATCTTGAAATTTTCTGCTGTTTAAGTTCCGTTAATAGGTTTATGATTATTAGATCAAATATTGTACGGAACGAGTTCAGAAAATTTAGATGCTGAATGATAAATTTAGATTAGCTTTCGTAAGCCTAGATTTTTTTGGTTCGTTTTTTTATCAATGAAAAAAATGAACAAATAAGATATTATACTAATTGTTATATTTTTAAGCATAAATATAAATTACCCATTATATTTGCAGTAGAACCAAATTTTAAATAGTAGTAATTCTAAGCGAAATAAAAGTTCTTAAATCTATCAATGAAACACACCATTTTAACAAAGTTATTTTAAGGGTTTTACAGGATATTATTAGTCATTAAATTCTTTAAAAATAAAATCCATTAAACGCTCCTTATCGTTAATAACTTCTTCTAAAGAAATTGATGTTTCTGTACGAATTACTCCTTTAATTTCATCTAAATTAAAAATAATTTGCTTGGCATGTTTGGTATTTCTGGCTCTAATTTTACAAAATAGGGCAAATTTACCAGTAGTTAAATGAGTAACTGTAACCTCAGGAATTTTTTTAATCTCTTTAATTATTGAAGGAAAACTCGATGAATTATCTACATACAAACCTACATAAGCAATAAAAGTATAATTCAATTTTTCATAATCAATAATAAGTGTTGAACCTTTAATAACACCTAAATCTTCCATTTTTTTTACACGTATATGTATTGTTCCTGCAGAAACTACTAATTCTTTTGCAATATCAGTAAAAGGTGTTCTACTATTTTGGATTAATTTTTGAAGAATTTGATGATCGAGTTCGTCTAATTTTATTTTTAGCATTTTTTTGTTGTTAGTTATTCAATTTTGTGGTAAATTAACGTAATTTATTTTTATTAAACAACTTTTTTAGTCTAATTTTGAAATATAAAATACTAATTCATCTTTTGAATTGAAATTCAAGGTTTTATTAATACTATTTTTAAAACAAATTTGACTGTTTATAGAAAGAAACTCATAGTCATATACAAAAGAAAGTGTTTTATTTTTAAATTTTGGCGTATAGTACAGACCTATTTTATATTTTTCTCCTTTTAAATTCACATTATTTAGTACTGTTTCAAAATTTTTCTTTTGATTTATAGGAATATCAAAATACGATTCGTAATTTGGCTTAATTGTATTTGAAATACTACTTAGTCCTGACGCTAAAGCTAAAAAATTATATTTTCTAGTTTCCTCACGGTCATGGTCTAATGGAAAATGACCAGCTTCAATTAAAATGGTGTTAAAACCTGCTTTTTGAAAATTATCACCTGTTGCTGTTGGGTAAAATTCATCTGTAAAACGTCCAATTTGGTTAGGAATATAAGGTTTTAAAGCATTGTGCATTGCTACAATTATTTCCATTGTTTTTTTTCTTCCTTTAGTTAATGTTCTTTTCTCATCTTCTGAAGGTGCTAAAAAGGATAATGTTGCAGGCAGATTTTCCTTTCCTACCGAGAACAAATTTCTTTGATCGTGTAAGTTAAAACAATAATCAGGTTTATAATCATGAATAAATGTGTTCAGCAACTTGCTTTCTGGAGCTTTTAAGTCTATTGCATCACGATTTAAGTCTATTTTTTGAGCATTTACACGTGTAAATGCTTCTGCACCATCAGGATTGAGCATTGGTATGATAACAATAGTACATTTTTCTAAAATATGTTGACTATAATTAATAAAATCTAAAGGTTCATTAAAGAAATTTAATAAATCAAAGATTGCTTTTGTTCCAGTACTTTCGTTTCCGTGCATTTGAGACCAAATAAGCACTTTTATTTTTCCAGTTCCTAAGGTTATTTTATAAATTGGTCTATTAAGAAATGAATAACCCAAAACGGAAGTATCATCATTAAGTTGGTCTATTAAAGGTAAAATGGATTTTAATGTAATCCTTCTTCCTTCTAATTTTTGCTCTTTATACTTTACGTAATTATCTAAAACCATTTATCTATAAATTTAACGTTACAAATGTAAACAATAATTATTTTACAAATGTAAACAAGGTTTTGTTATCTCTTTTTACAATTGTAATTTAAGATTTCAACTATTTCTATATAAATTATCCAGAATAAGTACTTTGAAGTTGTAAAAATATAATTTAATTATAAATAACTTGTATTCAGTATATTAACCTTTATCAATTAAATAATTAATTCAATTGAAAGACTTGTATAATTAGTCTGTTTTTTACAATTGTTGCGTATGTTAAAAATATTTGTTACATTTGTAACTTATAAAACAGTTTACAATGATAAACAATTCTGATTTTTCAAAAAGGCTCAAAAAAGTACTAGAATACTACCAATTATCTGCTTCTCAATTTGCAGAAAAGATACAAGTTCAACGCTCAAGTATTTCTCACCTCCTTTCAGGAAGGAATAAACCAAGTTTAGATTTTGTTTTAAAAGTCCTTGAAAATTTTGAGGAAGTTGAGTTGTATTGGTTATTAAATGGTAAAGGCAGTTTTCCGAAAAAAACGAATACTTTAGATTACCCTACTTCGTTATTTGAAGAAACCAAACCTAATACAGAAGCTACTAATTCTAAAATACAAAATGACCAAGCTCCTACTAAGCTTCAAAATGCAATAATTCAGAATACAAATATTGAGATTGATAGAATAGTCATCTTTTATAAAGATGGTACTTTTAAACAATATAATGAACTTTAGGTTATTTATTGACTATTATGATGCTTATATTAGTTTCTTTATTTTCTATATAGCTGATTTTTAAGTATTTAATTATTTTTTAATTACGATAAATACACTTATCTTTGCACCCGAAATTTGACAAGCAACTAACAACGCCTTATTGAATTTTTAAAAATGAAGAAAAAGTATATTTATAGTGTAGTTCTTTTGATAACACTTATTTTAAGTCAAACATTACTACCTAAAACGGATAAGGTTGTGATTTATAACAAAGCAGATAAAAACACAATCGCTACTGTGCAAACTCTTGAAGAGTTTAATAGAGAAGCAAAATTTCCTGAATTAAAAAAATCATTTATTGCCTTTAAAGAAGCCTTGGCATTTAAAGAATCAAGAGGTGATTACAATTGTGTGAATACTTTAGGTTATTTAGGAAAGTACCAGTTTGGTAGAACTACTCTTAAACGCTTTAAAATTTACAATACTAGAGGTTTTTTAAAAGATTCTGAATTACAAGAAGATGTTTTTGTTGCCTTATGTTCTGTCAATAAATGGATTTTAAGAAAATATATCAAACGAAAAGTTGGTAAACGCATGAATGGAATTCTAATTACAGAATCAGGTATTTTAGCTGCCTCTCACCTTGCAGGTGCAGGAAATGTAAAAAAATTTCTTAGAAGCAATGGTTCAAATAATTTTAAAGATGCTTACGGAAGTAATATTGCCTACTACATGAAAAAATTTGCAGGTTACGATACTTCTCATATTCCTGCCAATAAAAAAGCCAAAATTTAAGCTTCATAAATTCTAATAAAATTTATGCAAAATAAAAATAGTTGGTCTTTTATGTAAAGAAGGCTTTGCTGTGCTTTTCCATTCTTTTATACTTAGTGTCCTAATGTATTCGGTTTCTAACGTAATATCCGTTGCAATACATAATTTTGTATCTGAATGTAATACTTGAAGTAAATCAGCCAACATTTTATCGTTTCTATAAGGTGTTTCAATAAAAATTTGAGACTGGTTTTTATCTTTTGATAAACGTTCTAATTGTTTTAACGTATTCTTACGATCTTTAGAATCTATTGGTAAATAACCGTTAAATGTAAAATGTTGTCCATTAAAACCAGAACTCATCATCGCTAATAATATAGAAGAAGGTCCTACTAAAGGTACAACTCTAATGTTTTTTTTATGAGCCAATGCTACAATAGCAGCTCCAGGATCAGCAATTGCTGGAACTCCTGCTTCAGATAATAATCCTACTGAAATTCCTGTTTCACATGAGTCTAAATAATTTTGTATTTCTATGTTAGAAACTCTCTTATTTAGAGGATATAAAACTAAATCAGCTTGATTTTTTCCTGGTGTAATTTTTTTAATAAAACGTCTTGCCGTTTTTTCGTTTTCTACTATAAAATGATTACATTTTTCTATAATCTGTTTTACTTTTTGCGGCAAAACATCTAAAGGGTTATTATCTCCTAAAGTTGTGGGAATTAAATATAAGCTACCCTTCATTATTTTCAATATATTTAGTTAAAATGATTTTACAAGCTTTATTTAACATTGAAAAAACATTTTCAAAACCTTGTTCTCCACCATAATATGGGTCTGGAACACTTAAATTCTCATTTGAATGCAATTCATTTAAAATGAGTTTTATCTTTTGTTTTTCTTCCTCATTTCTTGCAATTTGTCTTAAATCATTATAGTTTGAAACATCCATTGCATAAATCACATCAAAAGAATCAAAATCTTGTACTCTAAATTTTCTGCTTCTTTGGTTTGTTAAATCAATTTCGTTTAAATGAGCAATTTCAATGGAACGAGAATCAGGTAATTCACCAACATGATATGCTGATGTTCCTGCTGAATCTACAAAAAATTGATTGGAAGTGTCCAAAGAAGATAAAATTCCTTCAGCTAAAGGTGATCGACAAATATTCCCCAAACAAACCATTAAGATTTTAGTCATTTTATAGGGTATTTGCTATTTATACACTCAGTTTTTTTGATAAATCTTCAACGTAAATTTTGAATTGTCTATCAGTTTCTGTAAGATTATTAACTGTTTTACAAGCATGTAGTACTGTTGCGTGATCACGACTACCAATTTGAGAGCCAATACTTGCTAATGAGGCTTTGGTTAATCTCTTGGCAAAATACATAGCCAACTGTCTGGCTTGTACAATATGACGTTTTCTAGTTTTTGATTGTAAGGTAGTAACATCCATATTAAAATATTTAGAGACTACTTTTTGAATATAATCAATAGAAACTTCTTTTTTGGTGTTTTTAACAAATTTATCAACAATTCCTTTGGCAAGTTTTAAGTTGTATTCCTTTCTGTTAAACGATGCCTGTGCAATCATTGAAATCAAAACACCTTCTAACTCTCTAACGTTTGTTCGAATATTTTTAGCTACATATTCAATAACATCTTCTGGCATTACTACACCATCTCTAAAGAGTTTGTTTTTAAGAATAGAAATACGTGTTTCATAACTAGGTGATTGTAACTCCGCTGATAATCCCCATTTAAAACGAGAAAGCAAACGTTGCTCAATTTCTTGCATATCAACAGGTGCTTTATCTGATGTTAAGATAACTTGTTTTCCGTTTTGATGTAAATGATTGAAAATATGAAAGAAAACATCTTGTGTTTTTATTTTACCTGATAAAAATTGCACGTCATCAACAATTAAAACATCTATCATTTGATAAAAATGAATAAAATCATTTCTGGTATTTCCTTTAACAGAATCTATATATTGCTGAATAAACAATTCCGAAGAAATATATAATACCGTTTTATCTGGGTAATTATCCTTTATACTTACGCCAATAGCATGTGCTAAGTGTGTTTTTCCTAAACCAACTCCTCCGTAAATAAGTAGTGGATTAAAAGATGTTCCTCCTGGTTTGTTTGCAACAGCAATACTTGCTGAACGTGCTAATCTATTCGATTCACCTTCTATAAAATTCTCAAAATTATAATTTGGATTTAATTGTGATTCAATTTTTACTTTTTGAATACCAGGAATGATAAACGGATTTCTTAATTCACGTTTATCAATATCTAATGGAATTGTAATTCCTTGACTGTTTAAAGGCTTTCTATTTGAACTCGGAAATTTAACAGTATGTGGTTTTTTACTACTGTATGAGTTCTCCATCTTTACATCATAAATAAGTTTAGCATCTTTACCTAATTCTTTAGTCAAGGCTACTCTTAATATTTTAATGTAATGTTCTTCTAACCATTCATAAAAAAATTTACTTGGTACTTGAATAGTTAATGCGTTCCCTACTAATTTAATAGGGATGATTGGCTCAAACCAAGTTTTATACGCTTGCGGTTTAATATTGTCTTTTATAAAAGAAAGACAGTTGTTCCATGTTGTAGCCGCAGTATTGGTCATTATTTTTTTTGGTTTGGGGTTTCACAAATTTTTAGTAAGTAAAAACTTTACTTTTTCATGCTACAAAAATGTAAATAAATTATGTAATAAAAAAATGTTTTTGCTATTGTTTTTTAATTATTTTTTACGTATAAAAATGCATTTTTTAGCTAAGTAATTGAGGGTCTTATTTTTCCTAAAAAAAAGCTCAATTTAACTTTAAGAAAAAAAATTAATTATTCCCTAAAATTAATGGCATTCCATCTTTTCCTCCTACTATTACAACTTTTGAATTGTTAGATTCTGATAATTTAAGCGTTGCTTCTATTCCTTTGTCTTTTAGTATTTTATCTGTTAGTGATGCGCTTAGTATTCTGTTTGCATCTGCCTTACCTTGCGCTTCAATACGTTGTTTATCAGCTTCTTTCTTTGCTTTTTGAAGTCTAAATTCATATTCTAAAAATTCTTGCTCTTGTTTTAATTTTCGTTCAATAGCATCTTTAATAGTTGAAGGTAAAGTAACATCACGCACAAGTACATCATTTATTTGAACATGTTGAGAAGCTGTTTTCATTTTAATCTCTTCAAAAATTTCTTTTTGAATGGCATCTCTTTTTGAAGAGTATAGTTGTTCTGGAGTATATCTTCCAACCACACTCCTTGCAGCAGAACGAATTTCTGGGATAATAACAACATCTTGATAATTTTTACCCTTTGTTTTATGTAGCAGACCCAATTCTTCTACTTTTGGCTGATATAAAACCGATAAATCTAACTTTATTTCTAATCCATTAGAAGAAAGCACTTCCATATCTTCCATAAATAAATTTTGTTGTCTTACATTATATACATCTACTTTATTCCAAGGAGCAATGATATGGAATCCTTCATCTAAAGCAGGTTGATCTGTAACAATTCCTTGGTCAAAAGTTTTGTATAACACTCCTCTATTTCCACCTTTAATGGTTACAGTAGATTTTGACACAAAAACTATGGCTAAGATAATTAAAAGAATAATAAAAAAAATTCCTTTTGGCATTTGTGGTAATTGTTGTTGATTTCTAGCGTTCATATTTTGATTTTTATAATTTTCACGAAAATACAACTTTTTATCAATCTTTTTTAGAGATATCCTTTATATTTTCTGATAAACCATTCCACGGATAATAATAAAACAATTAAACCTAACATCCATTTCCAATCGATTAATGGACTTTGAGTTTCTTTGGCTTTTTGGATACTTTTATAACGAGTATCATTTACCATTTTATCTATAAATTGGTCTAAATTATTCGGATAATAAACTGTTCCACCAGTATTTAATGCTAATTTAACCAATCCTTTATTATTTGCATTGGTAAATTGCTCTTCTATATTGTAATCTAGAATGGTAAAATGACCATACGAAGTGTTTTTACGAGCATCATCATAAACTTTAAAACTGTAATTTCCTTTACTTAAATCAGCTAATTTTACTTCATACTCATTATCAATTAGAGCAAACGGATATTTTATTTTTTTATTGGTTGATTTATCGGTTAAAGAAATCCATAATTTTACATTAGAATCAAACTGATAGTTGGCATCATACACTTTTGCTAAAATTTGAACAGTTTCATTTTGATAGTAATACTTCTTATTTTGAATCTCTAAATGAGTTGATTTTTTATTAGATGCTAAATATTGTATTACACTATTTATATAACTATCAAAAGGTTCAAAAGATTGCGATTCAATCTTACTAGTCATTCTCCAACACCAAGCATTTTCTCCAAACAACACGGCATTTCGTTGTCCGTTTTGTTCAAAAGTTATAAATAAAGGATTATTAGACTTTACACTTCCTATTTGCTGAAACAATAGACTTTGATAAGGCACATTAAACGCTATTTTACCAAAAGAATCTGTTAAAGGTTGAAAGTTTTCAAAACCAATATCTCTTGTTAAAAAAGTAGCATAAGCACTATTATATATAGGAATAAAATCTTCTGTACTACTCAATACTTTTTTATTGAAATTTAATTGAATGCTATTTAAGAAATTCCAATCTGTTTTTGTACCTGTTATAACAAAGCTGTTTTTATTACTATTGTTTAATTCTGTAAAAATTTTAAGAAAATTTTTATTAGGTTGATATAAAACAACCAACTGATAATCATTTAATTTAATTGCGTCTTTAGTACTTTTTATAATTACTTTTCGTTGTTTATTATGCTCAATAGAACGTTTAAGCATGGCAATATCTGGATGTAAAATATCAGAAACAATTAGTATTTTTGATTGTTCGTTTAACACTTCTACTGTAAAGGATTTTTTATTATTTAATGTGTTTTTTTCATTTTTAATACGTGTTACATTTGTTTTATAAGTATGTAAACCAACTTGATTAGCAGGTATAAAGAAATCTACTTTTAGGGCATTATTTTTTTTATTTAACTCGATTTTTTTAGTATAAATATTCGTTTTTCCTTCAGAAATTGTAAGCGTTGTCTCTACATCTTCATTTCCATGATAATTAACAAACAATTCTACAGGAAATTTATGTTTTAGATAAGCATATTTATTTACATTAAGTTGCGTAATACTTACATCTTGATAAGTGGTAGTATCTCCAACTACAATAGGATAAATAGTATGCTTAGCTAATGTTTGAGAATAATTCGTTCCATAAGTCTGATTTCCATCAGATATCAAAACAATAGGAGCATTTGTCTTTTTATAAAGTTTTTGAATACTTTGTAAACTTTTACTAATATTGGTAGCATTCTTTTGAAAACTTAAACTATCTGTAAATGAAATATCATCAGAAAAATTATAGGTGTCAATTTTGAATTTATTTAATAACTTTGAGTTGCTTTTTAGTTTATCGCCTAGATTTCTAACAATAGTTTTCTGATTTAGCTTACCAATTGATTTAGAATTATCAACCAAAAGCACCAAATTAGGCTTGATAGTTTCTACTTTGGTTTTTTTAATTTTTGGGTTGATTATCAGTAACAACAATAAAAAAATAGACAAACTTCTTAGTCCAAATAAAATAAGTTTTGATTTAGTTTTATTATCTTTATATAAATATTGAAAATAAGCAATTCCAATGGATATAATTGTTGCAAGTAAAATAAAAAGGTACAGCTTATTAATCATAAAAAAATCTTATTTTTATTAAAAAACAAAAATAAGATTTTAAATGATTTTATCTTAAAAATAGAATTATTTTTCTTATTGATTGTCTAACCAAACAGACATAGAGGACAGAATAGAAGAATCAGGAGTAGTATTATCTTCTAATTTGGTGCAAATTTCTTCTTCTCCTTTTTTAATTATAGCAGTTTCTTTATCATTAAAGAAAATTTTTGGTTTGACAATAATATTAGATTTATCTTTAATCAAAAATTCTTTATACTGGTTATCCCATGATGAAAAGAAAAAATTAAATTTTTTAGTATCTCCTGTTTCTAAAAAGGTAACTTCTATTGTACCATCGTAAAAGGTTTGTATTTTAGTGGTTATTTTCATTTCTTTAGAAACTGTTAAATTACTTTCTTCAATATCAGTTAAGTACATTTCATATTTGTCATTTATTAATCTTTGTGAGAAAGAATTTATTGAAATTATTAACAGGAATATGAGGGTAATTTTTTTCATTATTTTTATTTAATTATTTGATTATCTAGCCAAACAATCATACTAGATAGTATGGAGTTTTCTAAGCTAGAGTTATTTAAAAGTTTTGTTTCTGTATCTTGTTCGTTTTGTTTTACATGAGCAATTTCTTTATCATTAAAACAAATTTTTGGTTTCATGACATTAAAATTAGCATCTTTAATTACAAAATCTTTAAATTTATCATCCCAAGAAGAAAAGAAAAAATTAAATTCACTTATATTTCCATTACTCATAAAAGTAACTTCTATAATACCTTCATAATAATATTGCTTATTATCTGTCATATACATTCCTTTTGCAATATCAACTTCATTTTCATTAAATTCAATTAGAAACAACTCATATTTGTCATTTTTTAATCGTTGTGAATAGCTATTTACTATAAAAGTAAAAAAAATTAAAAATAGTATTGACTTTTTCATGATTTTTATATTTCAATTTTTATTTTGCAACTATTGTGCCATTTTTCATTTCTTTTTGATTCAGCCAAAATAACATACAAGTTAAAATGTATTTTTCAACTTGAGAAATTCCTTTTAAATCTATAGATGCTTTGATCTTTTCATCTTTTTTTATAAAGGCTGTTTTGTTCTTAAAAAATACTCTTGGTTCAATAATATTTGATTTGGTGTCTTTAACTAAAAAACTCTTACATTGTCCATCCCAAACAGAAAAAAAGAAACCGTATTTGCTATCAATTCCGCAATCTTTTGATGTTACTGAAATTTCACCTTCATAAAAATACTGTTTATTATCAGACATTTTCATAGAAGAGTCAAATTCTGTTTCGTTCACTATTAATTCCGTTAAAAATAATTCAAATTTTTCATTTTGTAATCTTTGTGAATAACTTAATATACTTATGAATAACAACATAATAGTTGCTATTTGTTTTAAAAGGGGCAATTTCATTTTTTTTAGGGGAGTTTTTAATTTTCTAATTCATTTGTTTTTTAGGTTAGCATTCCGCCATCTACATTTAGGGTCTGTCCTGTAATATAAGCTGATAGATCACTAGCCAAAAACAGACAAGCATTAGCTATGTCTTCTGGACTTCCTCCACGTTTTAAAGGAATTGTTTTACGCCATTCGTCAACAGTTTTTTCGTCTAATTTTGCAGTCATTTCTGTTTCAATAAATCCTGGTGCAATGGCATTACATCTTATATTTCGAGAACCTAATTCTAAGGCTACAGATTTAGTAAAACCAAGAACTCCAGCTTTTGAGGCTGCATAATTTGCCTGACCTGCATTTCCTTTTACTCCAACCACAGAACTCATATTAATTATAGAGCCCTTGCGTTGTTTCATCATAGGTTTAATCACTGCTTTTGTTAAATTGAAAACAGATTTTAAATTTATAGCAATTACTTTGTCAAAATCTTCTTCACTCATTCTCATTAACAAATTATCTTTGGTTATTCCTGCATTATTAATAAGTACATCAATAGATCCAAATTCTTTTAAGACTTCTCCAACAAAATCTTGTGCTGCATTAAAATCTGCTGCATTAGATTGATATCCTTTAGCTTTTACCCCTAAATTAGCTAAATCTTTTTCTAATTGTTTTGCTGCATCTACAGAAGAACTATAAGTAAAGGCTACATTTGCTCCATTTTTTGCAAAAATTTCTGCAATTCCTTTGCCTATTCCTCTTGTAGCACCTGTGATAATCACATTTTTATCTTTTATTAAACTCATAAATTGTAATAGTTGTTATTATCTCACAAAAATACAATTTTAAAATGATAATAAAAGTTATTTTTTAAAAATGGGGAAAAATCCCCCTTTTTTAACTTTTTATTGTAACAATTATTAAATAATAACGTCATAATTAATAGTATTTTTGTAATTATTAATTAATTTAAACATTTTCAATATGAAAAAAAGTATGATTATACTTTTATGTGTATTATCAATCTCAACAATTATGGCACAAAAAGTAGATTTTGAAGAGTATGATTTAGATAACGGCTTGCACGTTATTCTACATCAAGACAATACTGCTCCTGTAGTAACAACAGCAGTTATGTATCACGTTGGCGCAAAGGATGAAGATCCAACACGTACAGGTTTTGCTCATTTCTTTGAACATTTATTATTTGAAGGAACTGAGAACATTAAACGTGGTGAATGGTTTAAAGTAGTAACTTCAAACGGAGGACAAAACAATGCAAACACTACAGATGATAGAACCTATTATTATGAAGTTTTCCCTTCAAACAGCCTAGAATTAGGTTTATGGATGGAAGCAGAACGTATGTTACACCCTGTAATCAATCAGATTGGTGTAGATACTCAAAATGAAGTGGTTAAAGAGGAAAAAAGATTGCGTGTAGATAATTCTCCTTACGGAAGTTTTCTAGCAGAAATTAAAAAGAATTTATTCTTCAAACATCCTTACCGTTGGGCAACTATTGGTTCAATGGATCATTTAGATGCTGCTACTTTAGAAGAATTTCAAGCTTTTAATAAAAAGTTTTATATTCCAAATAACGCTGTTTTAGTAGTTGCTGGTGATATTAATAAAGAAGAAACTAAAAAACTAGTAGCTAAATATTATGGTGATATTCCTAAAGGTAAACCGATTGAAAGAAAAACT
>Ga0256840_1001509_pt1 | contig 21743 bp, 18 predicted proteins | sample 355202metaG_FD_185969 | JGI IMG/M metagenome (GOLD analysis project Ga0256840, IMG submission 185969) | Hydrothermal vent microbial communities from Mid Atlantic Ridge, Atlantic Ocean - 355-202 | ecosystem: Environmental > Aquatic > Marine > Hydrothermal vents | place: Atlantic Ocean: Mid...
GGGCCTTGCCCCCGCAAACGCCACCGCCCAACCGACCGGCCAGCCCCACGGGCGGGTTTCAGCCCATGCCGGCAACGGATACAGGAAACACATGGCTGGGCGGCCCCCTGCCCCAGTCAGCGGCATCCGAAATCGGCACCGGTCCGGCAGATACCCAGCAAGGGTTCTTTCCCGACCTGACCCCGAGCACCCCGGCCGCCCCGGCCCCGCAAGGCCCGCGCATATCGCTGGATAAGGCATTGCAGGCCGCCGGTCTTGGCAATGGCGGCGCCAGCAATCCGCTGATCGCCGAGGCCGCAAATCTGCTGATCCTGTTTGGCCGTTTGCGCACCGGTCTGGTCGAAATGGACGCACAGCCCCTGATGGAGCATGTCACCCGCGAAATCGAGGCGTTCGAGCGCGCGGTGATCGCCAAAGGCATAGACCCGCACGAGGCCATGGTCGCCAAATACGCATTGTGCGGCACGGCAGATGATATCGTGCAAAACCTGCCCGGCGCGGATCGTGGTGTCTGGATCCAGTATTCCATGGTCGCGCGGTTCTTCCATAAACGCGATTCCGGTGTCGGTTTTTTCCAGGAGGCCGAAAAGGCGATGCAGGCCCCCGGCCAACGCTATCATCTGCTGGAACTGATGCTGGTTTGCATGTCTCTGGGGTTCGAGGGGCAGTATCGCACCATGCCGAACGGCATTGCCGAACTGGCGCGCATCCGCCGCGCGATCTATGAAACCCTGCGCCGTGTCACCCCCCGCCCCGACGAGGATATCTCGGTCACATGGCAACCCGTCCTGCTGGGCAAACGCCGCAGGTTCTGGAATATTCCGGTCTGGGCCATATTCGCCATATCCGCCCTGCTGGTTGTCGGGTTTTTTGCCACGCTCAGCACCATCATCAACCGCGACGGGGCCACCGTTGCGAACCGCTTGTTCCTGATGCACCCCACGGACCAGAAAATCGCCCTGGGCCGCAGCGCACCTGTTCAGGCCTTTGTCGCTGAATCCGGTCAACTGGACCGGATCAAACAGGCCCTTGCCCCCGAGATTGAAAACAAATCGGTCGAAGTGGGATTGAAGGGCGATTATATTTTCGTCCGCGTCGGCAACCTGTTGCTGTTCAACAGCGGCAGGGCCGATGTGCACAAGGAGTTCGTGCCCTTGGCAAAACGCATTGCCGAAACGCTGGAAAAGGAAAGCGGACCGATCCGGGTTCTGGGCTATACGGACAGCCTGCAACCTTCGGGGCGCGGGCGTTACAAAACCAATCTGCAACTGTCGGTCGCACGGGCAGAAGCCGTTGCAGACCTGCTGAAGGGCATGATTTCCGACCCGGACCGGATAACGGTCGAGGGCCGCGGGGCCGCCGACCCGATTGGCGACAATAAAACCCGCGAGGGGCGTGCCATGAACAGACGGGTTGAAATACTGATTGCGCGGGAGGGCACGTTTTGAGGCTGTTTGGATTTTTCAGACTTCCGCGACTTCGCGTAAAGCGGGCCGGCTGGATGCGTATTCCGCTGATTATACTGGGGCTGGTCTGTTTCGGGCTGGCCGTGTGGTTTGGCGGCCCGATGACGGGCATCGATTTCTTTGCCAAAGTCTGGGTTCGGGTTACCGTTATATCGGTTGTGGTCGGCATTTTTGTTCTGGTCTGGCTTATCCGCTGGCGCCGCCGCCGCAAGGCTGCAAAAGAGCTGGAAGAAACCCTTATCCCTGCCGAACCTGTCGGAGATGCCAAAGAACTGGGCGAGCGCATGACCGAAGCGCTGGCAACCCTGAAAAAATCCGGCGGCAAGGCCTATCTGTATGATTTGCCGTGGTATGTCATCATCGGCCCGCCCGGTGCGGGGAAAACCACCGCGCTGGCGAATTCGGGGATCGAATTTCCGCTGGCCGGCGGCACCGAAGGTTTTGGCGGCACCCGCTATTGCGACTGGTGGTTTGCCGAAGACGCCATCCTGATCGACACCGCCGGCCGATACACCACACAGGACAGCAACGCCGAGGCCGACGAGGCAAGCTGGACATCCTTTCTGGAGCTGCTGAAAAAGGGTCGCCCGAAACAGCCCATCAATGGCGTGATCCTTGCCTTTTCGGTCGAGGATATGATGACTGCGGGGGATGCACAGATCGCGGCCCATGCCGCAACCGTGCGCAAACGTCTGGCGGAAATCCACGAGGCGCTGAAAATCGACTTTCCGGTCTATGTGCTGTTTACCAAGGCCGATCTGATTTCCGGTTTCAGGGAATATTTCAGCAGTTTCAGCCTGAACCGGCGCAACAGTGTCTGGGGTGTGACCTTCCAGACCAAAGACCGCAAGGCGCTGACTCACGAAGCTGTGCCCGCCGAATTCGACAAACTGGTCTCGCGCCTGTCGGACGAGGTTATCGACCGCCTGAGCGAGGAGCAGGACCCCGAGGCCCGCATCGCCATTTTCGGCCTGCCGGGCCAGATGGCCTCGCTGCGGGACGGAATATCGGATTTTCTGCGCCGGGTGTTCGAGCCGACCCGCTATAAAACCAACGCGATCCTGCGCGGGTTCTATTTTACCTCGGGCACACAGGAAGGCACCCCGATCGACCAGATTCTGGGCGCCATGTCGCGCGTGGGCGAACAGTCGATCGAATTCCAGCCCTCGTTCATGTCGGGTCAGGGCAAAAGCTATTTCCTGCATGATTTGCTGAAACGGGTGATCTTTGCCGAACGTGACTGGGTTTCCCATGACAAAAAGGCCGTGCGCCGCTCGATGATCTGGCGCAGCATCGCCGCCAGCATTATCGGGCTGGTCACGGTCGGCCTGCTTGGTGCTTTCGGCTACAGCTATTGGCAGAATGCCTCGCTTGTCAAAAGCGCGGCCGCCGAGGCTGCGCGATATGAACGTGCGGCGGTTGATGAAATCAAACGGGATTATATCGACGACCCCGATCTGCGCCCTGTTCTGCCCTATCTGGAGACCCTTCGTGCAATGCCCGCCGGATATGGCGACAGCGAAGACGGAACCTTGTGGGAAGGCTTCGGGCTTGGCCAGCGCAGCCGTTTGCAAACCGCGGCCCAGGACGCCTATTCCGGCGCGCTTGAACGCATGTTGCGGCCACGTCTGATCCTTGATCTGGAACGCAGGATGCCGGCGATCATCCAGTCGGGACAAACAACAGATATCTATCGCGCATTAAAGGTTTACATGCTGCTGGGCGGTCAGGGCGAACACACGGATGACGAGGCCGTCAAAAGCTGGTTTGACGAAAGCTGGCGGAAGGAATTCACCGGCCGCAGCGGCATAGACATCCGTGAACAACTGTCCCGGCATCTGGATGCGATGCTGGAGCTGGACGACAGCCGCAACCCGCTGGTTGATATCGATACAACCACGATCAATGCCGCCCGCAATGCCATTGTGCAATTGCCGCTAGTCGATCAGGCCTATTCACTGATCATGGACCGGGCGGACACTGCGGGATTGCCGGACTGGTCATTGACCGAACGCACCGGCGGAAATGCGTCTCTGGTGTTCTCGACCCGCGACGGGGCCGACCTGAGCGAGGTCAGGGTGCCCGCTGTCTTTACCTACGAAGGGTTCTGGTCCTATTTCTATCCGCAACTCGATGTGGTCGGGGAACGCCTGAAAAACGACCAGTGGGTTCTGGGTGAAACCGCGCAGACCGTCGATTTTGACGCCCAGCTGGACAGGCTGGACCGCGTGTTGATGGAACGCTACCGCCGCGATTTCAAAGCCGCCTGGGACAAGGTTTTCAACAATCTTACCCTGAATTCCATGGTTGCCGACAAACCGCAATACCGGGTCCTGAGCGCGGCTGCCTCGGCCTCGGCCTCGCCGTTGTTGTTGCTGGTCAAAGAGGTCGAGGCCGAAACACGCCTGACTCGCGAATTCGAGGGGCTGGAGGGGTTGACCCCCGATGCCCTTGCAGGTGGGGGCGATGCTGCCGGCAAGGTCCAGAGCGCCCTAACACAAAGGATGCGGAGCCGCTCTTCCGGTGTCCAGCGCATTCTGTTCGACGCGGTAAGCGGCAACGCGGGCAACAAGGCCCAGGGGCGGGTAACCGGCGGGGGTGGCGAGGATTCGATCACCCGTCCGATCGAGCGGATAGAAGAGGAATTCACCCGCTGGCATGCCTTGCTGGAAGGGGAAATAGGACAACGCCCGATAGACGCGGTTCTGGGCAATCTGGGGGCGATATGGACAAACCTGCGGCTGGCTGAATCCAGCCCCGAGCAATCCGCCGCCCTGCAGCCGACATTGCTGAATAATCTGACCCAGTATAATTCACAGCTGCCCGTGGCATTGGCCAGTCTTATAAACAAGGCTGATCGCGATTTCCGGCAAGGGGCCGCCGACAGCAACCTGACCGAGATGAACCGTGCCCTGACCAACCGGATTACGTTCTTTTGCCGCGAGAATATTACAAACGCCTACCCGTTCGGCTCGTCGGCGCGCAGTCTTTCGATCAGCAATTTCAGCCGGTTTTTCGGGCCGGGTGGTGATATGGACAGATATTTTTCCGAATATCTGGAACCCTATGTCGAACGCACACCCGAAGGGTTGCGATACCGTGCCGACAGCCCGTTGGCCGGCCGTTTGTCCCTGCGCACATTGCGGCAGTTCGAACGCGCGGAAAAGATCAGACAGGCCTTTTTTGCCGGTGGCGGCACAACCCCGCAGGTCGAAATCTCGGTGGCCCATGTGGATGGCCACAACAGAATCAAAAGTGCATTGCTGGTCATAAACGACATGCCGGTTCCCACCCAGAAAGGGGATATGCCCCGCACAGTCGTCTGGCCGGGCACCGGCAAGGCAACGGTTTTGCAGATCAGCCCCGCCCATAACAGGGAATCCAAGATCGAGTTCCGGGGGAGTTCCTGGACATTCATAGATTTCCTGAATGCGGCAACCTCCAAAACCCAGCGCGGAGATACACTGCGTGCGACCTATACACTGGGCGGGCGCACGATCACCTATGATTTTACCATCAATGCGATCACCAATCCCTTTACCATGCGCGAGCTAAAGGAATTCGAATGTCCGCAAAGTCTGGATTAACGGGGCATGGAAACCGGCATGTTGGGTATATTCGGAAAACACCCCGCCTTTGGCGATTTCATTTCCCACGGGGTGTCACCACGGTTCCAGACCACGATAGAGCCGTGGATCGGGCAGATACTGGGGCAGGTGCGTGACCATCTGGGGGATCGCTGGCAATCTGTTTACGACAATGCCCTGCCTCTCAGGTTCTGGATCGGATCCCGTGTGTTCGGCGAAAGCAATCTGCGGGGCGTCATCCTGTTCGGGCAGGACAAGGTCGGGCGGCGGTATCCTTTGATCATTGCGCAAGAGGCAAACGGCCTGCCCGCCCCCGTTCTGGATCACGGGCAGGGGTTCTATACCGATGCCCAGTCCCGCCTTGAGCAGGCATTTCGCAATACCGAACTGGACCCCGGAATTCTGGTTGCCGCACTGGCCGGCGATCACGGCCCGGACACCCTGTCCGACCCCGAACCGCCGACCCTCTGGGCGGCCAACCCCGATCCGCAGGTCGGGGAACTGCTGAAGGCGGTTTGTGAAACCGACCACCAGCGCGCCGCTGAATACCGCAGCTACTGGTGGCGGGAGGGGCGGCAGAATTCGGCCTCTACATTCCTTGCCACGCAGGGCATGCCCGATACTGCCGAATTCGCATGGCTTCTGGCCGGCCTGCAAAGCCGGACCCTGCAACACCCCGATTCCCCGCCTGCAGATGGCCAAACCACCACATCACAGAAAGCCTGATCCATGACCGGAAATACCATGTTCACTTTCGACGTTGGCCATGCAACCGACACGGGGTGCGTTCGGGACCACAACGAGGACAGCTATATGGTCCGGTCCGATTTCGGGCTATGGGTTGTCGCCGATGGTATGGGGGGACATTCTGCCGGCGACATTGCCAGCCAGACCATCACCGGACTGGCGGAAACGGTCGGGGTGGCCAGCTCGCCGCAGGATCTTCAGGCGCGGTTCATGGAGCGGTTGACACAGGCCAACAGCCTGATCCGCGACCATTCCGCAAATCTTGGCGGTGCAACGGTCGGGGCAACCCTTGTCGCCCTTCTGGCATTCGAGGACGCCTATGCCTGCATCTGGTCCGGTGACAGCCGTATCTATCTGATGCGCGACGGGGTTCTAACCCTGCAAACGACCGACCACACCGAGGTCCAGACCCTTCTGGATGCAGGCACGATCACCCCCGAAGAGGCTGTTGACTGGCCCAGAAAGAATGTGATCACCCGTGCAATCGGCGTAACAGACGAGCCGAATTGCGACATCGTCAGTGGCGTATTGCGGGGCGGGGATGTCTTTTTGCTGTGTTCGGACGGTTTGACCGAACATCTGACCGATGCGGATATTGCCCGGATGCTGGGGGGCGGTCCGGCACAGGAAATATGCAATGCCCTGATCGCCGAAACCCTTGCCCGCGGGGCAAAGGACAATACCACGGCGGTTGTGGTCCGCTGTCAGCCCCTGTATCCGGAGGTCACGGGAAATGGCCAGTAAAGACGGCGGGGAAAAGCCCGGCGGCAGCGAAGGTGCCACAGACAAAACGGTGATCACCCAGACCCCCGTGGACGAGCAACAGGCCGACACGCCGGAAGAGGCCGCAGAAACAGGCCCCTCTGTTCCTCTGGGCGCCCTGATCAACAACAATTACCGGATCCAGAAACTGATTGCCGCCGGCGGTATGGGCGAAGTGTTCAGTGGTGAAAACGTCCACACGGATGATCCCGTGGCCATCAAGATCATCCTGCAATCCCTGGCCCGCGATGAAAAGGTTGTCACCCTGTTCAAACGCGAAGCGCGTATTCTGGGCCAGTTGTCGGACGAGGCCATCGTCCGGTATCACAACTTTGTCCATGATCCCGAACTGGACCGGTTTTGCCTGATTATGGAATATATCGACGGCATCCCGCTGTCGGATTATGTCAAACAGGCCGGCCCCCTGCCGCTCGAGGCCGCCAAGCGCCTGATCCTGCGCCTGTCCTCGGGTCTTGAGAAAGCCCACAAGCGTGAAGTCACCCACCGCGACCTGTCGCCGGACAATGTCATGCTGCGCAACGGGGATGTGGATCAGGCGGTGCTGATCGATTTCGGTATCGCCAAATCGACCGAAATGTCGGACGGCACCCTGCATGGGCAGCTTGCCGGCAAGTTCAAATACATCTCGCCCGAACAACTGGGCCACTTCGAGGGGCGGATCGGGCCGCGCACGGATGTTTACGGGCTGGCCCTGCTGGTGGCGGCGGCTGTCTGCGGGAAACCTCTTGAAATGGGCAGTTCCGTGGTCGAAGCGGTTGACGCGCGGCGCGCCATTCCCGATCTGTCCTGCGTCTATCCCGAGTTGCGCCCCCTGCTTGCCCATATGCTGGAACCGGATCCGGCAAACCGGCCGGCATGCATGCTGGATGTGGCCCGTATGCTGCGGGATCCGGCATTGATCCCGCCAAAATACACCGGCGGTGCAAACCCGCCCCGCCCCGATACCGCCGAACGCACCGTCATTGTGCCGGCCCCGACCGGAGCGGCAACCGGTCTGCAACAGCCTCCCGGCACACTCCAGCCGGTTTCCATTGCCCCCACAGCATCCGGAGATACCTCCGAAAGCCCTTTTGGCGGCGGAACCGCCACGCCGTTCCCGAACGGCCCGACCGCGAATATCCCCACGGAAAACACTTCCGCGACAAAAGCGGAATCGCGCAAATTCCCCTGGGTTTTCGCAATACTGGCCCTTGCACTGGCTGCGGGCGGCGCCGGCTGGTATGCGGTGAACCGCGACAATACCGCAACGCTCCCCCCCCTGCCCGATCCACCTGTCGTAGCGGAAACAACACCGGCCGAACCGGAAAACCCGCCCCTGCCAGCACCGGATACAACCACCCGCGAAGGGTTCCTTGCGACCTATCAGGCGGGGCCGTGCAGTTATGTAACGCGGGCCTCTGCCGGACTGAATGCTGGCAAACTCGTCGGGTTCGCGCCCGAGGAAGGCAGGTTCGAACACCTTCCCAGTGCCTATTCGCGGGCGTTCGGTGCTCAGCCCGATGTTGTGGAACGCATAATCAATCCGGCCCAGTGCGCGGCCCTTGACCTGCTTCGCGGCTTGCAGGGGCGCGATGAAATCCCGCCGGTCATGATACTGGATGCCGATGTCCTGCAAAGTGGCGGAACTGTCGTTGGCCGCATCAGGGAAACGCGGGGGCGTTCCTTGTGGCTGTTTCTGGTCAGCGCCGAAGGCGGTGTTCACAACCTGTCGTCGCGGCTCAAACCGCAGCCGGATGGCAGTTATGTCTTCAGTTTCGGTCTGGCCCTTGCACAGGGCAGCGCGCCAACACCGCAACTGATTGTTGCGCTTGCCTCGGAAGAACCGCTGCTGAGTGCCGCGGCCGCCGGAGAAGGTGCCGAGGCGGCATCGTTATTGCCGCTGGTGATGTCCGAAATCGAAGGCCGTGGCGGCAAGGCAGCCGCAGCCATTGCATTTTTCAGGCTGGAACACCTTGGCATGATGCGCGTGACAGGTATTCCCGCCGATGATCCCGATGGCGGTCTGGTCGTGCGAAGCGGCCCGGGGACCGGATTTTCCCGTATTCTTGTTATCCCCGAGGGGGTCGCTGTCAATATCGTCGGAACCAGTCCTGACGGCCAATGGTCCCGTGCACAGTTTTCCGACGGCGGTTTCGGCTGGGTGCGCAACCGTTATCTGTCCGGCATTGGTGAAACTCCAGAGTAACCTTCAGGTGCAACACTGACCAGCAACAGTCGCCTGTTTTCCGTGCGGGTAGATTGACCGAATTTGCTCCAGAATATCAACGCACCTGAAACGGCGACAGGGCAAGGTTTATATTCCCGCCCTGCTCTTTTTTCAGGTCCGCAAAAAAATCCGCAGCCAGATGGCCTGCACGGGCGCTGATGGTTCCGGGCCGGTTCGGTGTTGTTATGGCCAGCAGAATCTGGCTGGTATCCCGCGCCGCGCCGGGGCGGGTGACCGGAACATCGAATTCGGCACGGCCTGCTATAAAACTGGTGAAACGTCTTAAATCCTGCACGACACCGTTGTCATCAACCAGCAACAGGGATGTATAGGATCCTGCAATCCGCTCTATCGATCCGGTCAGGATCCCGCCATTTGCCACGATTTGCGACCGCAGGTTCAGCGACAGACCGAACAAGGGGTAATTCCTGTTTTCGCGCACCATGTCCAGAACCGGACATTGGCGGGAATCGACAAGGACCGGGCGGTGCGCAAACTGTGCTGCTTCCCGGTTCAGAACAGCATCGGCAAAGGCGTTTATTGTGCGGTCATTGTCCGCAATCACAACAACCACGGGATCCCCTGCATTGTCACGCTGGGGAATGGCAACAAGGCAGGGATCCCCCAGCCGGTTGCGGATATCTTCAATAAGCTGCTGCATGACCGGATCTTCTTGCGGTGCCGGTTTTGCCGGTGCTGCCGGCAATGCGGCTTGCCCGCTGCCTGCTATGGTGTTGAGCGGAGTTAACACAACCGGAGCCACGGTAAGCGCATTTTGAGGCTTTAGCGGCTCTGCCCTCAGGCGTTCGGGGGTGACAGTTACCGGCGCGGTACCAAGCAATGTGGTGTTCTCATCCGGCCGGACCGGACTGAGCAGGGTCATTTCAACAGGGTTGACCGGCTGTATCCGCTCGGGTTCGGGCGCGGTGGCGGCCTCGGGTTCGGGCGGAGATTCCACCTCCGGTTCGGGGGCTGTCGGGGTCGGGTCCGCTGCCCCGGGTTCGGTTTCCATGACCTCCGAAGGGGCTGCCACTGTTGCCGGAGCGTTTTCCGGCTCTGAAACCATCACCGTGCTGACCGTGATTTCGGGTATGGTCAACGGGGGCATCTGCGGTATCTTTCCGTTCGGCCAAAGATCGAAAACAGAAATGAAAACCAGAATATGCGCCACCGCAGACAGGGAAAACGCCGCGCCCCAATACATCGGGCGATCTGAATTCTGGCGCAGGATCATGGGGTATCCCGTTTGTGCAATGTCACAAGCCTGACTTCGGTTTCCTGCAATTCGGGCCGGTTGATGACAGCCAGCAGGGTATTGGCCGGCGCTGTGCGGTTGATCAGCAAATACAGCACCACCGGCTGCGGCAGGTCCGACAGTGCCAGATCCAGATTTTCGGGCACGATTTTTGCACCGTTCAAGGCCCAGCTACCATCCTTGTTGATGACCAGTATCGGTTCGGGCAATTGATCCAGCGGCAGTTCCGTGGTTTCGGAAAGCTCTATCTCCGCCCCGGCCGGATTTAGCAGACGTCCCGTTGCCAGAAAGAAAAAGATCAGCAAAAGAACAATATTGACGATGGCTAAAGACACATCCATATGCGCCGGTGCGCGGTTGCGGGCCAATGATTTTTTCATCGCTTTTCGCCCTCGTAAACCTGGCTGACAATCTGGATTTGCCCGATCCCCGCCGCTGTCAGTTTTTCCAGCACGAAAGCAAGGTCCTGCACCTGCGCCGAGGGGGTCGAAACCAGAACCACCTGCGGGGTTCCGGCCGCTTTCAGGGCATTGGCAAGCGGCAAAAGCCGATCAAAGCCGAAATACTGCCCGTTCGAAACGATACCGCCGTTATCAATCCGCCAGATCGCGGATTGCGCAGTTGCGGGTTGCGGTTGGGCATTTGTCCGCTCCTCGGTGGCGGAAGGGGTCGAACCGGGGCCGCTTTGCAGTGTGATCAGGGAATAGGGGGTCAGGTTCGAGGTCAGCATGAAAAAGATCAGCAACTGGAACATGGCATCGGCCAATGGGGTCAGCGCGAATGTATAGCGCCGTGTCGATCTGGGTAAATTGCCGATTCCGCCCGTTGCCATATCAACAACCCATAACCACTATTTACCGGCCGCCGTCGTGCCGACCCGACCGTAAATCACGACGGATACCAGTGTTTCGATCGCCTGCCTTTCCCCGTCTATCCTGCTTTCCAGCCAATTGGCCGCAAAGAAGGTCAGCAAGGCAATGGCCAGACCAACCGCCGTTGTCATCAATGCGGTCCAGATCCCGCCTGCGAGCAGGGCCGGATCTGCCGCCCCCTGTGTTGCCGCCAGAACACCGAAGGCGTCGATCATACCGATCACCGTGCCCAGCAGGCCCAGCATAGGCGCGGCCTGCACCACGGCCTCGAGCAGGCGCATCCGGCGGGACATCGAGGCCAGTTCCACCAGAGCCGTCTGCCGGCCGAGTTCCTCGGCGTAGTCATTGTCACTGGGGCGCGCCCGAAGGGCCGAGAAAACGGCCTCCAGCACACGGGCCAGAACCGTCTTGCGGTTGGCGGCAATCCTCATGGCCTCGTCCGGTTGCCCGTTCAGCCAGTGATCGACAATTGTTTCCGCGCTCTGGTGTTTGCCAACCCCCATACGCGAAAACTGGATCACCTTGTAGAATGTCACGGTCAGGGCCAGCATCGACAGGATGGCAAGGGTGGCGAAAACCGCAATGGTCGCGGGGTTAAACGCAGATAGATCGGGGGCGTTCATTCAATTGGCTCCGGGGGTTGCTGGAAATATCAGGCGGTTGTTGTCAGATCCTACAGGCCGAAATCTATTTCCGTGCGGGATTTTGTGGACAGGCCGCTCAGACAGTAATCAGCGGCTTCGGAATTTTCCGCCAATGTGCATTGGGCCACATCATTCACGATAATCCGCGAAATGTCGCTGCATTTCTGATCGGCAAGGTTGAACAATGCAATCTTGGTCTTGCCGCTTGTCAGTGCGCCGAACTCCATCACAAGAATACGGCGGACAATGCCCTGAGCGTCAAACACACCAACCTGATAGGCGACCTGGTCCAGACCTGTTTCGCTGTGGTTGGTAATAACAAATGTCAACTGGCAACCCGCATCCGCAGTGTCCGAGGCGTTGTTCAGTTCAAGGGAAATCTTTGGCGTTTCCACCTGGGGTTCTGCTGCCGTCTGGGCCATTACGCCATTGGCGATTGAACCTGCGACAAGCAGGGCAAAGATAGGGGAGAATACTGTGGGGGAAGCCATTCTAGTCCTCGAATAATACACAGCGCAACATACTGCCGCGCGAACAGTCATAAGACCGGATTGGGCCAAAAAACCGTAATACTGTCAACCACCGATTAGCGGAAAACACCGATTGTCCACAGCTCGTCGATTTTTGTAATCCGCTTGTTGTCCGGGGTTTCGGGGACGGGTTCTGCGGATTTCTGCAATATTACACGGGCAGGTGGTCGCTGCGAGGTTTCAAGGGCGTCAAAACGGTTGGCCTGCGTTTGCATGCCCGAATCCACTTCGGGGTTCAGGGATGCAACAACCGGTGCCGACTGACTGTTCTGACTATCCTGAATGGATCGGGCCTGAATGGGTCGGATTTCCATCGCTTGAGCCGCGTTTTGCGGCAATAATGGTGTCGCCAGTGGTGGATTCAAATCCGGCGCATCGGCAACAAGGCTGTGCGCGCTTGTCAACGCATATGCGCTGCCTATTGAAAGTAAACCAAAAGCTATTCCTATAAAAACCCGAGAGGACATACCAGATACCTTGTTTGATCAACAAATCCCTTATATCAGATTATTCCAGTTATCACAACTTTTGGGTGAAGGACGATGGCAATTTTTGCGGTCCAGGGAAAAAACTGTATTTGTGTCACATGACAGAATATTTAAAACCTTGTCGATTGCCGCAAAGACTGGCATCGGCATTGTGTGCATTTTTATTCACCGGGACGCTGGCCCATGCGGAATTTACCGTTTGTAATCAGTCTTTTGACGTATTGAACATAGCAATCGGCCAACTACACTATGACAGGTTCCGGACCCGTGGATGGTGGAAAATAGGCCCGAACCAATGCGCAAATGTTATCCGTAAACCGCTGGAATCAAGGTATATCTATGTTTATGCAAAAGATGTGTTCGGCAAGGCTGTTCTGAACGGCAGCGTTCCAATGTGTATTGCACCGGACCGGTTTGCCATCGACGGCGAAACCGATTGTTTGATTCGCGGTTATCTGGAAGTGCCGTTCATCGAGGTAGACACCCAACAAACCAAACGCTGGACGATGTTTATTGCTGAACGGGTCGATGAATGACCTTGTTGCACAAATCAGCGGCCAAATGCTAACAAACGCTTTTGCCACGATCACGGATATGCTTCAGGCCGCACAAATTCAACGCTGGCCGTCGCCAATAGTTTGCAAAGAAGCGATATCGGGTGACGAACTGGGCCGAGTATAACGAAAGCCTGCGCAATCGTGGTGATTTGACGGTCTGGATCACAGACAATGCGCGAACCCACTGGATTGCCTCTCGGCGCGGGTCGCGCGGTGGCCAACCCCGGTATTCAGATCTGGCGATTACGATGTGCCTGACGCTGGGCAAAGTTTACAAGTTGCCACTTCGCCAAACTCAAGGGCTGATGCGTCGTATTGCAAGGCTGATGAAACTGTGCGTTCCGGTCCCTGATTTTTCGACCCTATCGCGTCGCGGGAAAGGGGTGCGCCTGCCTGCGGAAGAAACATAAACAAAGGCGAAACGTAAATCCTGGCGCAAGCTGCATCTTGGTTTGGACCTTGCAACAGGCAACATTTTTTGCTCGGAATTATCACCAGATGATGTTGGTGATACAACCGCGTTACCTGAGCTTCTCGACCAGATTGATGGGCCAGTTAGCCGCTTTCTAGCGGACGGTGCGTACGATGGCACACCAACTGATGACCTACTCAAGGTCCGTTTTAGCGAGACGGTCGAAATCATCATTCCTCCCCCAAAGAACGCGGCTCTAAGCTCGCAATCTGCGCAGCAGAATTGAAACTCAAATCGGGTGCTGGAAAGCCGTCATAGGGCAGAAGATGAAAGCCTGTAGTTTCGAAAACCAGCAAACGGAGGCAAAGATCGGTGTCGCCATTCTCAACAAATTGACCGAACTCGGAAGACCTGTGTTCGAACAAATCGTATGACCAAAATCATGGGAAAGGGTAACCTGCGGTTAAAATTTGATTCCTGCAACACGGTTGCTTCAGTTCGGGGTGCAAGCGATCGTATTGTTTCCCGTTTGCTGCCACCAAATGCCTATTATCGGCGGCCTTGAGGGGCATGTCCCCCTGCAACAATAGTGCCTTTGCATTTGTCACCCACAAGATGCGGTAAAATATTGCTTGCCAGAATCTCTTGATCCGGCCATGTTGTTACGGAATAAACAGAATAAAACGCGAAAGACCGTAACAAACGGTTGGCGTAACGAGGCGGATATCGGGGCAAGATGAACAGATGGCAGTGGAAAAGACAAGAATAGATCAGCTGATCGGCGATCATGCGTTGCGGCTTTCGGAACGGCTTCAGGCGCATCGGGCGCAGCTGTTTCCGCCCAATGCAAAGAAAGAACTGCGCAAATTCACCTCGGGCGAAGTGGCCGAGCTGTTGGGCGTCAAGGACGCCTATCTGCGCAAACTGCATCTGGACGGTAAAGGCCCCTCGCCCGAGATCCGCACCGGCGGGCGGCGCTATTATTCGCCGGACGACATTCAGGCGCTGCGCGAATATCTGGAGGTCGGGGCGAAAACCCCCGGCACCTATCTGCCCGGCCGCCGCGATGGCGACCATTTGCAGGTGATCACCGTGATCAACTTCAAAGGCGGATCCGGCAAAACCACCACCGCCGCGCATCTGGCGCAAAAGATGGCGCTGGATGGCTATCGGGTGCTGGGCATCGACCTTGATCCGCAGGCCAGCCTGTCGGCGCTGCACGGGTTCCAGCCGGAATTCGACCTGCTGGACGGGGGCACATTGTATGACGCAATCCGCTATGATGACCCCCTGCCCCTTCGCGATGTGATCCAGAAAACCTATTTCACCAACCTCGATCTGATCCCCGGCAACCTGGACCTGATGGAGTTCGAGCACGACACCCCGCGCGCGCTGGCGCAACGGGATGGCAACCTTTTCTTTACCAGAGTTGGCGATGCGCTGATGGATGTGGAAAAGGAATATGACGTGGTGGTGATGGATTGCCCGCCCCAGCTGGGGTTTCTGACAATGTCGGCCCTGTCGGCGGCAACCTCGGTTCTGGTGACGGTGCATCCGCAGATGCTGGACGTGATGAGCATGTGCCAGTTCCTGTTGATGACATCGAACCTGCTGGGTGTGGTGGCCGAGGCCGGCGGCGACATGTCCTATGACTGGATGCGTTATGTTATAACACGTTACGAGCCGGGCGACGGGCCGCAAAACCAGATGGTCAGTTTCATGCGCTCGATGTTCGGGGAAAATGTGCTGAACCATCCGGTGCTGAAATCCACGGCTATTTCCGATGCGGGGCTGACCAAGCAGACGCTTTACGAGGTCGAGAAAAGCCAGTTCACCCGCACCACCTATGAACGGGCAATGGAAAGCCTGAACGCGGTCAACAGCGAGATCGAACAACTGGTGCAATCAGCATGGGGGCGTGAAGATGGCGCGTAAGGATATACTGAAAGGGCTGATGGAGGCTCCGAAAACCGATGGTACCCCCCCTGCCCGCGTGGATGCGGCCAAACCCCGTTACACCACCGGGGCCATTGGCGCGGTCAGCCAGTCGATCGCCGATCTCAAGCGCCGCTCGGTGATCGAAGTGGATCCGCGCCTGATCGACACAGCCGGTTTGGACGACCGTCTGGATGCGGATGATGATCTGGCGGCGCTGGTGGATTCGATCCGTGAATACGGCCAGCAGGTGCCGGTTCTGCTGCGTCCCAATCCGAATGACGCCGAACGCTATCAGGTGGTTTACGGCCGCCGCCGTGTTGCGGCGCTGAAACAGCTGGGCCAGCCGGTCAAGGCGCTGGTGCGGGTTCTGGATGATCGCGAACTGGTGATTGCCCAGGGGCAGGAAAACAGCGCCCGCAAGGATCTGACATTCATCGAAAAGGCCAATTTCGCCCGCCAGATGCGCGATGGCGGCTATGAGCGCAAGGTGATCTGCGATGCCCTGCATATGGACAAGACACTGATTTCACGCATGCTGAGCGTGGCCGATCGCACCCCCCTGCCCCTGATCGAGGCCATCGGCGCCGCCCCCGGCGTTGGCCGCGAGCGCTGGCTGGCCCTGGCGGATCTGCTGGAACAGGCGGACACGGATGGCGTGGCGCTGGCCATTGGCGAAACCTCGGACAAACGGTTCGAGGCCGTGATGCGCGGGCTGGGCAAGGCCAAACAGCAAAAGCCCAAACCGGTGCCGGTTGTGGAAAAACTGCGCAGTGACAGCGGCGCCGAAATCGCAAGGGCCAGCCGCAAGGCGGGCAAGGTGGTTCTGACCATCAATAGCAAAAATGCCGAAGGGTTTGATGACTGGCTCATTACCCATCTGGCCGAAATTCACCGGGGCTGGAAAGACAGCAGCGGTGGGTAACAAAAGAGTGGAGCAGCAACAAAGGAGGCACGAAAAGACAGGACGGTAAAAGAAAAGCCCCCGAGAAATTAATCCCGAGAGGCCTTTGGTTCGTTATTCGCACTTCCGAATCTAGGCACAGAGTTGACAGCTGTCAACAGGCGTCGGACTCCGGCGGGCAAAAAAGTTTTGTCTCGTGAATAAAAATGGAACGACTGACAACGACGCCCTTCGGGCAGCGGCCGGTAACGGCTGGCCTGATAGAATCCATGCAGGCCGCGACAGGACCGGCCAGTGTGCCGCATCTGAACAAATGGGAATTGTTCCGCACGCTCTGTGTGGCCCGCAGTGCTTTTAACGTGACAGACCGGGATCTGACGGTGCTGAATGCGCTGTTGTCCTTTCATCAGGACACCAATCTTTCGGACAATGACAATCTGATCGTGTTTCCATCGAATGTGGCACTGGCGGAGCGTGCGCACGGCATGGCCGAAAGCACCCTGCGCCGCCATCTGGCCGCTTTGGTGAATGCCGGCCTGATCCTGCGCCACGACAGCCCCAACGGCAAACGCTATGCCGCGCGGGGCGAAGGCGGGCAGGTGGTGCGCGCCTTTGGCTTTGATCTGCGCCCGCTTTTGGTGCGTGCGGTTGAAATCAACAATGCCGCGGCCGAAGTCCGCGCCGCCGAAGAGCGCCGCAAGCGCAGCAGAGAGGCGGTAACGCTGTTGAAGCGGGATGCCCTGAAGCTGGTTCAATACGGGCGCGAGAGCGGCGCACAGGGGCCGTGGGAAGGGTTTGAAGCGGATTTGCTGATTATCCACAAGCAAATGCGCAGGAAACTGGCGATGGAAGAGCTGGAAAACCTCAAAACACAGCTGGAAAACCTTCTGGACAAGATACGGAATGTTTTAACTGAAACAAAAGATATGAGCGGCAGCGACGACAATAATGAGCGCCACTATCATAATTCAAATAAAGACTCTTATGAATCTGAACTTTGCCAAGAAAAGGCAAAAGGCGAGGTTTCGACAGAACCAGAACCGGAAGTGCCTGTGGGACGGGCGGAACCGAATATTCCTTTGGCTCTGGTGCTTAAAGCCTGCCCTGATATCGAACCCTATTCGCAATATCCAGTGCGGCACTGGCATGAACTGGTGGCCTTGGCCGCTTTTGTTCGCGGAATGATGGGGATCAGCGAGGACGCTTGGCAACAGGCGCAAAGGGCGATGGGGCCAGAGGTGGCGGCAGTCACCGTCGCAGGCATTTTGCAACGGATCAGCGATATAAAATCGCCCGGCGGATACCTGCGGGCCTTGACGCGCAAAGCCGAAGACGGGGCGTTTTCACCTGGACCGATGATCATGGCGCTGCTGCGGCCCGAAGTGCAGGCGGCCTGAAGTTGACAGCTGTCAACAATGCGGGGCAGGGGGTTATAACCCGTTCAGTATATCCCGCGACCCCGACAACAGCTTCAGGGATTTCTCGATCCGCTGGCCCCATTTCGGGCCGCTGTTCAGGGCGTCGTCGTAGGCGTCTTTCAGATCGTCGGGGCGGTCCTGTGCCAGAACCCGTATCAGGAATTCGGCCTGCATCCGGTCCTTGTGCGCCTTCAGGCTATCGGCCCCGTCCCGCCGCCGGTCTGCAACGATCAGCTTGTGAATGGCAAACCGTTCGGGGCGCGGCACCTGCACAAGGATTCCGCTGCGGTAAACCGCGATGGCCGGCACCGGTTCGGCAATCAGGTAATTCAGGTGGTGCAGCGAATGGGCATCGACACCAAGGGCGGGCAGGGGGCGGATACCCTCGTCATCCTCGAAGGATGGCGTCAGGAATTCCACCAGCAATTCGTTGCGGGTTTGCTGCCAGCGCCAGACTTTTTCCTGTTCCAGACCGGGTACAGGGGCAAAGGAAAAATCCCCCAGCACCTGTTGCAGCGGTGGGGAAACAGTATCTTGCAGAGCAAGGGAAAGGCGTTCGAAACTGGCGATGTCCAGATCACCGGTCTGGGCCATCTGGTCAAAGGAATAGCGCACGCCAAGGGTGCCCTCATACAGCCGAAAGGCATGGGTGCCGACGATGGTGCCACCCAGTCGGAACACGCCGGCGCGTGACATCGCGGACAGCAGGCTTCCGGTGGTGGCGTCAACACCCAGAAACCCTTCGGCCCGCAGGATACGGATCAGGCGCGCGCGATGTTTTCGGCGGTCCTGACTGGCGGCCGTCAGTGCCTTTTTCCGGTTCAGACGCTCGCGCAATTCCGGGCTGTCCTCGCCGATATAGGTTTTGCGTACCTCCTGCCCGATGCGGTAACTGTCGTACCAATAGGTCTTTCCGTTGCGCTTGACAGGGGTCGCCGCACCGCGGATTTCGGAAACGGTTTCGTCCTGCCACGATCGCAAAAGATCAAGATAGGCGGCATGGGCAACGGGTGTGTGGCGGTTGATCATCGGCTGTACTCAACAATAATATTTTTGTTGAATATAGCGCCATGTTCAACAAAATCAAATTTGTTGGACATTTGCTGCCGGTGAACAGACTACAACCCTGCGGCCTTGGTCAAGTTCACCCGGAATCTGTCTCTGTTTCGCTGATACCTGCGTGTCATTTCAGGCGAGGCATGGCCAAGTTGTTTCTGGATATAGCGCTCGTCAACATTGGCCGAGGTGGCAAGGCCGGCACGAAGGGAATGGCCCGAGAACAGCTTCAGCCGTTCGGCCACGGGCAGATCGGCGCGGATACCGGCGGCGAGCACGGTTTTCTTGATCAGGCGGGCGACGTGTTTGTCCGACAGCCGGTCGCCGGTGGCCTTGCGCCCGTCGCGGCTGATGCGCTGGAACAGCGGGCCGAAACCGATTTTGGCATAGCGCAGGTATTGCTCCAGCGCGTGCACGGGGCAGGTGGCATCACCGGAGCCGCGGCCAATCTCGACCTCGCGCCAGCCGGTTTTGCCTGTGAGTGTCAGGATCAGGCCCTGATCCTCGATGGTGATCCAGCCTTTGCCGTCCTCGGTATCATCGCGGGCGAAATCCAGACTGACGATTTCCGAGCGCCGCAGGCCGCCCGCATAGCCGACCAGGAGAATCGCCCTGTCCCGCATGTCGCGCAGGCCGAAATCCAGCGTGTTGATCATATCGAGGATGTCATCACGTAGGATGGCTTCTTTCTGCACCGGAGGGCGGGCATGTTTGCGCCGGATTCCGGCCAGCACGGTGGCGATATGGCGATCCTTGCGGTCAAGCGTAAAGCCGCGCTGCTGGTAGTGCCAGGCAAGGCCTGAGAGACGCCGTTCAATGGTTGAGACCGAGAGGGCAGGGGCCCCATTGTCCGGTGAAGCACAATTGGCAATATACAGGCCTAACAGCTCTGGAGATGGGGGTAGGGGATCTGCGCCACTCCGTCTGCACCAGCGGGTAAAATGCGCCCAGTCTGCTTTGTAGGCCGCGTTGGTGTTATCAGCCGTTGCCTGGCGGGCGTATTCTTTGGCGGTATCGACCAGACGATCCAGGGTACCGGAACCTGCAAGGTTAGGGACAGCAAAGGTCTCACCGCTATGCGGGCTTTTCTCGTCATCCTCGTTGGGTAAAGGCGCGCTCGTTGGTTCTGGGGCCGGTTTCTGGTGCTTTTTGTCCATATCGCGGAGCATATCTTTGAACGTCCGATAATGCAAACTTATTGGACATAAAAAAGAAGTATATGGTGGGGCGGTTTAAGCGGTATTATCTGGTATAAAGCGCCGCGATCTGTTAGGCGTTTTGCATGGATAACCCAGTATCAACAGTTAAACCCGACCTGTCCTGCCTATCACCCATCCCGTCCTGGGTCACCCGAAACAATGGTAAAACCTCTGAAACAGGGCCTTTTCTGTCGGGCGCATCCCTTGCGATGCTGCATATGGTGCTGACCGATCCGGCAGAAGTACTGCCTGCCATGCTGTTGCGCAACCGCATGGCTTTGCGTGCCGCCGAGGCCTGTCTGAAGCTGGAGGGGCGGGGCGAATCCGAGGCGGACATCCGTGATGCTTATTATTTGGTGCGGGTTGGGGATGCCTTTGGACCGGCCGGAGACATGTTTGCCCGCTGGCGCAAAGTAAGTGCGATAGGCTTGAAGCGGAAGGATTGGTTGGCGCGGGTTGGAACCTGTGTGCCGGAGCCTGTCGCAGAAGGACTGCCGGAATGGATTGATATGGCCATGGGTCAAAGGGCAGGGCAGGGCGGCTCTCCGGTAGAACAGGCGGCGAGGATGGTCGAGTTCGTGATAACCGCGTACCCGCGCGAGGAAGCCCCGGCCCTGATTTGTGGCGATCTGGTGCTGGCGCGTGCTTTGGGCTGGGCGTATCCTGTACCGCTGCTGGGACTGCATTTGAAGCGGCGGGAGTTGCAGGTTGCAGGAGGTGAGTTGTCGCTTGCCTGCCATCGGGCGATTGCCAGGGGCGCGCAGGACGCGGTGCGGCTGGCCCATGATCTGGCGCGACGTGTGCAGCGGTTGCGAGAGGTGGCGCCGAAATTGCGTGCAAAGGGATCGGGCGCGGCGGTGGCGTTGTTCCTGCGCGAGGACGCGGTGTTGCCCTCGTTGATGCTGTCTCCAAAGATACTGGGCACGAATATTGCAATGACGGACCGAGCGGCGCGGCGGCTCTGTGATCGGCTGGTGGAACTGGGTGCGGTTCGGGAGTTGTCCGGGCGCAGCACGTTCCGGCTCTATGGGGTGGCGTGATGGCCAAGGATAAAGAAACGCCGTTGGATCGGGGTCTGGAAGACCTGCCGCCGGATGTGCGTTGGCGGACCTGGATGGGCCGGATCGAGGCGGTATTGTTTGCCAGCGCTACACCGGTATCGCGAGAGGCATTGCAGAAGGTGGTGGGGCAGGGGGTTTCGGTTGATCTGCTGATTGACGATTTGCGAAATGAACTGGCGGGTCGTGCTTTTGAAATCGCCAGCGTCGCGGACGCCTGGATGATGCGCACCAAGGTGCAGTTTGCCGAGGCGATCCGTGCGGCGGCGGATCCGGGTGATCAGGGTATGGAATTTACCGAATACGAAATGGCGGTGCTGGCGACGATTGCCTATCACCAACCGATCAGCCGTGCCGGATTGAAAGAGGTGTTCGGCAAGGACATCAACCGTGATCTGATCGGGCGGCTTTATGCAAAAGACCTGATCGCCACCGGTCCGCGCAGCCCGAAACGGGGTGCGCCCTATACTTATGTCACCACGCAAAGGTTCCTGCTGGCGTTTGACCTACAGAGTTTGAGGGATCTGCCGGATATGGAGCTGCTGCAGGATGCGGGGGTAGCGGTAAGTGGATAGGGGTTGTTCCGGTTTGGAGAATTTACCGTTCAATTGACGGCTCCCAAGGTG
>Ga0256840_1001510_pt1 | contig 21737 bp, 18 predicted proteins | sample 355202metaG_FD_185969 | JGI IMG/M metagenome (GOLD analysis project Ga0256840, IMG submission 185969) | Hydrothermal vent microbial communities from Mid Atlantic Ridge, Atlantic Ocean - 355-202 | ecosystem: Environmental > Aquatic > Marine > Hydrothermal vents | place: Atlantic Ocean: Mid...
ATTAAAAATGTTGTTATTAGTCTTTTCATGATAATTGATTTATCATGCAATATCTAAATAAGAAAAATAAGACCTCTAATCTAGTTTGTAAGTGTATTTAATTATTTTGTATTCGTGTAAGTTGATTATTTTAGTTTTTTAGGTACAAAAAATCGCAAACTCCATTTAAAAGGTTTTAATACACCTTTTGCTAAATCAAATTTAGTTAAAGTTGCAATTAAATAAAAAATAATATATCCATATACAAAAGCTGATTTTACAAAAAAGTTATTAGCCTCCTTGCTATTCCATTTAAAGGCTACATAAATGTAAGAAAGCATAAATATAGAAACTAGACTAATAATTAGATAAACTTTTAATTTATCGTTATTAAGTGTTTTGTTATTATCGTAAAAGTTAGAAGTATTTATGGTATTATTTTTTATTGAAAACCAAATATGCACTGTTGTTAATAAAAATAAAGTAGTTAATCCATTAAACTTTGACACGGCTTTATTTATAAGCCAAAAATCATAAAATCCATGAGAAAAAATTGCAAAGAAAAAGAATAATAAGAAAACCAAAATTGCTGGAATTTTTGTTTTTTTAAATCGAATTAAAAATAAACCATATCCTATCATAGAACTAAATGTCATGTGTGCAACGGTAGCATATAGTGCTCGTGCATTAATAATTTCTAAACCATGTTGGTGTAAATACATAGCATTTTCTACTAACGAGAAACCTAAGGCTGATGCTGATATATATAAAATATAATCATAAGGCTCATCTATAGCTTTGGTAAAACGGAGCATGATTAACAACGGTATTAGTTTTATGGTTTCTTCAATTAATCCAATACCAAAAACAGTATATATAAAACTATCCATAGGGTTTTCACTATCTGTAAACCCTAAATTATGAATAAATTGGTATGGGAATTCAGCAAATAGTGTAAATAAACTAGATAATAATAGAATTGCAAATAAATGTCGTTTTTTCTCTTTATTAAAAATATCTAATTTATAGATATAAATTAACCAAATGAGTGTAATCAAAAATGAAACAACTATTGCATAGATATAATTATTGTTTTTAAGTGTTTCATCAGTTATATGGTTTAGTTCCTCAATTTTAGTAAAATTAACTATTAGTACTGGTATTAAGATGATAATAAGTGTAATAAAAACAGATTTAAATCTAGAAACTTTAAAAAACATCCGTTTGTTTTTTAAAGTTTTTAAATCGTTTATATGATTTTTAAACCATTTAATTATTAAAATTAAACCAATAAAATTTAGGATATAATTTACCATAGTGTAAAAGTAACCTTTTACGAATTAATTATAAGATTTGTTTAAACCCTATATTTTGTATTAATTTTAAAATAAATTACTTTTTTTTCTCAGATTTAATATTTTCAAAAATCTTTTTTAATGCTTTAACATCGTAAGGTTTTTCTATAATAGTTTTATTTTCATTAAGTAAAAAGAAATTAGGAGTACTAGCAACACCATAATCTTCTACATACTTATTTTTGTATTTGTTTGTTCCTAAAATATGAATAAAGTTTTCGTAATAAAAAGTTTCTTCTTTCCATGCTAATCTAGACTCTTCAGTTTCTAAACCAATGGCAATTGTTTTAATATCTTTTTTGCCTTCTAAAAATTTTTGTAAACGAGGTAATTCTTTTAAACAATGTGGGCAGGTAGAACTCCAAAAAACAACCAAATAATATTTGTGTCCTTTTAATTTATATAAGGTCTTGTCTTTCCCTTTTTCTTGCCAAACAATATTAGGAGCTTGTTGCCCAATAGTAGTTTTAAGCATATCCATAACAGTCTTTTTAAATTCAAAATCTTGTAGAGAAATAGGTAATTTACTGTAATGATTATCAAAAATGTATTTGACCATTATTGCATTTTCTTGTTGCCCAAAAGTATACGCTAAAGATTCGATAACATCTTTTTTGAATTTAGCAGCCTCAATTTTTGATAAGACAGTAACAATGGCATCTTTTCTTAACTTTATTAATGTATCAGCATCATCAGAAGTATTGAGATACATAACATAATCCATTACTCTATCAATTAATAGCGAGGATTTTACTAAGGTTGTATTGCTAAAATCTACATAATCAAAAAAGTGTGCTTTTATTTTTTCTAAATATTCATTAGTATCTTTTATTAATGTATTAGAATAATAGCGTTTGCTAGCTTTTACATAATGTGAAGCTAATTTACCATTAGTTTTTTCTTCAAAAGAACTTTGTAAGGTAATAGCATTTTTTAAATTTTTAGTATAAATTTTAGTTAGTTTTTTTTCTTCTTTAGTATCTTTTGTCTTAAAATAGACTACTTGAATTGAGTCTAAATTATTTTGAACAGAAGAAATTTTTTCGATATATTCTTGGTATAATTTATTTTCGTCAGATTTTTTAAATTTTACTAATTCCGCAGGGTAATCAGGATGAAATTCAAATTCAATATTTTCATTATTATAAATAATATCAATAAATTTATTATTGTTATTATCATATAAAACACGATACATACCTGGAGTACTACCTTTAGGTATTTCAATAGTAAACTCGCCATTAGTAACCGTAGAATTGGCTACATATTTTTGGCTTACACCATTTAGTTTATATAAAATTGTCCAAGAATATTTTTTAGCAGGAATCATTTTTCCACGAATAGTATCTTGTGCAAATGTGCTTGTAAAAGCAATTAATACGACAATTAGGAGTATTTTTTTTAACATTGTTTGATAGTTTATCTTAACTTTTTCAATAATCATACCAATTTTATGCTATTGGTATTAATAGGTGTAAAAGTACATTTTATTTTGATTTTATAAATTCGATTTCATAATTAATTGTATTTTTGTATTTAGATTTATTCTAAATAAAGAAATTATGATTGATGTTCAAAAAATAAGGAATGAATTCCCAATATTAACACAGCAAGTAAATGGGAGTCCTTTAGTTTATTTTGATAATGCAGCAACAAGCCAAAAACCTCAAATAGTAATTGATACTATTGAGAAGTATTACAAAGAGATTAATGCCAATATTCATAGAGGTGTACATACTTTAAGTCAATTAGCAACAGATGCTTATGAGCTTACAAGAAATAAAATTCAAGCGTATTTTAACGCAAAGCACAATTACGAAATTATTTTTACACGAGGCACTACAGAAAGTATTAACTTGGTAGCTAGTAGTTTTACAACACTTTTAACGGAAGGTGACGAAATAATAATATCCTATTTAGAGCATCATTCTAATATTGTACCATGGCAAATGTTATGTGAGCGAACTGGTGCAAAGTTAAAAGTAATTCCAATAAACAATCATGGAGAATTAAGACTTTCCGAATTTGATAAATTACTTAGTAATAACACAAAGTTAGTAGCAATTAGCCATGTTTCAAATACATTAGGCACAATAAACCCTATAAAAAAAATAATTGATAAAGCCCATGATTTTGGGGCAGCAGTATTAATTGATGGAGCACAAGCAGCACCACATATAAAATCAGATTTTCAAGCATTAGATTGTGATTTCTATTGTGTGTCTGCTCATAAAATGTATGGACCAACTGGTATTGGATTTCTTTATGGAAAAGAATCGTGGTTACATAAATTAAAGCCATATCATGGTGGTGGTGAGATGATAAAAGAGGTGACTTTTGAAAAAACTACTTATGCAGATTTACCACATAAATTTGAAGCAGGAACACCAAATATTGAAGCTGGTATTGCCTTTGGTGCTGCCATAGATTATATAAATAGATTAGGGATTAATAATATTGCCAAATACGAAGAAGAATTACTACTATATGCTACAGAAAAAATGTTGGAAATTGAAGGTTTAAAAATTTATGGTACTGCTACAAACAAGGCTAGTGTAATCTCATTTAATGTAAAAGAAATTCATCCGTTTGATATTGGTAGTATTGTAGATAAATTAGGTTTTGCTGTACGTACAGGACACCATTGTACACAACCAATCATGCAATTTTTTAATATTCCGGGTACAGTAAGAGCTTCCTTTTCGTTTTATAATACAAAAGAAGAAATAGATGCTTTTGTTATAGCTTTAAAAAGAGCTGTATTGATGTTAAGTTAAATAATTTAATTAAAAATATAGGAAGTTTTACTCACTTCATGCAAGTTAAAATATCCATACGGGTACTTTGCTTTATTTGTGGTATTAACAATATTACCTTTTACATTAATTGGAGGCGAGGAGAAAGGACCATCAGACTCTTCCGATTGATTTTCCAATTTTTCTAAAAAGTTAAAGAATGGTTTTGGAATACTATAAATTGTAATATCAAATGAATCGCCAGCTAATAGATCTTCACTTTCAAAATAATCGGATAAAACATTATCCGATTCAAATCTAGAATCGTATGTGTAAATTGAAGTTTCAATTTCTTGGTTAATGCTAGGTCTAAATTGACTAAAAGTTATTCTATAATAATCATCTTGTCCAATAAAATCCTGAAATGAAATATTAACCTCAGGTTCATCAACACTAAAACCTCCTTCTATTGATTGGGTAACTTCTATAATTGGTGGTGATGGTAGTAAAGTAGATATTGCTTTGTAGCTTTCATTCTCATAAGTAATTTGTAATTTATAGGCATTGTTTAAAATAGGAACGAATGTAGTAGTTTGATATATACCATTTGATGTTTCATTAAAATTAAAAACTTCTTGTGAATCTATATTTTCAATTACCACTGCTGCTCCAGTTGCTGGTATTATCTGATTATTATAAAACGATGAGGTTTTGGTTAATTTAATGGTTTGCTCGTTTCCAGTTGTTCCATTTTCCCAATTAATAAGCGCTTCTATAACTAAACGCTCTTGTGCAGTTTTTAAATCCACATCAACTACTTCTTGGCAAGAAAAAAGATGTGTTATTAGCAGTAATATTATTATTAGTTTTTTCATGGTTTTTTGTTTTAAATCTACAGTTTGTAGATTTTAATTAAAATTTAAAATTATATGTTATTCCTGGCATTATTCCAAAAATGGAAGTTTTGGTTGCTTCATTTAAGTTGGTTTCTTCATTTCTATTAAAAGTAATTGAGGCTGCATTTTTTCTATTGTATAGATTGTAAATTCCAAAGACCCATTCTCCTTTCCATTTTCGATTCTTGTTTTTTCTTGGTGTTAATGTTGCCGAAATATCTAAACGATGATATGCTGGCAAACGTTCCGCATTTCTACTAAGATAAACAGGAACTATATAATCTTCGAATTGGTATTGACCGCTTGGGTAATTGGTTGGTCGTCCTGTTTGGAAAATAAAGTTTGCACCAAATTGCCACTTTTTATTTAGTTTATAGCTTCCTGTGATTGATAAATCATGTGTTCTATCATAAGATGTATTGTACCAATTTCCATTATTTATTCCAGTTTCAATAGCTGTTCTCCCTTGCACACGTTGTTCCGATTTACTTAGCGTATAACTCATCCAACCAGTAAATTTCCCTTTATTCTTTTTTATTAATAATTCTAAACCATATGCACGAGATTTTCCTGCTAATACTTCTGTTTCTATGGTATTATTAGCTATTAGATTAGAACCATCTATATAATCGAGTCTATTAGAAACAGTCTTGAAATACGATTCTATTTCAATAGAATATAAATCGTTTTTTAAATTTTTAAAATAGCCTATTGCATATTGGTTAGATTTTTGTGGTTTTATATACTTACCACTTGGCGCCCAAATATCTAATGGTGTGGCTGAATTGGTATTAGATATTAAGTGTATGTATTGATTTACACGTTGATAACTTGCTTTAACTGAGGTTTGATTATTAAATTGATATGCTAGAGATGCTCTAGGCTCTAAACCGTTAAATGAAGCAATTGTTTTCCCTTTTTCAAATGTTTCTTCTCCACTAGGTATTGCTCTTTCATAAATATCCAAATCAGCATTATAAACTACGGCTAAGTCGTTATTATATTTTTTTAATGTCTGTTTTCCCATTCTGTAAAATGAGCTATATCTTATTCCGTATCTAAGATTTAATTTATCGGTTACTTTATGTTCTAATTCAGTATAAAAAGCAGGCTCAAAAGCTTGTTTTTTATCTAATATTAGTTCATTAATTATTGAAGTGTCAGAAGTTGGTTTTACTTTACCAGGATTAAAGTTATAAGAGTTTATATTTGCACCAAAATTTAAGTTGTATTTTTCGTTAAAGCTATATTTAAAATCATACTTAATGTTTAAATCAACAACATCAGAAGTCCATTCAAAATCTAGTACTTTAAAATCTAATCTATAATCGTATTTACTATAAACTAGAGATAAGTTAGAAAACAACCTACTATTAAATAAGTGATTCCACCTCAAATTAAATGTATTATTCCCATAACTGTTATTTAAAAATTTTCCAATAGAAAATTTATCTTTACCAAAATACCCTGATAAAAACAATCTATTATTTTCATCTATTTCATAGCTTATTTTTGTATTCAAATCGTAAAAAGAAATTCTATTATCATTTTTCATCGCTTTTAAAAAGAGATTTACATAAGAGGTTCTTCCTGCAACTAAAAACGAAGCTTTATCTTTTTTTATGGGTCCTTCTACTAGTAACCTACTTGAAATTAGTCCAACACCACCTTTAATATGAAAATCTTTTGAATTTCCATCTTTTTGCCTAACATCTAATACGGATGCTACACGACCACCATATTTTGCAGGCATGCCACCTTTGTAAAGGTTGATGTCTTTAATAGCATCGGCATTAAAAACAGAGAAAAAGCCAAATAAATGTGATGTGTTATATATTGTTGCTTCATCAAGTAATACTAAATTTTGATCGGCAGCTCCACCACGAACATTAAATCCTGAAGAACCTTCTCCATTAGTTGTAACACCAGGTAGTAACGTAATGGTTTTTAAAATATCAACTTCTCCTAAAACTACGGGTGCTTGTTTAATGGTTTTTATACTCATTTGTGTAACACTCATCTGTGGCTTTTTAATTTTATTTCTAATTTTAGATTCTTTTGCAGAAATAACAATTTCATCTAAATTAGAGGATTCCTCACTTAGTTCTATATTTAAAGTTTGGTTTTTATCTAAATCTATATCTTTATAAATAGTATTAAACCCCAAATAGCTAATTATAAGTTTGTATTTTCCTTTTGGTAATGTAAGTGTGTAAAACCCATATTCATTTGTTGCCGTACCTTTTGTGAAATCATTGGTGGTTATATTTACACCAAATAAAGTTTCTCCATCTATTTGGTTCGTTATTTTTCCACTTAATGTAAATTTTTGTGCTTGTATTAATCCGATATTAAATAGTGTAATTATTGCTATTAATAGTGTTACTGTTTTATTCATAATATATTTTTATTATTTAGTGCAAAGCAACATAATTATATGTTAACTAAGGTCTTTTTAGATGCAACGGCACTAATTTTTTGATTTTTATAGTCCGATGGAGATACTCCTGTACTCTTTTTAAACAATCTGTTAAATGTAGATTTTGATTTGAATCCACAATCATAAGCAATACCTATTATCGTTAAATTATTGTATTTGTCAGAAACTATTCTTTTTTTAAATTCATCAATTCTATATAGATTAATTAAATTATAAAACGATGTATTCATTTCTTTATTGATTATTGCAGATAGTTTTTTTTCGTTTAATGCTGTTAATTTAGCAAGTTTACTTAATGTTAAGTTTTCATCTAAAAATATTTGATTTTTCGTTAATATTAATTCTATCGTTTTAATATATTTTTCAATACTTTCTTTATCTATATTTATAGTTGTATGGTTTTTGTTGTTTTTGGTTGAATCTATCAAAAAATCAGGTAGTAATACCCTTGTTTGCGCTATACCATAGTACCCTAAAAAACTAATAAAAAGGATTACTAATATTGTAATCAAAATGATATTTTCAAGTTCAGTATTTGGTTGGTTGTAGGTATATAAGCTACTTATAATATTTGCTGTTGTTACAATAATAACACCAATTAGCATATATTTAACCCAATTCAAATCTTTTCCTTTAAAATTAGAATAAATTAGTTTTTTAGCATTATTATATTTTATGAATATTGTATATGATAATATTGCATAAATTAATAAATAGAGGTCTTCAAAAATTAGGATTATGAAAAATTCAATTAACTCCAAAGAAGATAAGTAGAAATCAAATTCAAAGAAACCAAATAATAATAATTGAATAGTTAGCGGTATAATAAAATGAAAGATGTTTTTCTTCATTAAATTTTTATCATCATTAAATAAAGATTTAATATATACAAATAGTATTGGACCAATTAATATTATTAAGTAGTCGGATATGAAAAATGAAATTAAAATTAATAATTTAATTTCATTTACACTAGCATAAATATTTATCAATAAAAAAAGAACACAAATAAAAAGCGAGATTAATAGTTTTTGGGGTAGCTCTATCTTTTTGGTCTTTACTAAAAACCAAATAATAATCATATTGATTACAATACCACTAGTTAACAGGAAATTGAATGCTAAAATCAAAATAAAATAATACTTTTAACAGATAAGACTTACGATTTTAATTTTTGTTACAAAAAACACACATTTTCTTTAAAAAATATTCTTGTAGAAAAAAGAAATAGGTTTTTATGAAACGTTTAATGTAATGATTGCAGTCCTGTTTAATTCAATTATACCAATTCAACATCAAAATACGCTATAAATTATTTATCTTTTCCCGTTTTACTGCACTTAAAATTTAAATCATAGCTATTGCTATACTTGAAATTTGAAGATTGTAAAACAAAAAAATATTTCAAATTTATTTAGCGCATTTTGAAATAGAATTGGTATTAGTAGAACTCAGGTTATACCAATTTGAAAACAAAACACCCGATATAAATCGTTTCTATTTCCTTTTTTCTGCGTTAAAAAAATATTCCATAGCAAAGGCTATGAAAGATTTTTTTGCTTTGAAACAAGAAAATATATTCCAATTTATTTATCAGCAATTTTGCTTCCAAATTGGTATTAATATTTACAAAACCTTTAATCAAAAAAAATATCTGAATTCTATTTTTTTAAGTTCAATGACAATTGTCTAAAATATAAAGTACTCTATAAACAGGATTCATAGAGTACTTTAATTTTAATATTATACTATTTATTTAAGTATGGAGATTTGAATTCTTCAACATATAAAACACTATCAAATTTTTTAAATGAATCTTGAATGTTCTCATTAGTGACTACATACATATAATAATCATATCCAAAATGAAATTCACAATCTTTGGATATTAATTTACACCAAAGTTTCTCTCTTAGTACTGATCTAATAATAGTGTCTATATTTAATATATCTATATCTTGCCCCTCAGTATATTTTTGTGACATTCCATCCTGCTTAATCTCTAACTCTTTTATTGTGAGAGAACTAATATTTATATTTTTACAAATCTCTAAAATAGAATTAATGTAGCTACTTTCTATTTTTATATATTCCTGATAAGTGGATATGTCTTTTATATCACTTATACTAGTCCATTCATCATACTTTTCTTTTGATGAATCGTATTTAGTTATTTTATATGAGTATTTCATTGTTTATAATTAATCGCCTATCCTTTTTAAATTAGAATCATAAGTTCCTGATCTTGTACTTTTACTTCCTAAATTTTTAACACTACTAGCTGCTTTCCAATAGCCTCCATTATGACTATCAGTATCTGGAGTAATATATTTCAAAGAAGATTTAGCTTTAGATCGATGATAAACTGCTTGCCCATGTGAGCGATAATTTGTTTTTATATAGCCCAGTTTTTTAGCTTTAGCTGCATGCCCAGAAACAAGTACTATTGTTTCAGTTTCAGATTTTTTCACATTTACATCTGGTTTAAATGTAAATGACATTAAAGAAAAAATTGTAATAATTAAAAGTAGTTTTTTCATAATTGTATGATTTATATTATTTTACATATTATTAATATAGTCAAAAATAATTAATCTACCAAATAAAAAATATATAGATAAGATGAAATGTTTTTAACCTTAAAATGAGTCAAATTATTTATTAAATAACAACATTATTATCTTTTCTGTATTAAACCAAAGATAGATAATCACAAACAATAAAATTACCAAAAATATTCCTCTTTTATTATTTGGTTTTTTACGCTGGTTTAGTCTTTTAAATTCCATAATCTATCTTATTAAGACTATAACTTAATGTATCGTATTAAATTATTTAACTATTCTACTGTTACCGATTTTGCTAAATTTCTTGGTTGATCTACATTCCTTTCTAACATCACTGCTATATGATAGGATAATAGTTGTAATGGTATTGTTGTTAATAACGGTGTTAACCCTTCTTCTGTTTCTGGTATCTCTATTACATGATCTGCTATTTCCTTTACCGTTGTGTCTCCTTCGGTTACTACTGCTATTATTTTTCCGTTTCTAGATTTTATTTCTTGTATATTACTTACCACTTTTTCGTAATGCCCTCTTTTGGTTGCTATTACTACTATTGGCATGTTTTCATCTATTAATGCTATTGGGCCATGCTTCATTTCTGCTGCTGGATATCCTTCTGCATGTATGTATGATATTTCTTTTAATTTTAGTGCTCCTTCTAATGCTACTGGAAAATTAAAGCCTCTTCCTAAATACAAAAAGTTTGTTGCATCTTTATATATACTTGCTATGTATTTTACTTTGTCATTAATATCTAATAACGCTTTTACCTTATTTGGTATTAATTCCATTTCTTGCAGATAGGTATGGTATGCTACTTTGGATAAAGTTCCTTTTGCTTCTCCTAATTTTAATGCTATTAGGCTTAGTAATGTTATTTGTGTTGTAAATGCTTTTGTTGATGCTACTCCAATTTCTGGTCCTGCATGTGTGTATGCTCCTGCATGTGTTTCTCTTGCTATGGATGAGCCTACTACATTACATACTCCAAATACGAATGCCCCTTTTTCTTTTGCCATTTTTATGGCTGCTAATGTATCTGCTGTTTCTCCTGATTGTGATATTGCTATCACAATATCATTCTCTGTTATTATTGGGTTTCGGTATCTAAACTCAGATCCATATTCTACTTCTACTGGTATTCGTGCTATATCTTCAAATAGATACTCTGCTACCAATCCTGCATGCCATGATGTTCCGCAACCTACAATAATTATACGCTTTGCATTTAAAAACCGTTGCATATTATCGTCTATTCCTGACATTCGAATTATTCCTTCGTTTGCTAATAGTCTTCCTCTATATGTATCGGTTATTGCTTTTGGTTGTTCGTGAATTTCTTTTAGCATAAAGTGGTCGTAACCTCCTTTTTCTATCTGCTCTAAATTCAATTTTAATTGTAATATATTAGTATCTACTAAGGAATCGTCTTTTATTTTTCTAATTTTAATTGACTTTCCTACTTTTATTATTGCTAATTCTTCATCTTCTAAATACACTGCATTTTTTGTGTATTCTATAAATGGTGATGCATCTGATGCTACAAAAAATTCTTTGTTATCTTCTCCTATTCCTATTGCTATCGGGCTTCCTAATTTTGCTACTACAAATTCGTTTGGCTTTGTTTTATCAAATACCACTATTGCATACGCTCCTACTACTTCATTAAGTGCTATTTGTACTGCTTTTCCTAATTTTACTCCTTCTTGCTTTTTTACTTCTTCTATAAGGTTTACTAATACTTCGGTATCTGTATCACTTTTAAATGTATAGCCTCTATTTATTAATTCCTTTTTTATGGTATCATAGTTTTCTATAATTCCATTATGTATTATTGCTAAATTTTCTGATTCTGAAAAATGCGGATGTGAATTTATATCATTTGGTACGCCATGTGTTGCCCATCTAGTATGCCCAAATCCTATATTTCCTGTTGTGGTAATTTCTGCTGCTACTTTCTTTTCTAGATTAGATACTTTTCCTTTGGTTTTTGACATTTTTAAGTCTTTTCCATCATAAAGTATTAATCCTGCACTATCATAGCCTCTATATTCTAAACGTTTTAATCCGTTTATTATAATTGGGTACGCATCTCTATATCCTATATAACCTGTAATTCCACACATATTTTATTCGTTTATTTCTGTATAGTGTATCTCTAATCTCATTCTTTTATTATAATCAACATCTGACTCTACATAGTCATTTCCGTAAATAACTACTCCTCTTGGATCCCAACTATAATCTTTTACTATTAAATCTTTATCTACTATTTGTCTATTATTTGGTAATAAATCTGTAAAGTAAAATGGCTTCACTCCTAATTTTACGGGGTTTATAAAATCTTCATCTTTTAAAACGTTTGTAATATAATCCGTTATATTTATTTTATATTTTACTGGTGTTTCTCCATCTTTTATTAATAAACCTCCAAAATAATTGGCTTCTTTTACTGCATCTGACATTTGTTCATTCTCATTAATGTTATTTGTTTCATCTGTATCTAACATATACAATAATAATTTTCCTGGAACATTCTCTCCACTTTCTCCTTGATCTACATAAAATGTAAGACTTGCCTCATTTATTAACCAATTTTTATTTCTTAGTTCGGTTAAATCTACATCTTTAAATAAGTCTAATACTGCTAATGAACCTTGTGCTCCTTGTATGTATAATTTCTTTTCTCCTACGGTTGTATTTGGATTTGTTAATGGTGTTTCTGCACGCGAACCACTGTAATCTCTTTCAAAAGTATTTGTTCTAATCCCTCTACTTGCTCCATATAATGGAAAACTCATTACTTTTTTTGTTCTAACATGTATTGCATTTGATTCATCTGTATTTGTATAATATAAATTTAATTTAGCTTCCGAAAAATCTAATGATAATATTGCTCCATCATTATCATTAGCAGGAATACCATTTACTTCAATTAACAATCCTCTAAAAAAATCTATAAACGCGTCTGTGTTATCAAATTGTGGTTGTACTGTTTCGTCTGTTGCTGGCATAAAATTTGTCTCAAAGAAACTTTTGTTTAATTTAAGTTTTATGAATGGACTTACATCTGCCCTTTTAATTGTATCACGTACCTGTACATCTAAATTTGTTCCTTCTTCTAACATGGTTCTCTCAAAAACCAACATTGTATCTCTTGCTCTTGGTTTAAAGTCGTAAGATTGATGTAATAATGTTCCTCCTGTAAATGTAGCATCTGAGTAATATGTATTCTTTTTTGATGGGTCTAATGGGTCTAATAAATTCAAATAAGTCTCTAATTTTGATATTTTCACTTCATAGCCAGCTGACAAATTTCCATAAACATTGTCTAATAAAAATTTTGGTTCTCCATTTTCGTATTTACCATCTCTTGTTGCCGCGTAAGGTATTTCTATATATACTTCATCTAATTTTGAATTATCACCCCAATCTACAGTGGTTGTTGGCATTAATGCTTGCACTGCTATTGATGCTTTTACTGTTCCAAATGCATCCGTTTTATATATTCCGAAAGTAGTACCTAATTTGGCACTAGTTCCTAAATATTCTATATTATCTACTCTTGATGCTTCTCTGTTTTTTGAGTAGGATATTAATTCAAAACTTTTCTTTTTTGTATTAAATGCGCCATTATCTACTAGTTCTCCTCCTACATTTTCAAAGTCTTTTTCACATGCTATGATACTTGTAAATACAAATAAGCCAATGGCTATATACTTTAAAATGGTTAAAATTTTAGTGTTCATTAGGTAAAATAAAAAATTAGTACTATTTAAATTTGATTTTGATAAAACTCTATATATGTATCAACGAATTCTTCTTCGGATTGGTATTCCAGAACTGGTTTTTTAACATTTGCTAAATAAGTTTCTACTTCTTCTGGCATTTCTTCACTACCTTTTATTACTGCATCTGCACTATCAATTGCAATTTTTAAAAGATTATTATACGTTGGTGTTTTTAGTATTGCTATTTTCTCTTTATCAATACCATCAAAATCTATCTTATTAATAAGATCATCATTCAAGTCTCCTTTAAATGGTTCATTATATAGCGATACTACTATTTTACTATCTGTAAATAATGAATCATTCTTAAAATATTCTTTTAAATATAATGGTACTAACGCAGCCATCCATCCATGAATATGAATAATATCTGGTGACCAATTCAATTTTTTTACCGTTTCTATTACTCCTTTTGCAAAGAATATTGCACGCTCATCATTATCTTCAAATAGTGTATCATCTTCATTTGTAAATATTGCTTTACGTTTAAAATACTCATCATTATCTATAAAATAAACTTGCATTCTTTCTTTTGGTATTGATGCTACTTTAATTATTAATGGCATATCTATATCATTAATTATCAAATTCATACCTGATAAGCGTATCACTTCATGTAATTGATGTCTTCTTTCATTTATCAATCCAAAACGAGGCATAAAAACTCTTATTTGCGCTCCTTTTTGATTCATTTTTCGCGCTACTTCAAAACTCATTTTAGATGTCTTAGTCTCTGGCAAATATGGCATCATTTCTGACGATATATACAATATTTTTTTATCTTTCATTTTGCTTATTTTCTAATTAATTAGAATTACTAATGTTGTTAGTGTGATTCTTGTAGATACATTTTACACATTGTGTTCACAATTTTAGGGCTTCTTAAATTCCAGCTAAATTGGAACGTTTGCAAAAGTACGAAATTTTGTATTAATTTCACTTTAAAATAGTAAGTTTACACCCTTTTAACTACTAATTAACATTTGTAATGCAAGTATTTGAAACTATTTTATCTTTACAAAAGCAACTATCTCCTTTTTATGGAAAGAAATCTATTGCTTTTGTTCCTACAATGGGCGCCCTACATAAAGGTCATTTGTCTTTAATTAAAAAAGCTAAAGCTAAAAATGATTTGATTGTTGTGAGTATTTTTATTAACCCTACACAGTTTGATAATAAATCGGACTTGGTTAAATATCCTAAAACTATTGATGCGGATTTAGATTTATTAAATTCTGTTGATTGTGATGTTGTTTTTATTCCTTCTGTAAATGAAATTTATGCCAAAAACATCATTTCGCAGCATTTTAATTTTGGTGGTATTGAACATGAAATGGAAGGTAAGTTTAGAGATGGTCATTTTGATGGTGTTGGTACTATTGTGAAACGCTTATTTGAAATTGTAAAACCTAATAATGCTTATTTTGGCGAAAAAGATTTTCAACAATTACAAATTATTAAAAAATTAGTTGAGATTGAAAATTTATCCATTCAAATAATTGGCTGTAAAATTTTTAGAGAGGATGATGGTTTGGCTATGAGTTCTCGTAATACTAGATTGACTCCTGCATATAGAGCTGCTGCTCCTTTTATTTATAAAACTCTTAAAAAAGCCAAAAAAAAATTTGATACAAAAAGTGCTAAAAAGGTAAGTAAGTGGGTGGAAAATAAATTTAAGAAACATCCTATTTTAGAATTGGAATATTTTATTATTGCTAACGAAAAAGACCTAAAAGAAGTTGTTAAAAAAGAAGAGAATAATGATTATAGAGCTTTCTTGGCAGTTTTTGCTGGAAAAATAAGACTAATTGATAATATGAGTTTATAAAAAAGTAGTAATTTTGTACCATGCAAGTAACAGTAGTAAAATCAAAAATACACAGAGTTAGAGTAACTGGAGCCGATCTTAACTATATTGGAAGCATTACCATTGATGAAGATTTAATGGATGCCGCTAATATTATTGAAGGTGAAAAAATATTAATTGTTAATAATGATAATGGTGCTCGTTTAGAAACTTATGTAATCCCTGGTCCTCGAAAAAGTGGTGAAATTACTTTAAATGGTGCTGCTTCTAGGCTAGTTGCTGTTGGTGATATTCTTATTTTAATTACATTCGCTATTTTAGACTTTGAAGAGGCTAAAAAGTTTAAACCTTCTCTTGTTTTTCCAAACGAGAAAAACCTTCTTAATTAGATTTTGAATAAAATTTTTAAAAAAATCCTTTTCATTATTATTCCAGTTTTTATTGGTTTTGCTTTGATATGGTTTTATTTTAAAAAATTTACTCCTGAGCAAGTTGATAAAATTATTTATAATTTTAAGAATGCTAATTATTTTTGGATTATTATTTCCTTATTTTTTGCTGCTTTAAGTCATTTATCTAGAGCTTATCGGTGGCAATTTTTATTAAAACCTCTTGGCTACAAACCTAGATATGCAAACAGTGTGTTAGCTGTTTTGATTGCTTATTTTTTTAATTTAGTTATTCCTAGATCTGGTGAAATTGCTAGAGCTACTACACTTACTAAATACGATAATATTCCTTTTGAAAAAGCTTTTGGTACCGTTGTTACCGAAAGAATTGTGGATTTATTAATGCTTTTACTAATTATTATAATTGCTTTTTTTTTACAGGCTGATTTAATCGAAAGTTTTTTATTTAGAGATGGTTTTAATCCTATTAATAAAATTATTTATTTAAGTGTATTCTTAGGTTTGGGCTTGCTTTTTTATTATTTCATTAAAAAATCAAAAAACCCTATTGCTATTAAAATCAAAAACTTTACTGATGGTTTAAAAGATGGTGTTTTTAGTATTTTAAAAATGGATAACAAATGGCAATTTATTTTCCATTCTTTTTTTATTTGGGGTATGTATTTATTAATGTTTTATGTGGCTTCTTTTGCCTTGCCTGAAACTGCAAACCTTTCTATTAATACTGTTGTAGTAGGTTTTGTTGCTGGTACTTTTGCTATGATATTTTTTCCTGGCGGTCTTGGTGGCTATCCTGTTTTTGTAGCATCTGCTCTAAGTCTTTACGCTATTCCTGAAGAAGCTGGCACCTCGCTTGGCTTACTGATTTGGACTTCTCAAACCATAATGATTTTACTTTTGGGCGCTCTTGCTTTTGTAATCTTACCTATTTATAATAAAAAATAATAGTATCGTTTTTACACCCTATTATAATTATTTTTTTACGCTTACAAACTAACTCTCAACATTTACAAATTACTTATTTTACTTATTTGATTTTATATATATGTTTGTACTTATAACCTATAAAATTAATATTATGAAACATTTTTTACTTATCCTTTTATTCTTAATAAGTACATTTTTTGCAAAAGCGAATGCAACTATTTTAGCACCGTCAAATGACGAATGTAGCAATGCTACTTCAATTACTGTAAATACAAATACTTTTTGTAATTTAACCACTCCTGGCACTATTGATGGTGCTACAGATTCTGGTATTGCTAGTAATGGCGATGGCACTCCTAATGATGATGTTTGGTTTACTTTTGTTGCTACTAGAATTACCCATATTATTAGCATGGAAAACATTATGGGCACGTATGATGATTTAGTACATGAGGTTTTTGATGGAAATTGCAATACTTTAACTAGCTTAAGTGTTAGCGATCCTGACACTAGTATTATAACTGGTTTAACCGTAGGAAATACTTATTATTTGAGAGTATATGGTTATTCTTTTAGTGCTGGTAGAGACACTACTTTTGAGGTTTGTGTCAAAGAAGCTCCTACAAATAATGACTTTGCTGAAGCGCAACAATTATTAGTAAATACTACATGTACAAACACCTTAGGAACATTAAACGGTGCTACTCCTTCTGGAGCTCCTTTTTCTTCTTGTGGTAGTAATGATGCCGATGATGTTGATGTTTGGTATTCGTTTGTATCTCCTAGTGATGGTAATGTTTCTATTACAACTTCCATTGGTGCTGCAACTGATATTGATACTGTTATTACTTTATATAGTTATGATGGTAATACGCTTACTGAGGTTACTTGTGATGATGATGGTTTGGCTCCGTATTCATTAATTTCAATTATTGATGGTTCACTAATTGGCGGTAACACTTATTATATTAAGGTACATGAATTATATGGTGATAATGCTATTGCTTTTAATATTTGTATTACTGGTAACCCTACTGCTACTATTAATGATTTAACTTCAATTGATTTCTCTTATTACCCAAACCCTGTATCAGATGTAATAACGTTAAAGGCTAACAAACAAATTAATACTATTTATGTTTTCAATTCCTTATGTCAAAAAATTATTAATTATACTCCTTCTGATTTAATTGCTGAAATTGATATGACTAATTTAGATTCTGGCTCTTACTTTGTAAAGATATATGCAGATAATGCTGTTGGTACTATTAAAATTTTTAAAAAATAACACCGTCCTAGAAATTTGAATTGGACTACAATTAATTAACAAAAATTCCTGCTCTTAGTTAGGTGCAGGTTTTTTTTTGGTTACATTTGTTTTTATAAACCAATAGATTTGAATTTTTATAGCAACGGAAAATTACTTATTACTTCTGAATACCTTGTTTTAGATGGTGCTGTGGCTCTTGCCTTACCTACTGTTTATGGTCAAAATTTAATTGTGAAAATAGACAACAACAATGAAAACATTTTAACTTGGAATAGTATTGACTATGACGGGAAAGTTTGGTTTAATTGTAAATTCGAAATTTTGTCATTTAATATTATTTCTTCTTCTAATAAAAATACTGCTTTAACTTTACAAAAAATTCTACAAGAGATAAAAAAAACAAATCCTCTTTTTTTAACTGAGAATAACAATATTGATGTTACTACCAAGCTTACTTTTAATAAAAATTGGGGCCTTGGAACCTCATCTACGCTTATTAACAATATTGCTAATTGGGGCAAGGTTAATGCCTTTGATTTACAATTTAAAATTTTTGGTGGCTCTGCTTATGATATTGCTTGTGCCCAAAATGATAATCCTATCTTATATCAATTAAATCATAAAATTCCTACTATTAAAAATGTAGATTTTAATCCTTTATTTAAGGAACAACTTTTTTTTATTTATCTAAATAAAAAGCAAAATAGTAGAAATGCTATTAAATTGTATGAAAACTTTAAGGGTAATAAAGCTAAATTAGTTGAAGAAATTTCAAAACTTACTAATGCGATTTGTTCTGAAACTTCATTTTCTTATTTTGAAAATCTTATAAAAGAACATGAAAAAATAATTTCAAAAGTTACGCAAACAAAATCTGTACAAGATTTGTTATTTAACGATTATTTTGGGCAAATTAAAAGTTTAGGTGCTTGGGGTGGTGATTTTATTTTGGCTACTGGCAACGATGATTCTATCAAATATTTTAAAAATAAAGGTTTTGATACGGTAATTCCATATTCAAAAATTATATTAACTCCTATAAAATAAAAACCCATCAGTCTTACGACTGATGGGAAAATTGCTATGAAAAAGAAAAAGTGTTAAACTCTGATGAGTTCAACACTGCAAATATATATCTTTTTTTATAAATTGATGATTATTTAAACTTTTATTTACTTTTTTGACAAAAGTTTAACATTTCACTAATTGTATAAGAAAAGAATCAACTTATTTCCTCTCCGTTTTTTATGTTTTTCTTTTCTGGCTCTATAAAAGATAGCTTTCCTTTTGTTGTTTCTGTCATTAAAATCATGCCGTTACTTTCTACGCCTCTTATTTTTCTTGGTGCTAAATTTGTTAATACAGTAACTTTTTGATCTATTACTTCTTCAATACTAAAACTTTCTGCTATTCCGCTTACTATTGTTCTAACATCTATACCTACATCTACTTTTAATTTTAGTAATTTTTTTGTTTTTGCTATTTTTTCTGCTTCTAATATTGTTCCTACTCGCATGTCTAATTTTGTAAAGTCTTCAAAATCGATTATCTCTTTTTGTGGCTCTATTTCTTTTTTTGCTTGCTCGTTTGCAATTTTTGTTGCTTCTAATTTATCTAACTGCTTCTGTATTTCGGCATCGTCTATTTTTGAAAACAATAATGTTGCTTGTCCAATTTTATGGTTTGGTGGTATTAATTCCTCTTTTGACAAAATTGTATTCCATTTTAAGTTCTCGATTTCACTTGTTTCTACATTAAGTATTGCCTTTAATTTTTTTACTGTAAATGGTATAAATGGTTCTGCTAATACGGATAATGCTCTTGCTATCTGTAAAGCTATATACATTATTGTTTTGGTTCGTTCTTCATCTACTTTTATTGTTTTCCATGGTTCTTCATCTGCTAAATACTTATTCCCTAATCGTGCTAAATTCATTAACTCTCCTAATGCTTCTCTGAATCTATATTTTTCTATGGAGTTTCCTATTCTGTTTGGATATTTTTTTATTTGCTCCAAAACATCTAAATCTACATCTGTAAATTCGTTTGGTGCTGGTATTATACCATCGTAATATTTATTTGTTAGCACTACTACTCTATTTATAAAATTTCCGAATATGGCTACTAGCTCATTATTATTTTTTGCCTGAAAATCTTTCCATGTAAAGTTATTATCTTTAGTTTCTGGTGCATTTGCTGTTAATGTGTAACGCAATACATCTTGCTGATTTGGAAATTCTTCTAAATATTCATGTAACCATACTGCCCAATTTCTTGATGTGGATATTTTATTATTTTCTAGATTTAAAAACTCATTTGCTGGTACATTTTCTGGCAATATATACGTTCCTTCTGCTTTTAGCATTGCTGGGAATATGATACAATGGAATACAATATTATCTTTTCCTATAAAATGTACCAATTTCGTTTCTTTATCTTTCCAATACGGTTCCCAATCTTTATTCTTTTGTGCTGCCCACTCTTTTGTTGCTGATATATAGCCTATTGGCGCATCAAACCATACATATAATACTTTTCCGTCTGCTCCTTTTACTGGTACTGGTATGCCCCAATCTAAATCTCTGGTTACTGCTCTTGGTCGTAAGCCATCATCTAACCACGATTTTACTTGCCCTCTTACATTTGTTTTCCAGTCCTTTTCATGCTCTACTACTATCCATTCTCTTAGCCAACTTTCGTACTGATCTAATGGTAAATACCAATGTTTGGTTTCTTTTAAGGATGGTACATTTCCTGTTATTGCTGATTTTGGATTTATTAAATCCGTTGCATTATGACTTGTTCCGCATTTTTCGCATTGATCGCCATAGCTTTCTTCATTTCCACATTTTGGACAGGTTCCTACTACAAACCGATCTGCTAAAAATTGTTTAGCATCTGCATCATATAATTGTGCATTTGTTTCTTCTATAAACTTTCCTTCTTCGTATAGTTTTTTGAAAAACTCAGTTGCTGTTTTATGATGTATTTCTGCCGATGTTCTGGAATAATTATCAAACGATATTCCAAATTCTTGAAATGACTTTTTTATTATTTCGTGATATTTATCTACTACTTGCTGTGGTGTTATTCCTTCTTTTTTTGCTCGTAATGTTATTGGCACTCCATGCTCATCACTTCCGCATACATACAATACATCTTTTTCTTTTGCTCTTAAATATCTTGCATATATATCTGCTGGCACATATACTCCCGCCAAATGCCCTATGTGTACTGGTCCGTTTGTATATGGCAGTGCTGCCGTTATTGTATATCTTTTTGGATTTTTCATCATTATTTGTAATCTAGATTAGAATTTACAAAGGTAACTAATTATTCTTTTTTTGTTTCCTTTTTTAATTGGTTTAAATTTTCGAAAATAGCACTCGCTTAAAATGAGTGGTAGCATCATAATATGTGGTTACGTAATACTAACCTGAGTTCGACTAAGACTTCTATTTACAGAAAATGAAGAAATGGTGAGATTTGAAGAATAATTTTTAAGGAATAACCTGTTATTTCTTAAAAATTATTCAAAAAAAATTGCCTTTTATTTGTTT